>Ga0070706_100000724_pt1 | contig 37143 bp, 24 predicted proteins | sample KBSK5501metaG_FD_65476 | JGI IMG/M metagenome (GOLD analysis project Ga0070706, IMG submission 65476) | Corn, switchgrass and miscanthus rhizosphere microbial communities from Kellogg Biological Station, Michigan, USA - KBS K5-50-1 metaG | ecosystem: Host-associated > Plants > Roots >... | reverse complement strand
GCCGTCGATCCGCCAGCCGTCGCCGTCAGCAGCCGGTTCCTGTCGTAGCCGAACGTGGTGGTGGCGCCGCCCACGGTCTGCGCGGTGACGTTGTCGCTGGCGTCGTGGGTGTAGGACTCGGTGGTGGTGCCGTCCTTGGTGACGGTGGCGATCCGGTCGCGGGGGTCATAGGCATAGCCGAGGGTGTGGGACAGGTAGGAGCTGTTGTCGTCGGCGGACATCAGCTTCTGCACGTCTTGGGTTTTGTCGCCGTTGGGGTTGTAGGTGTAGGCGTGGCTGGAGACCAGGGCGCCGCCGGAGGTGTTCTCGGTCTGGGTTTGCGGCAGCCCGTCGGCGAAGTAGCTGTCATCGACGGTGTTGCCGTTGGGTTTCACCTCGTGGGCGAGCTGGCCCTTCGGGTCGAAAGTGAACGCAGACACCTGCGGGGAGGGGTCGCTGGCGGAGGTCGTGTCGGTCTCGGTGGCCAGCAGGTTCCGCGGGTCGTAGGTGTAGGCCGAGGTGGCGGTGTCGTGCCCGCGGCTCGTCAGGTTCCCGGCGGTATCGTAGCCGTAGCTGGTGGTGTGCTGGGTGACCCCCGCGGCCTGTTCGAGGACCTTGGTGACCCGGTCCAGCCCGTCGTAGAACACCGCGTAGCTGCTGATCGCGGTGCCGGGGCTGGTGTCGGTGATCCCGGTCAGGTTGCCGTTGGGGTCGTAGGAGTAGCCGAAGTCGTGGTGGGCGGTGTTGGTGTCGGTGGAGTTGTCCCGCACCACCTTGACCGCGTCGGCGACGACAACGGCGCTGGGGCTGTCGCCCAAGATGACATCCTGCCCGGTGCCGTGCTGAGTGAACGCCCACTTACCGAGCGCGACCCAGGTGCCGGTGTTCTTGGTCTGGTCGACGATGACGTTCGCCGACCCCCCGCTGTAATCGACCGTGTAGTAGGCACCGGTGGTGGCGCCGGACACGGCGGGGTATTTCACGTAGACGGTGTAGTTGCCGTCCTGCGGGATGTTCAGGTGCCAAGTGAACGTGTCGCCGGCGCCCTTGTTATCCGCCGTGTGGTAGTGGTAGCCGTACCCCACATATCCCGACCCCGCTGACGAGCTTTGCCAGCCGCCGCTGTTACTGGTGGCCGTGACGTTCTGGAAGTCGGAATCATCAACGAGCTCGGAGTACAGCCCGGTCGGCACCCCGTCGTCGGTCTTGGACTGCAGTTTCCCGTCGGGGTAATAGCCCCAGGTCATCGTCCGGGACAGGTCCCCGCCGGCGGAGGTGACGGTCCGGGTGGCCTGCTCGCCGAGCGGGTTGTAGTCGTAGCTGGTGGAGATGTCCCATGGGTCGGTGGAGGTCTTGGTCCAGCCGTTGTCGAAATAGGAGTAGGTGGTGAGGTTGCGCACGGTCTGCGTGCCGGAGGGCGGTGCGGACACGCTGTACAGCCGCCCGGCATTGTCGTAGTTGTAGTCGGTCTCGGCCGCCGTGTTGTAGACGGGGTCGCTGGGGTCATAGGCCGACAGCTGGGCCTTGACCCGGTTCAGCGGGTCGTACTGGGTCACCTGGGTGAACGCGCAGGTGACGCAGCTGGGGGTGACCCCGGCGGCGACCCCGCGCGGGGTGATCACCTTGGTCCGGTTCCCGGCCTGGTCGTACACGTACTGGGTGGTGTTGTAGGTGGTGCCGCCGGAGGTGTCGTGCGGCACCTGCACCTGGGTCAGATCACCGCGCGGGTCGAGGGTGTTCAGCGTCGTGTTGTTGTTCTGGTCGGTGGCCGAGATCACCAGGCCGTCCAGGTCGTAGGCCCGGCTGGTGGTGTGGTTCGCCGGATCGGTGGTCACCGTCGGCCGGTGGTCCAGGTCATAGGCCTGCCGCGTGACATGGTTCAGCGGGTCGGTCACGCTGGTCTGGTTGCCGACGTCGTCGAAGCCGTAGCCCGTCACGTTGCTGGCGGCGTCGGTCTTCGAGGTCAGCTCGTTGATCGCGTCGTAGCCGTAGTTAGTGGTGAAGGTGGACGGCGGGGATGGCTGGTTGCCGTCCGGCTCGGTCGCCGAGGCCAGGTTGCCCGCCGGGTCATAGGTGTAGCTGATCTGCCGCTGCGGCGAGGTACTGGTGTCCTGCGGGAGGTATTCCGCAGTCTTCTCATCGTTCGAGTCGTAGCTGTATGTCGTGATGGCACCGTTGGGCGCGGTGGCCTGGGTGACGTTGTCGTTGGCGTCATAGACCGGCGCCGGGGTGGTGATGTACACCCCGCTGGCCTGGTCCTTGGGCGTCACGTTCTGCCCGGGCCGACCGTACACGTCGTAGGCCTGCGTGGTGACGTGGTTCAGCGGGTCGGTGATGGAGGTGACGTTGCCCCGCACGTCGTACACGAACTTGGTGGCGTGCGTCAGCGCGTCGGTGATGGTCTGCGGGTAGCCGTTCGGGTCGTAAAGCGAATAGGCCGTGGTGTTGCCGTCGGCGTCCTTGGCGGTCAGCAGCTGCCCGGTGGGGTCGTAGGTGTAGTGCGTGGTGTAGGAGCCGGGGGTGGCGCCGCTCGCGTTGCCGTCCGGGTCGGTGACCGAGGTCAGGTTGCCGTTGGTGTCGTAGCCGAAGGTCCACAGCCGCTGCTGCGGGGTCAGCTTGGCGATCAGGTCCGCGATGTGGCCGTTCAGGCCGGTCTGGTAGGTGTAGCTGGTGCCGGCGGTGCTGTTCTTGTTCGCCTCGGCGTCCTTGTGCGTCAGCGGGTAGCCGGTGTTCGGGTCGTAGGTCCAGGTAGAGAGGGCGCCGTTGTCCTCGGTCAGCTGGCTGACGTTGTTGTCGCCGTCCCAGGCCAGCTTGGTGACCTGGTTCTTGGCGTTGGTCACCTGCACCGGCCGGCCGGTGACATCCATCAGGTAGGTCGACGCGTGGCTGTTCTGGTCGGTCACCTGCGTCTGGATCTGGCCGCCGCCGGGTTCGGTATAGGCGAAGCCGGTGGTGCCGCCGCGCCGGTCGGTGATCGTGTTCAGGCTCCACTTGAACTTCGGGTCCTGCGGCGCGGTGTAGTAGGCCAGGTTCGTGGCGTTGCCACGCGGGTCGGTAACCGACACCAGCTTCACGTTCTTGTTGCCCTGGGTCATGTCGTAGCCGAACTTGAACGTCTTGACCGTGCTGCCGGACCCGTCGGTCATCTGCGCCATCAGGCCCTGCGTGGTGTACAGGAAGGTGAGCGCCCGCCCCGAGATGTCGGTGACGGTCTTGACCTGGTCGATGATCTTCGGGTTGGTCAGGTTCGTTCCGGACGCCACGTTGCCGTTGGCGTCGATGTAGCTGTAGGTATCGCCCTTGGCGTAGTACGTCAGCGTGAGCGTCTGCCGGCCCGATGGGTCGGTGATGTAGTCCAGGAACTTCACCGGCTGGTTGTTCGAGTTGCGCTGGCTGTAGGTGAAGTCGCCCTCGTTGCCGTTGTTGTCCACCACCGCGGTCTGGTAACCCTGGCAGTCGAAGTAGAACTGGGTGCGGTCCGGGCGGGTCAGCAGCCACGCCTTGGCCGCCGGGTCCTTGCCGTTCGCGGAGCAGTCAGCGAGCTGCTGCAGGTAGTAGTGCACCCCCGGCGGCGACAGCCACTGGCTGGTGGACGAGTTCCAGGTGAACCAGTGGCTGGTGCCGTCCCCGTCGGTCAGCGTGACCGTGGTCGGGCTGGGGTTGGGGTGGAAATCCAGCGGAGTGCCGAGCCGCATCAGCGTGGAGGCCTGCAGCGACCAGCCGAACCCTATCGAAGAGTTGGTGGTGTCCATCGAGTTGTAGGCCAGCCGCACGAACGTGGCGAACCCGCGGGAGGGGTTGGAGAACGCGTTGTAGGACCACACCGTGTTGCCGTTGTCGGCGTTGTTCAGCAGCGCCGACCCGGCGCCGGTGTTCACGCCGGTGTACTGGTAGAACTTCTCCAGGCCCAGCAGGTTGGAGCCGGGCTGCTCGACCGAGGCGGGCTGGGCCAGCGGCGCGATCGTCGGCAGACCGGCGTTGGTGCCGGACAGCCAGGTGCCGGTGGTCTTGTTGTACAGGTCCCAGCCCAGCTGGTAACCGGTCCGCGCGCCCCCGGACCCGGTGGTGTCCGGCGTCTTTACCGCCGCGTTGATGGTGGCCACCGAGGTGGGGGCCATGCTGGCCGGCAGCGCCGTCTGCAGCTGGTTGGTGCTGTTGGACACGTCCGTGCCGTCGGGCAGCGTCCAGTGGTACGACAGCACCCAGTTGGCTGCGCTTAGCGTGGAACCGGTGGTGTTGGTGACGGTGACCGGGACGGTGTAGCTGGACGCCGACGCCAGCCGGTCCGGCAGGGACGGCGCGTAGTAGGTGTCGGCGGTGGTGGTGTCCAGGTAGGTGATCACCAGTTCGGGGCGCAGCGCCGGCTCTTGAGCGCTGCTGTTGAGGAACAGTTCCTGTTCCTGCGGGCTGGTGCTGGTCTCCCCGGCCACCTTGAGCAGCAGCCCGTGCTCGGAGGACGGGGTGGTGACCCAGCCCTGCACGACCGAGGTGACCGGCCATTCCTGCCGGTTCGGGTCGTTGGTCAGCCCAGACACCGTCCCGGACACTGTGGACGAGTACGCCCCGCCGGCGGTGGTCCACGCGGTGCCGGACGACGCGCTGTTCCAGGTCGCGGAGGAAGGGGTGAAGCTCTGGGTCAGCGCGTGCGCCTCATAGGTGGCGCTGCCGCCGCCGGTGTTGTTGTTGTACCAGCCCCACAGCTTCAGCTCGGCGTCGGTTACTTTTGCCGTCGACGGGATCCCGGCCGTGGCCATGGACGGGTAGCCCACCACCGTGCGGGTCACCCCGTAGGTGGTCGAGTTGTCCCCCGCGGCCAGCCACGGCTGCCCGGCCAGCTGCTGCTCATTGGTGGTGGGCTGCGCCTTCGACAATGTGGTGTCCCCGGACGCGTTGACGATCTGCACGGTGCTGCCGGCCGTCGGCAGCCGCACCAGCTGGGTTGGGCCGGGGATGACCTGGCCGTCCTGGGTCTTGACCGCCAGCATGTAGTAGAAGGCGTTGCCCAGCCCGCCGGGCGGGGTTGGCGTGTTGGTGGTGTCGGTGAAACTCGTGCTGCCCGCCGCGACCGGCGCGACCAGCGTGGACGCCGACGGGGTGAACGACTGGAACACGCTGCGGTGCACCTGGTATTCGGCCAGGTCATCACCCGGGTTGGTGCCCGGCGTCGGGTCGGTGTAGGCCGGCCAGGACAGGTTCGCGCCGGTCGCGTGGATGGTGGTGATCTGGTTCAGCGTGACGGCCGGCCGGCCGTAGGTGATCACCAGCTGCGGGTAGGTCGCGACCTCGCCCTGGTAGGCGAACCGGGACGCCTCGTACCGCGGCCCACCCTGATTGAGGGTCGATTCGGTGGACGACTTGACCACGAACCCGTCGTTCGCGGTGCCGTTCAGCCACGACTGCACGATGCTGCGGACCGGGAAGGTGTGCCACACGTTGGCCACGTTCGGGTTCGCCGTCACCGAGCCCCACAGCCGGAACCGTGTCTCGTCGGCGATCACCGCGGTGGACGCCGACGCCGGCCCGTCGCCCAGCACGACCTTACCGGTGGTGCCGGCCTTGAACGGCTGGGTGCCCAGCGTGGTCCACACCCCGCCGGAGCCGGTCTGCTGGTTGACCGTATACGCCTTCGACCCGCCGTTGTAGTACACCGTGAACGGGGCGGCGGTGGACCGGTTGGACTGGGCCACGTAATGATCGTCCACCTGATAGCTGCCGCTCTCGGTCAGCGGCGGAACCCAGGTGAAGGTGTCCCCGGCCACGGTGTCCTGGTCGTAGCGCAGCTCGCCATTGATCGCGGAGGACGTCGCATAGGTAGGCCACGCGCCGCTGGCCGCCGTGTGCGCGGTGTCCGAGTCGTCCACGTCCACCTCGTTCACGCCCTCGGCGCCCACGTTGCTGCTCGCGTTCGACCACGTCGCGGTCGAGGCGTCCCACGCCGCGGTCGCCTGATGCGCCTCGATCGTCTGGGCCGAACCCGAGCCGAAGTACTGGTCGGCATACAACCGAAGGTCCGCCGAATCGATCTGCGTCCCGGCCGGCACCGTGGAAAGAGGGAACTTCAAAAGCGCCCGGGCCGCCCCGCCCGCGTCGGTGCCCACCGACAGCCGCCAGCTGGTGTCGTAGTTCACCGTATTCTCACCAGCATCAGAAATGATCATCGTGTTCTGCGCCGTGGTCGGGGTCGGCGCGATCATGATCGTCGGGTCGATCACCACCGGGAACTTCCGCGCCGCCTGGTGCAGCCACCCTGCGTCGGCGGTCACCGTCAGCCGCAGCGTCCCGCTGGCCGCGTCCCAGCTCGCCCGCTGGGCGACCTTCGGGCTCCACGCGGTGCCATACGGCGACGACGCCTCGTGCTGGGCGTCGGTCATGAACGGCCTGGGCATCACCAGCACCGCCGGGCCGCCGACGCCATCACGGGAGAAGACGACCGACCCGTCAGGCCGCTGCCAGGGGATCAGGCCGCCGCCTACCTTGATCGTGTACGAGAACGAGGAGGCCGCGGCGGGCGACGCCAGCGTGATGCTTTCCTTCAACGCCGCCGACGTCACCTGGTACGACAGGTCCGCACCGGGCGCCACGCCCGGATAGGTGACCGTGTTCGCCGCCACCTGGGGCCGGGCGGCATGCGCGCCGTCCAGGCCGGCGCTCAGCCACCCCCCGCCGGGCGCCTCGAACCGCACCAGCTGGGCTGGCGCCGCGCCGAAAAAACTGCGGAACGTGTTCGACGCGTCGCCGTACAGGTAGCCCGCCCGGGTCGCAGGCCGCACCGTTGTGTCGATCGGCTGCCATGCGCCGTGGGAGTCCCGGTAGTTGACCGGGACGGCTGATATCTCCGCCTGCAACCGGCCATCGGCCAACTGGTACACCCGGGTGTCCGCGCTGCGCCGCGCGGTCAACTCCCGCACCCGCCTGGGCGCGGGAAGCGCCACCTGGCGAGGCATCCGGCCGGTTTGCGGCCCCCCGCCAGCCGCCAGCGTGCGCGGCTTCGGCGCACCGCCACCGCCCAGCCAGCCACGCGGATCCCACCACGGATAGTGGCTGATCGACCCGCTCGAGCCCGGCGCCAAAACCGTCGGCGCCGGGCGCGAGCCGCCATGGCCGCCCAGCGGCAGCGGCGGTGCTCCCACCGCCACCAGCACCCCAGCCACCACCATGGCAACCAGCGGCGTGTACCAGCCGTACCTGCGCACCACGCTGACGACCCGTCCACGATTCAAGGTCACTCCTCAGCTCACGCCCAAACGGTTCCAGGCAGGACTCACTCCCGGCACGGCGCCACAGGGCACAGCCGGAACAGGCTCACAGAAAACAGCAAAGAAAATGGTCGGAACGCGCGAAGCTAACAGGCAAGCGCCGGAATAACATTCCGGCTGACAGCCATAATGAAAAACATCACCCACTTCCCGGCCTGCTGACCACGCGAAACACAGATCACGGCGGTAAGGGCGCCGGTACTGATCATCTTCCGAGTGCGTTCCCAACGCTGATTGTGACGTTTCGGCAAAGGCGAGAACACCCCTAATCCGGCTGGTATTTACCCCTTAGATCGTGCTACATCTAGAAGCGGCTCGGCGGCGTACGCAGCCCGGGGCGGGAGCCGGTATTCCAGGGAGTGCGGATGAATCAGGCCGACGTGAAAGACCGGCCCGCCCCATGCTGTTGTCACACCGAGCACTTCACCCAGCGGGAAGTCGACGTGCTGTGCCAGGTCGCCGCAGGGTTAACCAATGATGAGGTAGCGGCGGCCCTGCGCATCAGCGGCCACACCGTTGCCGGGCACCTGAGGGAGATGCTGACCCGCAGCAACGTGCGCAGCCGCGCCGAATTGGTCGCCTGGGCGTACGCAGTCGGCGTCCTCGCCCCTTACCTGTGGCCCCCACGCTGGTCCGGCCGGCGCTGCCTGCAACTGCCCGCCGACCAACCATCCACTACCGGCCAATTTGATCCCTTGCCAGACCTGCCAGGAAGGCCGGTCCAGCCAACGGTGCCGCTGAAACCGGACTGAGCCCGGGCCACCTGCACCCAGGTCTCCGCAGCGGCAAATGCGCCCTGAAACCGGCGGATGGATGGCGGCCAGGAGAGTAGGGTCGGACCCGCTATGCCGTACACCAGCGTCATGCTCGCGGGCCGCTACCGGCTGGATGAACCGATCGCGGCCGGCGCCATTGGCGAGGTGTGGCGGGGGCTGGATGCGGTGCTGGAACGGCCGGTGGCGATCAAGTTGCTGCGGGCCGAGTACGCTCACCACGCCGACACCTTGGCCCGATTCCGCGCAGAAGCCCGGCACGCCGGATCGCTGTCACATCCGGGCATCGCGCGGGTCTATGACTACAGCGACGCTGATCCGCCGCACCCACCGTTCCTGGTGCTGGAACTGGTGGACGGGCCGTCGCTAGCCAGGCTGCTGGCGGGCGGGCCGCTGGACTGCGCCCGCGTCATGGATGTGGTCGCCCAGGCCGCCGCCGGGCTGTACGCCGCACACCGGGCGGGACTGGTGCACCGCGACATCAAGCCTGGGAACCTGCTGCTCAGCCAGGACGGCCTGGTGAAGATCACCGACTTCGGGATCGCGCACGCGGCCGGGTCCGCGCCGCTTACGCGCACGGGCACGCTGATCGGCACGCCCGCCTACCTGGCCCCGGAACGGGTCGCGGGCGCCCCGGCCACACCCGCCAGCGATCTGTACTCGCTCGGCGTCGTCGCCTACGAATGCCTGGTCGGCGTGCAGCCGTTCAGCGGGAACCCGGTAGATGTAGCGGCCGCTCACCGGGATCGTCCGCTTCCGCCGTTGCCCGCGGCCGTACCTGGTGAGGTGGCCGCGCTGGTGACCGAGCTGACAGCCAAGGATCCGGCGGCCCGGCCTGGCCGCGCCGACCAGGTTGCCGCCCGGGCTGGCCTGATCCGCGACAGCCTGATCCGCGACAGCACGATCCGCGACAGCACGATCCGCGACAGCACGATCCGCGACAGCACGACCAACGGCACGGTCGTCCTGCCGGACTTCGGGCCGGGATCGTTGCCCGTCACCCTGGCCGACATGCCGCTGCCTGGCCCGCCGCCAGCGGGCCGGCGGTCGCGGGCCAGGACGGGGCATCCCGGCCGTACCGCGGCGCTGGCCGCGGCCGGGATTGTCGCAGTTGTCCTGCTGGGGTTGCTGTTGGCCGGGGCGTTCAGGTCAAAGGCGCCGTCGGCTCACGCGCCGAAGGTCGGCCCGTCAACGGTCCGCACAATGGTCGGGGTCGATGGTCCCTCGCTGGCCGGGCAGCCTGTCGACTCCGTGCGCCAGCAGCTACGTGAGCTCGGCCTGGTGGTCCGGGTGCAGTGGCAGCCAAGCGATCAGCAGGAGCCCGGGACGGTGGTGTCCGTGCAGCCAAGCGGCCGGGTGGCGGCCGGCACCCAGGTCGTCGTGACCGGAGCACTCCATCCCCACGGAAACGGCGACGGCAACGGGCACGGCGACGGAGGCGACGGAGGCGACGGAGGCAGCGGAAATTGACCCAGGCGGTGGCCGGGTGGCGTGACGTCACTTGCCGTCGGCCGGGCGGCCTGCCGCCCGGTACATCTGGCTTATCATCCACCCCGGGTTTCGGCGGCTGGCCGCCGCATTGAACCAGGCAGGTGTAACGCCAGGAGGGGGGCTGACGCTTCTCCGGTGAGATGCCCGGGCTCCCCTTCCCCGGTCGGCCTGGCCGCGCGCTGGGAGGAGCCGTTGCTGGACATGCTGCTGAGCGGACAGCCGGTCTTCCGGATGCAGCTGCATGTCGTGGCGGATGGCTCCTCGGCCTGGCCGGGCCGGCGGGCCCCGGGGATCGGGCCGGGGAGGGGGCGGCGCGGTCGGCTTCGCCCGCGCCGCTGCCCCGGTCCATCATCGGCCCGTTCGGCGCCATTGTCATAACGACTGAGTACGCGACCCGAGCGATCGCAGTCATGCCGAACCGTCGGGATGCCTCACTCGTCCCGGCCCGTGTGAGCCGCTGGCCCATCCGAGGCGGAGCCGGACGAGCAGCGGCCGGCGTTTCCGCGGATTTGTCAAACGATCCGGCCGGACACGCCGAAGCCTCATCGCTGAACAGTTAAAACACAGCTAGATCCAGTATTATCGAACATACAGACGATAGAGAGATCGTACGTGTTTTGTCCGGGTTGGACGACCTGGGACGGGTAGACTCCCTGACTTTTGCCTGACTTCCGGACCCGGCCTGCCTCGCGCGCGCGTAGGCGGGCCGCTCCGGTCGCCGAGTCGGGACCAAGGCCACCCTTCCAACGGGACCAATGCGCGATCCTGGCGCGCGGCCTTCGCGGCTAGACTCCGCAGTATGGATGTCATCAGGATGCTAGGCGTGGCCGAGGCTCCGCTGTCTCTGCCGGATGTGTACGCGTCGGTTTCCGATGTGCCGTCGGCAGGGGGTATCGCGCTATTCGTGGGCATCGTCCGAAATGCAGATGCAGGCCGGGACGTGACAGAGCTGAGTTACTCGGCACATCCGACGGTGGAAACCTCCCTCCGCGAGGTTGTGGAGAAAGCTATCGCGCAGTATCCGATCCAAGCTGTCTCAGCGGTTCATCGTATCGGTGACCTGGCAATTGGAGAAATAGCGGTTATTGTGGCCGTCGCGTGCCCGAAGCGTGCGGAGGCGTTTGATGCGTGCCGCCAGATCATCGACCAGATAAAGGACACCGTTCCGATCTGGAAGCTCCAGCGATTCGCGGACGGCGGCACTGACTGGGTGGGAGCCGAGGGCTAGTTAATTCATCATGTCTGTCTCAAGAAACTCCAGAACTTACGAATGAGGATTTAAGGCAATGGCCAGCGTCAAGATACGCTACTGGGCGGCGGCGAAGGATGCGGCGGGGATAGCCGAAGAAGTCATCGATGCCGAAACGCTCGCTGACGCGCTGGATGTGGCACGCGGCGCGCATTCTGGAGATCCGCGCTTCGCCGCAGTGCTCGCCCGTTCTTCATTCCTAGTCAACGAGGCACCGGCGGGCCGTCGTGCAGCCGAATCAATTACCCTGCCGCAAGGGGCTGTAATTGAGGTGCTCCCCGCATTCGCAGGGGGTTAGTCGCCCTGCGGTGGAGGCTGAAATCCGAACTCTTCACAAACAGCCCTGAATTTCTCGTCAAGCTCGCGGGCTTGCCGAGAGCCTGGGAACATCTCGCTGACAACTCGGTTAAGTTCGGCCGCTCGAATTAGCAAGGACGGCGCCGATTTTCTCTGGTAGGTCAAGGCGTGTGATCCTGAATCTACGGCCGCGTCAAGGTCTCCACGCTGGGCGTGTACAAGCCCAAGGGTGATATGGATCTCAGCCATTCGCATGGGGCTGCGCTCAGTAGTCCCATTCTGCTCGCACTCCCTGAGTACCTGGTTAGCGTAGGTTTCGGCCTTGACGTCGTCGCCTAGCCATTGGTAGCAGGAGGCTACATAGAACGGGAACTTAGTTGTGTCATAGACGAAATGCCGTGGGTAATTGATAGCCGACAGTTTCTGAAGTAGATCATGTCCGCGCCCGATCGCTGACTCAGCGGCCTTGCGGTTACCCAGCCGCGCCCAACCCCGAGCTTCCTGCATGATCAGTTGTACGATAGCCGAATTCTCCCCGCCTATCGTCTGAGCAGCTTTGGCAATGCTAGTAACGTCGCTGTAGCGACCTTCGGTGAGCGCGAACCATGCCTGCATCTCATAAGACCAGGCGATCAACTCCGAGTGGCCTACTTCCTTGGCAGACCGCAATGTAGCGTCACGCGCAGTCTCGGCCGCTTCCCGCTGATTCATATCCCAGTCAACGCAAGCTAATAGCGCCGTGACCCACCCAGAGATAGCGATAAGTTCTCTGTGCTGGGCAAGCGTCATGCGCCCTTGCCTTAGATGCATCACGCGTGAGTATAGGCGCTTTAGTTTCCGTCTTAGCTCAGACGCGTCTGAACTCGGGTAATCTCGGCAGAGTTTGTCGAATATCGTATATAGACCCTCAATGGTCCCAGGTCCGATATCTGTCCGGTCGGCTTCCTGAATCATAACCATGATGTCGGAATCCTCGCCGGATTCAAGGTCCTCAGCGCTTCGCGCAGCCGGACGGCTTGTCCACAACTGAACTCCACTAGCACCGGGCACCGAGCCGAGGTCTGAACCAGTTGACTCGGTAGGGACGCGCTCCACAGGAGGTGGGGCGTTAACTTCCTCGTTCTCCCACGGCCGATTGGTAATCATGAGCATGCGGCCCGGAATATGAAGCCCATCTGCAACCCGCTCGAATATGCCGATTTTCTGCGCTCGCCTGCCCCCCTTTATGTATTCCTGAACCTGGCTGACGGTCATTTCACAACGCCGCGCTAAGTGGCTGACGGTGATGCCAACCCCACCCCACTTGACCGCAATGCTGAAAATCGCGCCGAGATCCCGGCGTGCGCATGCATCTGCGAAGTCCGACCGCTCCAGCACGGCGGACGGCAGATAGTCGAGAGGACGCTCTCTAGCCATCGTGACCCAGTCTTCGTTAGGCGAACGGCTCACGCCGTGGTGTGGCCGTTACTCGGCAGTTTACCTGTCCCGGGTACCTGACGCAGGCAACAAGACTACTGCGACAGGTACCTGGGACGACTCTTTTGTCACGCGCGACTGCCGGGCACTCTGGAGCCTGCAAGCACGACGGAAGGCTGTAGCTCGGCCCAGCATGTCAAGCGCGCGGCGTGCCTGGCCTGGTGGTTGGCCTCCTGGCGGACCACGTGCTTTCAAGCAGAGGCCGGGTTACCAGATGCGAGGAGGTGATCAGGATGCGCCCGTCAGACACGGCCGACCCACGAAGCGACGAGATCGTCCAAAGCGGCGAAGCGGACTCTTCAGGTGGCCGCTCGATGGTGGCGCCGGCGTGGTGTCGCAATTGGCGGGGAGGCTCCGCAATGACAGACGATAATAATATACTTCGGAAGTTCGACCCAGCCGTGCCTAACGTGGCGCGCATTTACGACTATCTGCTGGGAGGCAGGGATAACCTTCCAGCAGACCGCGACGCCGCAGAGGAACTGATTGCTGCTCTGCCCGATGCGGCAATAGCAGCTAATCACAATAGGGAGTTTCTACGGCGTGCCGTGCGGACTCTTGCCCGAGACTCTGACATCCGTCAGTTCATTGACATTGGCACTGGGCTTCCGACGCGCGGCAACGTACACGAGATAGCTCAGCGGTGGGCATCCGATGCGCGGGTGTTGTATGTCGACTACGATGCGGTAGTCGTTGAGCACGCGCAAGCATTGCTTGCCGACAATCCCACGACGGTGGCCATCAACCGCGACCTGCGACGGCCTGATGACATTCTGAACCATCCGGCACTGCGAGCGCTCATTGATCTCAACGAGCCGGTTGCGCTGCTTATGGTCGCCGTCTTGCACTTTATCGAGGACGCGGAAGATCCGTATAGTGCCGTAGACCGCCTGAAGGAAGCCATGGCACCAGGCAGTTATCTCGTTCTATCGCATGTTACGCCAGATGATATTTCGCCAGATGTCGCGGCGCGCGTGCGTAAGTTGTATGAGCACACAAGCGCGCCGGGAGTCGCGCGCACTCGCGCGGAGATCGCACGCTTCTTTAGCGGACTAGAAGTGGTGCCACCAGGTCTGGTAAACGTTTCTTCGTGGCGTCCCGGTATTCGTTATCCGGAAGATCGCGGAACGCGAACGTTGTTCTATGCGGGCATGGGACGCAAAGGGCACCGAGGAGGCGCACGATGAACGACAATCATGGCGGCACGGCTGTACAGGAATGCGAGCCGGGTGAACTTATGCGCTTGGTCGCGGAAAGCCTGACCGCTCGCGGCTTTGAGATCAGCGGTCCCGAGTGGGAAGACAGCCGACGTCTTACCATAACCAACCTGCAAGGTACACGCTGCCAACTCACGGTCGGGGACTCCGGATGCATGGCCTTGGAATACTGGCCTCACGCCGTCGATTATGCAGGCCCGGCGAACCTTACCAACCTGGTAATGACCGTGCTGGACAACCCTCGTGAAGACCAGGTGTCCGAGACGGTGACCGAGCCGGTTAGTGATGCACTTCCTGGCGTTCCGCTAAAAGGCGTGGTCGGGCGCGCGCTCAAGGCCAAAGGCATGGACGTCAGGATGATCGTTTATGAAGACGTGGAATTCTATGACGTGCTAGCTGAGATCGTGGTGACCAATCCCGACAGACTTGATCGCGGAGAGGTTCGCGTGGGTGACGACGCCGCAGTCCTGTGGGAATGTGAGTACCCGGCTGAGTCTGACAGCGCCACAGATCAAATCGTGGAAAACATCGTTGACATGTTTACCCGAGCCGTCTCCGCTGGGCGGGAGAAAGTGACATGAGCGGTCCTGAAGACCTCACATACGAGCAGCTAGCGACGGCCCGTAAGGCAGCGACAACCCTGCTGGGCTCAGGGGTGCTGTTCATAGTGGATCGTGACCGAATAGGTGACGTGCTCACGCGAATTGATTCTGCCGTGAGGCTCAAACACGAACGAGACGCGGCTCGCGCTGAACGTCAATCCCGACCCTGATTACAGGGCCGTGGTTTAGTTAACAAAGAGAAAAGAGGTGCGAATCGGAAAGTGACAAGAGACGGGCCGCCCCTAGCCCACCGAATGAGTTTCAGGGCGACCCGCCAGGGAACACGCGGCTCCCCGGTACTGACGGTACACGGGGGCCGTCGTGCTGCGCACCGCAAATACCCCGAAAGGAGGCGCTACCTGCGTTGATGAGGAGGTGATCAGACCTGAGACACCGCCTGATCGGCTGCCGTACCGGTCCGATGTGCGCTTGCGGCGCGCTGGCGAAAGACGGCAGTGACGCGTGTGACAAGTGCATCGCGCGTTCCCGCTGGTCCCGCCGTAAGGCGTGGCGGGCATTCGCGGACAACGGCTGACGGGGGAAGCCGACCGCGCGTCCTATTGCCGGGTGATGGAGAGGAGGTGATTGACAACGACGATAACCCTGTCGGTGGTGCTCGCTCTTAGCGTGGTGGTAATCCTGCTGTGCAGGTACGCGGCCCTTCGCGTGTGGCACGCGGCTATCTGCATCGTGCTGGGTTTCTACCTCGCGTCGTCCAGCCTCGCGCCGGACATCAGCCAGATAACAACCAGCCTGTTCCGCATGCTCTAAAGGCACGCGGCAACAAACGGAAAGGAACGCATCCCATGAAGCTATCACGAGCGTGTCCCGCGCGCCAGTGCGCGCGGGACACGGGAAAGGCGGCCCATGACCCCACGACCTAAGGAGTTGATGCCTCTTGACAAACCAGCCACAGCACACCCCGCACATCCCGCAACTGTCCATCGACGGAGACGCGATAATCGCGCGGCTCGAAACGCTCGCCCGCGCGGATTTGTGCCCGCGCTGCGCAAGGGTCATATACCCGGTAGCCGCCGACGCGATCCAGCTATTCCGTGAGGTAATCCGCCTCCACGAGGCGCTGATATACACGCGGCTGGAGTCCGCTAACCGGCTGGCGGCAATCCGCGCAGCACTGCACGCGCACCGGGACGGCGAACCGGACCCGCTGGCCTACCTGCGGGACGAGCTGCCCGCCGGCCAGGCCCCCGGCATGGCAGGGGGGCAGCAGCGATGACATACCGCGACCCGTACCGGTATTACCGCCGGCGAATGCGCCGGGGCTGGCGCGGCAGGCGCAGCGCGTACCCGGTCATGTTCCCCGTCGATTACGAACCGGTTTTCCGGCTGGCGGCCATCGCGTCCGGACGGTGGGCTTACCGGCACCGGTCCGCGTTTCTCCCGTTCGCTATCACGGCCGGCGCGTCCGTTCTGGCGGCGATCCTCCATCAGCATCACCGGGGCTGGTGGATAGCGACCGCTGGGGTCACGATGGCAGCCACATTCGTGCTCGCGATTCCGCACCGGCTCCTGTGGGAGAGCCCCGCCGGGCGTATCACCGCCGGCGCGCTGGCCCGTGCGTGGGAGGCGTGCGGGATCGGCCGGCCCGTCGAACGCGCCTATGCCGCGCTGGTGGTGGCGGTCACCGGGGGATGGCTGGCGGCAGCGATAGCGGCCGGCCCGTCTGCGAAGCCGCTCCCGGTTATCGCGGCAATGGCCACGGTTATTCTCGGTATTCCGTGGTGGGCGCACCGCCGGCGCCGGGCCAGGGTGCGCGCCGAGCGGACAATACAAACATGGCCGGCTATCGCGGAGGATATCGGCCTGCCCGGTTCGCGTATCACTTCCATTGTGGTGGACGTGTGGGGATGGACCGCCCGTGTGGTGCTAAAGAAGGGCAGCACCGCGGCGCAGGCCATTGACCGGCTGCCAGCCATCGAATCGGGCCTTCGGTTGCGGCCGGGAAGCGCACGCGCTATTCCCGACCCGGATAAAGCTGGCCGGTTCACGCTGCGGGTTATCGAGGCCGACCCGCACGCGCACCCGATTCCCTGGCCCGGCCCGATGGTGACCAGCATCACCCAGGAAATAGAACTCGGCCTGTCCCAGGACGGGCGGCCGGTCAAAGTGCTGCTGCTGCGGCGTAACGTCCTGGTTGGCGGAATCATCGACTCTGGTAAATCCGGGGTTCTGAACGTGATCACCGGCAACCTGGCCGCGTGTGGTGATGTGGTGATCTGGGGTATCGACCTGAGAGGAGGAATGGAACTCCAGCCGTGGGCATCCTGCCTGGGCCGTCCCCTCGCCACCACCCCGCAGGAGGCGATAGAGCTATTCAAGGATGCCATCGGTGAACTCAACAGCCGCGCGCGGCGCATGGCACGCGAAGGCAAACGGCTCTGGGAGCCCACACCGGATGATCCGGCGATAGTCATCGTCATTGACGAGTACGCGGAACTGCCGGACGAGGCACACGACTATGCGGATTCGATCGCGCGGCGCGGCCGGGCCGTCGCGGTCAACATCATTGCCGCGACCCAGCGGCCCACCCAGAAAATGATGCACAGCAACGCGGTCCGCTCGCAGATGGACGTGCGAATATGCCTAAGGGTGCGGGAACGCCGTGATGTGGATTTGATCCTCGGTCAGGGATCGGTCAGCACCGGGTGGAATGCGCACACCCTCACCCAGCCGGGAATGTTCCTGGTCTCCGCACGCGAGCACACCGTCCCGCACCCGGCGCGCGCCTATCTGGTCACGGACGCTCTTGTGGCCAGGTACGCGGCCGCCTGCGCGCCGCACCGTCCCCGCCTCCACGGGGACGGTTCCCCAAAGGCCCCACAATGGCCGCAGGTACGCGAACAGGGTCAGCCTGGCAGCGAACCACCACCGGGCGGTCTGGGGTCGCTCAGCGGGCCGGAAACGGTGTTGTGGGCGGCGCTGCGCCGGGCCGGGCCTGACGGGGTGACCGTGGCCGCGCTGGCGAAGATCACCGGCAAGGGCCGGACCTGGGTCTACGAACGGCTACGCGAGCACGCAGCCGCAGGCCGGGCCGTGCAGACCATACGCGGCCACTGGCGCGCTACTGACGCTGGCGGCCCCCGCTCAGGGCAGGCCGGCGGGTGACCGCCGGCCCGGCCCTGGCGTTCACCGTCCGTGACGCCCGTTCCGTCCGCCGTCCCGCGCGCGTCTACGCGCGTTGGGGCCAGACGCGCGCCCCGTCCGGACGAGACGGACGATCACAACCCGTAACCGGGACGGCAAGCCGGGAGACCCCCGCGCGGGGGCAGACCCGGCCGGAAAGGAAAAGAGGCGAACGTGCAAATAAACAATAAATGCAGCGGAAAGGAGATGATACCCGACGAATCACGCCAGTAAGGAACCTGAGCCAGAAGAGGTGAACGCCTATAGGACACGGGCAAAACCACGCACTCTAGGCGGCTCCAACCGCATGCTGTCAGCACGCGATGTAGCCGCTATCCTGGCCGTCCCCGAACGGACCGTCCGCGAGCAATGGCGGGCGTGGGGACTGCCGGCCTACCGGATCGGAAAGCACCTGCGGTGGAAAGAACGCGACGTCTACGCCTGGATTGATCGCCACGCCGCGTGACACGCAAATGGAGCCCCGCCCGGCACCGGGCGGGGCTCCATTCCTGTTTAGTGATGCCTATGCCGCTGCGCTCCATTCCGCATACTCGGCATCAAGCGCAGCAACCGCGCGGCCGACCGCATTCGGCACCAAGTGCCCGTACGTGCGGTAAGTCTCATTGATATCCCGGTGCCCCAGCCACTGCGCTACGTCGGAAATCGGGATGCCACGGGCGAGCATGACCGACGCGAACGCATGCCGCAAGCTATGCGGCCGGAAACCGGCCGGAATAGCGGCCTGCCTGGCGAGATTGATAACCTGATGATCAACCGTGCTGTATTGCTGATACAGCCGGCCGCCATTTCCGGGGCATAGCGGCCCGCCCGGGAGATCCTTGACCTTCTCCCACAGCCAGGTTGGCACGGGAACGTCCCGGTATTCTCCCGCCTTACGGTGCTTCAAAGGCATCTTGCGCCGTCCGTCCCGGCTTGCCTGCCCGGTCAGCCGGAGCGTCTTACCCCCGTCGCAGAAATCCTCTTTATGCACCCCGAGTGCTTCGCAGATACGCAATCCGCATCCGCGCATAAGCCATATCGCGATGCCGATGTGATCCGCCAGGTAAGCCACCTGCCCATGCGACGGGAACACGAAATCTTCACGGCCGTTCTTAGGCCCGTTGTCCTGCAATTCGATATCATGCAGATTGTGTTTCGCCAGTTTCCCCGCCTTGACCGCCTCTTCGATGGTGCCCGTGATGATCGTGCGCGCCTGACGGCACCTGGTAACAGACAGGTGCCCCATGTCCCTCACCAGCAGATCAGTTACCCGGTCACGGTCATTCGCCACCTGGGCCACCGTACGCCCCGAAAACGCCGGCTTCACCCACCTGCGGGCCGTCGCCCGGTACCCGCCGCGCGTCGAATCGACAACCGCGTGACGGTCAATCCAGGTATCTACCGCCGTGCCGAAATCCTCCCGCCCGAGCCGGTCGTCTACGAAGATCTGCGCGCGCGTGTCGTGGTCGGCCTTGATCTTGAAGTCCTTCGCCTCTTTCGCCGTGGCGAAGCTGCGTTCCCGCTGCCTGCCCTCGTGCCAGTACCGCACGGTGTGCGGCTTGCGCGGGTTCTTCCCCTTGATGATCACCGACATAGCCCTGGCTCCCTGACTTTTGCCTGATACCAGCTTACCTCGCAGGTCTGTTACCTGCACTAACTGCTATCATCAGGCAAATCCGCGGAAACGCCGCCCGGCCGTGCCGGTCCTGGGAGAGCACAATGAGCGCGCCCGTGCCCTCCCATTCGACTCGGAACCATTCGCGGCACGGCGCGGGGCGCGTCTCGCCATTTCGCGCCGGATACTGACGCTGAAGTCTGGTCGAAACGGGCGCGGGGACTTACGGTGAGTAATGGGGGAGTGGAGGAACAAATGGGGGACGCTGAGGTAGCCACCGCGATCGCAGCGGGTGACCAGGCCGCACTGGGGGCCGCGTACGACCGGCATGCTTCGTTGCTTTACGCCTATTGCCGGTCTCAGCTCAGCGATCCTGAGGACGCCGCCGACGCGGTGCGTGACACGTTCGTCATTGCCGCCTGCAAGCTCTCCGGCCTTCATGATCCGAGTCGGCTACGGCCCTGGCTGCATGCGGTGGCCCGCAACGAGTGCCGCCGCCGGCTGCGGGCCGGGGACTTGATGGCCCTGTCCGCCGAGGCGCGCGAGGTGAGCGATGACACGGCCGATTTCGGCGGCAGCCTCGAGCAGGCGTGGTTCCGCGAGCTGGTACGGTCGGCGTTCGCCACGCTGGACGACGCCGACCGGGAGATCATCCAGTTGACCCTGCGGCAGCGGCTGGACACCGTCGACCTCACCGATACGTTGGGCGTGCCGCGCAACAGGGCACGCCGGACGGCGTCGCGCGCCCGCGCCGAGTTCACCGCGGCGGTGGCCGCGCTATTGGCGGCCCGCTCGGGGCCGGGATCATGCCGTGAACTCCACGAGATCGTGGCCGGCTGGGATGAGCTGACCCCGGCGCTCCGCAAGCTGGTGCGGCTGCACATCGCGCATTGTGACAGTTGCGGGGCACGTCGTCGCCGTGACCTGAGGCCGGGGGTGCTGTCCGGCATGCTGCCCGAGGCTGTGCTGTCGGCCGGACTGCGGCAGCGGGTCCTCGGCGTGGTCACCGGCACGTCGCCGGATGCGGCAGCATTCCGCGTCACAGTGGCCGGCCGGGCGGAGCCGTTCGGCCGCTCTGGTTTCCCGGTGCTGATCGACCCGTTCGCCGGTGCCCGCGGGCCGGCCGCTTACCTGCCTGCGGCCGTGGCCGTGGCTGCCGCCTGCGCATTGCTCGGCGGCGGGGCCATGTACGTGTCGGGCGCGATGCACGATGCGGCACGGTCGTCGGCCTCCCCGGCGCCGGGTCACGCGGTTCCGTCGGTCGAGGCGGAGCCGGCGGCCAGCCCGTCAGCCGTCCTGCCGGGAGCCCCGCGCAAGAAGCTGGCTGGGTTGCGCGTCGCCACCCAGCCGTTCCTGGCCGGGACCGCTCGGCCCCCGGGCGCAGGGAGCGGTTCGGCCGGGCCCACGTCGGCCCGGCGGTCGGCTTCGCCCTCGCCAGGCAGGAGTTCCCCGGCGCCCGCGCCGCAGCCGCCGCCATCGTCGGCGACCCCGACCCCGACTCCGAGCCCGGACCCGCCGCCCACGACGACGACCCCAACCCCGACCCCGAGCCCGGACCCGCCGCCCACGACGACGACCCCGCCGCCGACACTGACTCCGCTGCCGACGCCGACACTGGCGTCGTCAAGCCTGGTCGCCTCCGTGGTCACCAGCCTGGGGCAGGCGCCCTCCCGCACGATGTGGTCGGTGGTCGCGCCCTAGCGGAACGAGCCCGGAGCGGAATTAGGCTCGTCCCAACCCAACGTGCCCCGTGCGGATGTGGGCTCGTTAGCGTTTCGGGGGGGTACGGGGGGGACGGGGGTACGGGTACCCGGGGTGCGGGGTTACCGGGTGCGGGGTACCGGGGTGCGGGCCAGGCGTCGGCGGGCCGCATCGTGATAAGCCGATAGCCATCGCCCGTCCGGCCGTTTGTGTCGGTCCACATCCGACGTCGAGAATCGTCGCGCGGCTCCGACAACCGGGTGAACACCCCGTCGAGGGCATCACTAAACGGAAGGATCACGCTGATGAAGTACATGATCATCATCTACGGCAACCGGGAGCTGTGGGAATCGTTCCCTCCGGAGGAGGCATCGAAGGCCATCGCGGCTCAGGACGCCTTCAACAAGGAGTTCATGGCCAGCGGTGAGCTGCTCGGCGCCTACGGCCTGGCCGACGTCGTGCAGGCCAAGACCGTCGCCGTGCGTGACGGGCTGCCCGCGGTCACCGACGGTCCGTACCTGGAGACCAAGGAGTTCCTGAGCAGTTTCTGCCTCATCGACGTCGAGAGCGAGCAGAGGGCCCTGGAACTCGCGGCCAAGATGCCTTTCGCCTCGTTCCGGAGCGTGGAACTCTGGCCTGTCCTGCACGAGGCCGGAGCCGAGATGTGACCAGCGAGGCGCGATTCGAGGACCTGCTGCGCTCTCTCGCGCCGCAGGTTCTCGGCGCGCTCGTGCGCCGCTGGGGGCAGTTCGACGCCTGCGAAGACGCCGTGCAAGAGGCCCTGCTCGCCGCGGCGGTGCAATGGCCGGAGGGGGGTCAGCCGGACAATCCGCATGGGTGGCTGGTCACCGTGGCCACCAGGCGGCTCACCGACCAGATGAGAAGCGAGGCCGCCCAGCGCCGGCGTGAGGGCATATTCGCGGGCGGCGCCCCGGGCCACCCTGTCACGCCTGCCGTGGATGAGGAGCAGCCGGCCGGGAGCGACGACACCCTGATCCTGCTGTTCATGTGCTGCCATCCGGCGCTGTCCGCGCCATCGCAGATCGCCCTCACCCTCCGGGCCATCGGCGGGCTGACGACCGCCGAGATCGCCCGCGCCTTCATCGTCCCCGTCGCGACCATGGCCCAGCGCATCAGCCGGGCCAAACAAGGCATCCGGGAGACGGGCAGCCGGTTCACCCTGCCGCCGCCCGCCGAGCGCGATGAGCGGCTCCGCGCGGTGTTGCAGGTGCTGTATCTCATCTTCAACGAGGGCTACACCACCACTGCCGGGGCTGAGCTCGCCCGCAGTGATCTCACCGCCGAAGCGATCCGCCTCACCCGGCTGCTCCGCCATTTGCTACCTAACGATGGCGAGGTGGCTGGTCTGCTTGCCCTCATGTTGCTCACCGAAGCCCGGCTCCCCGCACGCACCCGTCCCGACGGGTCCCTGGTTCCTCTCGCTGACCAGGACCGCAGCCTCTGGAACCGCGAGCTCATCGGTGAGGGCGTCGCGCTCATCACCGAGGCGTTGTCCCGCACCCGCCTGGGCCCCTACCAGCTCCAGGCCGCTATCGCGGCCGTCCACGACGAGGCGGCCCGGGTCGAGGACACCGATTGGCCGCAGATCCTCGCCTTGTTCGGGCTGTTGGAAACCATCTCCCCGAATCCCATGGTCACGCTCAACCGCGCCGTCGCAGTCGCCATGGTTCATGGGCCCGGAGCCGGACTGGAGCTCGTCGACCGCCTCGAGGCCGACGACCGCTTGGCCCGCCACCACCGCCTGCACGCCGTGCGCGCCCACCTGCTCGAACTCGCCGGCGACCGCAGCGCCGCCGCCGCGGCCTACCGGACCGCCGCCCGCTACGCCACGAACCTCCCGGAACGGCGGTACCTCGAAGCCCGCGCCGCCAACCTCGCGCCTGCCTCCTCCAGCCGCTGTGTCGAGAACCAGCCCGCGGCTCCGACGGGGGATTGATTGACACCGTGCTGGCGGTCGCGCTGGTGAGATGGGCCAGGCGGCCCGCTCGCATCTTCGCGGTGACCGCGATTGCACTCACCGTGGTTTCGCTGGTCGATCCGGTGTTCGCCGGGCTACCGCCGCGGCAACCAAGATCACGCTCGCGCCCGCTTCTTCCCGCCGGCCGCCCCGATCGTAATCCCGGCCCTGGCCTGGCACCTTTTCCCGCATTGGCCGACTTACGCGCTTGTAGTTGCCCTTTAACCCCTTTTCGTACCGAACGAGACGTGAAAGACTTCATGATCGTTCAGCAGACGGGTGATCCGGCTGCGGACGTGGGGCGCAGCCGGTCCGTCTCCAACGGAGAGGACGGGCACCATGAGAGGCTCACTACGGCGGCTCACTAGCGCGCGCACGCTATCGGTGATCGCGGCGCCACTCGCCGCGGCTACGCTCCTGGTCGCGGTGCCGGCGGCCGGGGCGAGACCCGGGCAGCCGCCCGGCGGGATGCTTCGTAACGCGGCTCAGCAGCGGCTGGCTGTGATCTCAGGCAAGGTCGACGCGCTGATCGGCCAGATGACGCTGGCCGAGAAGATCGGGCAGCTGGAGATGTCGGGCCCGACCGGCCCGAACGGGACGCCCGGGCAGACACTGCTCGACGAGCTGCGCAGCGGGCAAGTCGGCTCGGTGCTCGACCTCGTGGGCGTGAACAACATCAATCAAGCCCAGCAGGCGGCCCTGCAGTCACGGCTGCACATCCCCGCCATCTTTTCCCTCGACGTGATCCACGGGTACAAGACGCTGTTCCCGGTTCCGCTCGCGGAGGCGAGCAGCTGGGATCCCGCCGCGGTCCAGAACGACGAGTCCATCTCGGCCAGCGAGGCGACCGCGGACGGGATCAAGTGGACCTTCAACCCGATGGTCGACCTGGCCCGGGACCCGCGCTGGGGACGCGTGGTCGAGGGCGCCGGGGAAGATCCCTTCCTGGCGTCAGCGATCGCGGCCGCGAAGGTGCGCGGTTATCAGGGCAGCGACTTCAGCGCGCCGGACAAGATGGCCGCGACCGTGAAGCACTTCGCCGCGTACGGCGCGCCAGTGGCCGGGCGGGAGTACAACACGGTGGACATGTCCGAGCAGCAGCTGCGCAACTACTACCTGCCGCCGTACAAGGCGGCCGTCGACGCGGGCGCGGCGACCGTGATGAGCGCGTTCAACTCGCTCAACGGGGTGCCGGCCAGCGCGAACCCCTATCTGCTGCGCACGATCCTGCGGCAGGAGTGGGGGTTCGGCGGCACCGTAGTGAGCGACTACCAGGCCATCCAGGAGCTCATCGACTTCGGTTTCGCGACCAACGGCGAGGACGCCGCGCGGCTCGCACTGACCGCCGGCGTGGACATCGAGATGGGCGTTCAGGTCCCCAGCCAGTTCGCCACGTACGACGCCTACGGGCAGGACCTGGTGAAGTCCGGCCAGGTCAGCATGGCCACGATCAACAACGATGTGCGCCACGTGCTGACGCTGAAGTTCCTGGCCGGCATGTTCGACCATCCGCTCACCGATCCCACCCGCGTGCAGACTGCGGAGCTGACGCCGGCCAACCTGGCCGCGGCGCGCACCATGGCCGGCCGCTCCATGGTGCTGCTCAACAACAGCAATAACGCACTGCCGCTCAGCCCGAGCGTGTCGTCCGTGGCCGTGGTCGGACCCTTGGCCGACAACCCGTCCGACCAGCTCGGCCCGGACGTGCCGATCGGCTACTCCCTCGACCAGGGCAAGGTCGTGTCCGTGCTCAATGGCATCAAGGCGGCGGTACCGAGCGCGACCGTCACCTACGCGCAGGGCTGCGACACGACCTGCAGTTCGACCGCCGGCTTCGGCGCGGCGGTCAGCGCCGCCCAGGCATCGGACGTGACCGTCGTCGTGGTCGGTGAACCGGCCGCCGACTCCGGCGAGGCATCGTCGCGCAGTGACATCAGCGTGCCGGGTCAGCAGGTCGCGCTCGTGCAGGCGATCGCGGCCACCGGCAAGCCGTACGTCGTGGTGCTGATGAACGGCAGGCCCTTGACGCTCGGCTGGCTGGCCGACAACGCGCCGGCGTTGCTCGAATCCTGGTTCCCAGGAACCGAGGGTGGCAACGCGGTCGCCGACGTGCTGTTCGGCAAGGTCAACCCGGGCGGGAAGCTGCCGATGAGCTTCCCGCGCAATGTCGGGCAGATCCCGATCACCTACAACGAGCTGCCGACCGGCAGGCCCTACGATCCGAACAACAAGTACACGTCGAAGTACCTCGACGTGGTGAACTCGCCGCAGTACCCGTTCGGGTACGGCTTGTCCTATACGACGTTCGCGCTGTCCAACGTGCACCTGTCGGCGAGCGATGTCTCTACGAGGGGCACGCTCACCGTCACCGCGGACATCACCAACACCGGAACCAGGGCGGGCGACGACGTCGTCCAGCTCTACATTCACGATCAGGTGGCGAGCATTCTGCAGCCTGTTCGCCGGCTTGACGGTTTCCAGCGGGTCACGCTCGCACCGGGCCAGAAGCAAACCGTCACCTTCAAGCTGGGGCCGCAGAACCTCGGCTTCTACAACAACCAGGGGCAGTTCGCCGTCGAGCCGGGTGGCTTCGACGTGTACGTCGGCGACAGCTCAACGGGCGGCCTGCACGGTCAGTTCACCGTGCGCTGACCGCCCGCACGCCCGCGGAGGGAGACCCGGCCACCGCCGGGTCTCCCGCCGCGGGGACCCGCAGGGATGTCGCCTCGCGGTGCCCGACCGGCGGCTATCGTGACCGCAACAACGCGATGCCACGTTCCGGACCGGAACCACGGCGCTCCAAGCCTTCCCGGGCTACCGCGAGAGACGCATCCATCCCATGACCGGCACGATCATTTCCGCTGCGCGCCGGGCCGCCCCGGCCAGATGGCGGCCGGCCTGGGTGCCTGCCTGGCCACCGGGCTGGTCGCGGGAGCGACGGTGGGTGGCGCCGGTTGTCTTCGCGGGGTCAGGAGTGCTGCTGTTCGCCGTGTACCTGCGGCAGGCCTGGCTGGTGCCGACGAGTTCGGATGGGGCGGCCAACGCGCTGCAGGCGTGGGACATGCTGCACGGCAATCTGCTGCTGCGCGGCTGGGCCCTGTCGGACGTCTCGTTCTACACGACCGAATTGCCGCAGTATGCGCTGGTCGAGGCGGCGCGCGGACTGAACTCGGACACTGTGCACGTAGCGGCGGCGATGACCTACACGCTGGTGGTGTTGCTGGCCGCGCTGCTGGCGCGAGGCCGCGCCCGCGGCGCCGAGGGTGCGGCTCGGGCGTTGCTGGCCGTGGGCATCATGCTGGCGCCGCAGCCGGGAGATGGCCGCCTTGTGCTGCTGTCCTCGCCGGACCACGTGGGGACTCAGGTGCCGCTGCTGCTGGTCTGGCTGGTGCTGGGCCGGGCGCCGCCGCGCTGGTGGGTGCCGCTGGCGGTGGGGATGCTTCTGGCCTGGGCGCAGATCGCCGATCCACTCACGCTGTTTGAGGGGGTGGTGCCGCTGGTGATCGTGAGCGCGGTGCGGATGTGCCGTCGGCGGGGCCCGTGGCGCGGGCAGTGGTTCGAGCTGTCGCTCGCTGCGGGCTCGATCATCGCGGTCGCCGCGGCGGACCTGGCCCTCGCGCTGATCCGGCATGCGGGCGGGTTCGCCGTCCAGGTACCCCGGACGGCATTGGTGAGCGTCAGCGAGATCGCGATCCACGTGTGGTACGCGGCTGAGGGCGTGCTGCTGCTCTATGGCGCGGATTTCTTCGGTCAGCCGACGGTCGCCGCGACGATACTGGCCCTGCTCCACCTGGCCGGGGTGGTCCTGGTGGCCTGGGCGCTGGCCAGGGCGCTGCGCGCGTTCCTGGATGCCGAGATGGTCCTTCAGGTGCTGACGGCCGCTTTCGTCCTGCTGCTCGCCGCTTATGTAACCAGTGGGGCGGCCGTCGAGCTGAGCAGGACGCGGGAGATCGTGGGAGTGCTGCCGATCGGCGCGGTGCTGGCTGGCCGGCTGGTCGCCGGCGGCTTGGTCGCCCGCCTGGCCGCTGCCCGCCTGGCCGCTGCCCGCCGGGCCGGCCGGTGGCTGGTGCCCGCAGGCATTGCCGTCGTGGCTTGTTACGCGGGGGGCGCTGTCTATGAGGCGGCGCAGCCCCCCGTGCCCGGTCCGAATCAGATGGTCGCATCCTGGCTCCGGGCCCATCACCTCACCAGTGGGATAGCCGGGTACTGGGAGGCGAACATCATCACCGCCGACAGCGCCGGACAGGTCCAGGTCGGCGCGGTGTGCCGGGCAGGCCGGAAGGTTCGCGTGCTGGCCTGGGAGGCGAAGAAGTCGGTGTACGACCGGCGACGCCGCGAGGCCAGCTTCTTCATCTATTCGCCGCTGGACGCGCGCTCCGCTCCTTTCGATTCCCCTTCACCCGCCGAGGCCAGGGCCACATTCGGGCCGCCCGCGGAAACGTTTCAGGTCGCCGGCGACACCGTCCTGGTCTGGCCCACGAACCTGCTGGCCGATCTTCCGCCCTGGCCGCCGTGGCCAGCGTCCAGGTTGGCGGGGACCTTCAGCGTGGGGGCTCTTCTCGGCTAGAGCCGTCGTCAGGCGACGTTGACGTGCACCGTGTGGTAGCCGGTCGCGCCGTCCGGGAAAACGCCCTTGGCCGTCGGGGTCTGGGTGTAGCCGGTCTTGTCGGTGGCCCGCACCTCGATGGTGTGCTGTCCGGCGGTCGCCTGCCACGGCACGTACCACTGCAGCCAGGTGTCGATGCTGTCCACGGCGGCCACCGTGGCCTTCGTCCACTGGCCGCCGTCGATCCGCACCTCGACCATCTCGACGCCCTTGTGCTGGGCCCACGCCACCCCGGCGACCATCACCTTGCCCGCCTGGAGGCTGCTGCCCGTCTTGGGCGTGTCGATGCGGGACTCGGTTTTGACCGGTGCGACCTTCGCCCAGCCCCGGTGGACCCAGTACGGGGTGAAGGCGTCCAGCGTGGTGACTTCCATATCGGTGATCCACTTGGTTGCCGAGCAGAATCCGTACAGCCCGGGGACGACCATCCGGACCGGAAAACCGTGCTCCTGCGGCAGCGGGACCCCGTTCATGCCCACGACCAGCATCGCGTCGCGGCCATCGAGCGCGATTTGGCTCGGGACGCCGACGGTCATGCCGTTGACATCCGTGGTGGCGAGCATGCTGACGCCGGATTGCAGCTTGGCCTGGCGGAGAACGTCGGAGAGCAGGACGCCCTGCCACCGCGCGTTGCCGATGTACCCTCCGCCGACCGGCTCCGACACGCACATAAGCGTGATGTCGCGCTCGACCATCGGCATGTTGAGGAGCTCTTTGAAGGAGATGTTCAGCTCCTTGCCGACCATCCCGTGCACCCGCAGCGACCACTGCTGCGTGGTCACCTGCGGTATCACCAGCGCGGTGTCGACGCGGTAGAAGCTGCTGTTGGGGGTGTAGAACGGGCTGAGGCCCGGGATGTTGATTTCCGCCTGCCGGGCGAGGGGCGGAGCCTTCTTGGCCGGGGCGGTGAGCTTGACCGCGGCCCGGGACGCGTTGGCGTTGAACCGGCGGTTGGTCAGGATCTGGCCGCCCACCGCCGACCCCGCTGCCACCGCGGCGGTCGCGGTCCCGGCGACGAGGAACTTGCGGCGGTCGATTCGCCCTGTACCGCCGCCGCCGTCCCCGTTCCAGCCGGTCGCCCGGGAGAAGGCCGCCGGCGCGGACCAGTTGACCAGGTAAATGATCGCCACGACACCGGCGACGCCGCCGACCAGCGCGGGAATGGCGTCGGTGGTGCGGCTCCCTGGCTGGATCACCGCGACGAATGCGCCGAAGGCGCCGAACGCGCCGATGCCGATCGCCCCGACCAGGAGCTTGCGCCGGGCCAGCCAGCCGATCACCATCGCGAGGAGGGCGATGACCGCGTACATGCCACCGAGCAGCATGGTCTTGTCGTTCGTGCCGAAGTGAGCGACCGCGAACTCCTTCACCGGAGTCGGCGTGAGGTTGATCACCTGCCCGCCGACCGCGATAACGGGCGATGCCTGCGGGCGGACGAAGGCGGAAACCAGCATCGCGACGCCCAGGGCGATCGCCGCGGCCAGAACGCCGGTGAGGGCTCCGGCCAGCAGGCCCCGGCCCGCGCGACCTGGCCCGTCGTGCCACGTAGGCGGCCCGCCCGGCGCGTCCTCCGTCAGTACCGAGTCCCACGGGGCATCCTGTCCGGCCCCCCCGCGCCCGTCCGGGTGCCGGGGGGCAAGGAAGACCGCCTGGCTGGCATCCTGGTGCCGCTCGGGGCCCGGCGCCCGGGTACCCCAGGAGCCGCCCTGGCCGCCAGAGCGGCCCTGGCCCTCAAACCAGCCCTGGTCCTGAGACCGGCTCTGGCCTTGAGACCAGCCCTGGTCCTGAGACCGGCCCGGGCCTTGAGACCAGCCCTGGTCCTGAGACCGGCCCGGGCCTTGAGACCGGTCCAGGCCTTGAGACCAGCCCGGGCCTTGAGACCGGCCCTGGTCCTGCTGACCCGGCGGGCGCTGGTGCGACCCCCGGTGTCGGGCGGGAGCCCGTTCGGTCGGCGGGCGCCGTCTGGGGTCTTGCGCGGGGTCCTGGGAACCCGGCGGGTCCTGGTATCTCATGGCTCAATTCACGGTCATTGCGGCGTCGCGCGCAGCAGGGGCGGGGGTAGCGGTAAGCACTCGGTAAGGAGGCTGTGAACTGACGTGGCGGATCACCCAGACCACGGCCACGAAAAATACGGCCAGCGCGTATCCGGCCGCCCGCGGATGGGGCACGCTGAACTGCCCCATCTGAGACTCGGCGGCCACGTACGCGCCGGCCGAGAAGGCCAGCCACTCCGCCCGGCCATCGAGGGCGACCAGCATCACAAGCAGCAGGGGATACCACTGCATGGACGGCGTGGTGATGGCGAGCGCGGCGCCGGTCATCACGAGCGCCCCCCGCCAGGGCTGGTCCGGGTCGGAGAAGCGGAGCACGGCCAGCCCGGCCACGGCGAGCAGGACGACGGCCGTCATGATGGCCACGCGTCCGCTGACGGCAAGCCCGATGATCGCGAACCGCGCGCCATTGGAGTAGCCATTCTCTTGCAGGTATCCGGGCATGTACCCGAGCACCTTGCTGCCGACCGCCAGCACGTGCGGCAGGTAGACCACGGCTACCGCCCCGGCCAGGGCGGCGCCGACGGCGGCCCAGCGGCGGCGCAGCACAGCGGGCACGACCAGGACGGGCGTTATCTTGGTCGCGATGGCGAGCCCGAGCAACACGCCGCCGAAGACGCTGCGGCGCATGCGGCCCGCCTTGGCCAGGATGACGAGCGCAGCGGCCGCCAGCCCGACCGCCAAGACGTCGACGTGGGCGTTGTTGCCGACCTCGAGGGCGACCGTCGGGCACCAAGCCCAGTACGCGGCCGTCCGGAAGTCGCGGCCCATCGAGCGCAGCGCGTACAGCAGCAGCACGGTGATGAGAATCGCGCAGGCCCCGGCCGCGGCCTGCATGGGAGTCGTCCCGCTGCCGGCCGGGGACAGCTTGTAGACGCCGAAGAAGTACGCCTCGGCGACCGGCGGGTAGATGGTGGGCACGGTCGGCCGGTTGATCCTGGTGCAGCCGGCCACCACGGGCAGGGTCGGTCCGGGCGGAATCCGGTGTCCGATGCAGTGGCCGGTGGGCCAGAGGAACTCGTTGCGCAGCCCGGTGAGCTGGGGCGCCGCGGGAACATAGGCATACGGGTCGATGCCGGCCGCCTGAACCCGCCCGTCCCAGATATAACGGTACATGTCATCGCTCTGCTGCGGCGGCGCCGATATGGCCGCCACCTGGAGAGCGATCCCGCCGAGGAGGATCAGCGCCACCGACCACCGGCCAGAGATGCCTCGCAGCAGCCAGGCGGCAAACGCGAACGCGATGAACGCCGCGCCCACCAGCGGCAACGGCCTGATATGGCCGTTCCAGGCCGGGTGAACGAGAAGCAGCACCAAGCCGATGACGGCCGTCAGCGCAACGGCGACCCCGGCGATGCGCACCTTGGCGCTCATGTCCTCACCGCTCATGTCCCCACGTTGCCACGCGGATGCTGAACAGGGGCAACGCCGTCGGCGACGGTAAGAATTCGTTAATGGATGCGGACGGCTTACTGCAGTCCGCAGCCGGACACGGGTCCCCTCAGCCGGCCCGGACGGCTCGCCACCATCCCGTACGAGACAGCGCGCTAGCCGTTTTCCCGTCCGCTGTCGGCCGCGCCCATGGGGTGCCTCGCCAACTGCTCCAGCCGCTGCGCCGCCGCCGGTGCGCCGCCAGCCGCGGTGAACGAGTCGCGCAGCCGCGCCGCCGCGGCCTGGTAGGCCGGGTCGCCGAGCACCGTCATGATGGCCGCCCGCAACTGGTCCGGCCTGACCCGGCCGTACTTCACGCGGACCCCTACGCCTGCCGCCTCGACCTGCGCCGCGGTGATGGGCTGGTCGCGGCCGACCGGGGCCACGACGAGAGGGACACCATAGGCCAGCGTCTCGCACACGGTGCTCAGGCCGGCGTGGCAGACAACCACGTCAAGCTGCGGAAGCAGGGTGAGCAGCGGCACCCGCTCGGTGACGATGATGTTCTCCGGAGGGTCGGGGAGCGCCGCCGGCAAGGTGACCATGATCCCCTGCACCCGGTCGGCGACCGGCTGCAGCGCCTCCACCGCCCGGGCGTAGAAATCATCGGAGATGTCGATCGCCACCGTGCCGACCGTCACGAGCACGTGCCGCCGCGTGGGATCGAGGCGCTCCCACGGGAAGACCGGGGCCGGCCGGTCGGTTATCGCCGGCCCGACCAGCGCGAAGTGCCCAGGGAAGTCGGCCGTGCCGGTCAGCGCCGGCGTCGTGAAGGCGATCACCAGGTAGGGAGAGAAGCGCAGGTCGCAGAACTCGCCGGGAGGCAGCCCCGCCTCCGCCCATAACGCCTCCAGCTGTGCGCGCATCCACGCGTCGACCTTGGGCAGCGCCCGGTAGGGCCGGGCCAGTTCCAGGGAGGAAGGGGCCAGGCTGGCCCAGGGCAGGCCGTTCCGGTGCGCCACGATCGGGCCCGCGAACGCATGCTGGTCCGCGACTATCACGTCGGGCCGGTACTGGCTGACCGCCTTCTCCACGGCCGGCCGGGTGAAGCGCGCGAGCGGGACGGCGAACGCCTCCCAGAGGGACTTCACGGCGGCGGCCCCGAGGTCACCTTGCCCCCGGAAGGGGCGCATGCCGGTCTGGCACACGGTGGCATCCGGGCCGAGCATCGGGCGCAATAACCTCTCCGAGCCCGCCCAGGCCACGTCATGCCCCCGCTCGCCCAGTGCGCGGGCGATGCCGAGCGCCGGGTTGACGTGCCCGGTCAATGGCGGCACGACGAACAGGAACCGGCTCATGCTCAGCCCTGCGCGATTCCCTGGCGCACGCTGCGAGGTTCCCACGGCGGGCTTAACCGGTCAACGAGGAGGGCTCGTCCAAACGGCACGGCGGTGCGATGCTGTGGGCGTGGTCACAGGCCGGATCGACACCCCGGGAGAGTGAGGCCGCATGTCCGCACCCAAGCTGGTGGAGCTTGACGACGGTCTGCACGTCTTCACCTCGAGCACCATCGACGCACGTTTCTTGTACGACGAGATCTTCCGCGAGGGCTGTTACGACGACATCGGCCTGCCCGCCCGGTCCCTTGTTATCGACGTCGGAGCGAACATCGGGATGTTCGCGCTCTTCGTCAAGCTGCGCTACCCGGACGCCGAGGTCCTCGCGTTCGAGCCCGCGCCCGAGTCGGTAGCGGTCTTACGGCAGAACATCAGCCTGCACCACCTCGACGGCGTGCTGGTAAACGAGATCGCCCTTGGCGCCGTGCGTGAGCGGGCCGCCCCGTTCACCTATTACCCGGCGATCCCCGCCAACTCGACGAGGTACCCGCAGGAAAAAGAGCTGCAGAAGAAGGTGATGGCCAGGACGTACACGGCCAAGGCGGTCGAGCGGTTGCACACTGGCCGGCAGATTACGGTGGCCGTGGACAGGCTCTCCAGGTTCCTGCCCACCGACCGGCCGGTCGATTTGCTCAAGGTCGATGTCGAGGGCGGCGAGCTGGACGTGCTCCTCGGCATCGACCCGCCCCACTGGCCGCTGATCAGGCAGGTGATCCTGGAGGTCCACGACTTCCATGGCCGGCTGGCCGCCATCTGCGACCTGCTGAGCAGCCATGGCCTTGAGTCATCCGTCGGGCCTGCCCCGCTGATCGATCCGGAAATCCTCTCCTATGTGGTGCACGCGGTGCGCGTGTAACTTTCACGTCTTCCCTCTGGTTGCTGGCGTTGGCGGCAGGCCAGACGATGAAAAACGCGGTTGCAGGGCAGCACGGACTCAGGTGGAGTGACAGGACGGAGGAGGAGACCGTGACGGCAGAACTGGACACCGCGCTGCGGCAGCGGGTCATCGAGAGCATCGGCATGGTGCTGCCGCGCCTGCTGGAGCGCGAGATACCCACCGTCGCCGAGAGCATGCTGCTCATGGAGGAACTCGGCCTGCGGTCAACGGCCATTATCGAGTTACTGGTCGAGCTTGAGGAAACCCTCGACATCCAGATCGATGTCGAGGACATCGACAGGGATGACGTGAACTCGGTCGGCGAACTCGCCGACTTCGTGGCCAGCCACGCGCTGGCGGACGGCTGAGGGCCGACTTGACCCTCCCTACGTGGTCAACCGGAAGTCCCGGTAGTGGCGCAACGCCCGGTCGACGAGCGGGCCGGCTGCGCCTGTGTAATGCGCCGGGTCCAGCAGCGCGTCAAGCTCACGTCCAGGCAGGCGTCCGGTGAGTTCCGGGTAGCTGGCGATGACGTCGGCCAGGGGATGGGCCGCCGCCGCTGCCTCGCCCGAGGCGCGGGACAGGACGGCCTTGGCGGTGGCCTTGCCGAGCATCGGCGTCAGCACGGCGGCGATCCGCTCGGACACGATGAGGCTGCCAGTGAGATCGAGATTTGCGCGCATCCGTTCTGGGAAGACAATGATCCCTTCGGCTAGCTCGGCCGCCGTGTGCGCGGCACCGCCGGTCAGCCGGAGGCATTCACGGAGCGGCTGCCACTCGGCCTGCCACGCACCGGGGGGCCGTTCGTCCTCGGCGAGCATGCACGCGTGGACCGAGGCCGACAGCATCGGCAGTTGAATGGCGGCCGAGCGGATCAGGGTCGCGAGCGCCGGATTGCGCTTGTGCGGCATCGCCGAGGAGACGCCGCGGCCGGGCGCGGACGGCTCGGCGACCTCGCCGACCTCGGTCCTGGACAGTGACTGGACGTCCACGGCGAATTTGCCCAGCACGCCGGTCGTCATGGCCATGGCCGCCGCGAGCCGCACGATGGGCGTGCGGGCGGTGTGCCATGGCATGACGGGCTCGTCCAGCCCGAGCTCACCGGCGTAGGCGGCGATCAGCTCGTCCGCATAGGCGGCGACGTCCAGTGTCCGCTCGCCGGACGGCAGGCCCTCCGTCGCGTCCCGCTGCACCAGCGCGTATTCCAGATAACCGGCCAGGGTGCCGGCCGCGCCGCCGAGCTGCACCGGCAAGCCGGTCTCGAGGATCTGGCTGATGTGCTCCCAGGCGTCCAGCGTCGCCTGCAGCCAGCCGGCGGCCTTCAGCCCGAAGGTCATCGGTACCGCGTGCTGCGTGAGTGTGCGGCCCGCCATCAGCGTGTCGCGGTACTGCTCGGCCAGCTGGGCCAGAGCCGTGGCGGTGCGGCCGAGATCGGCCAGGATCAGGCGGAGTGACCGGGCGGCGACCAGCATGGCCGCCGTGTCGAGGATGTCCTGGCTGGTGGAGCCGCGGTGCACGTAATCGGCGGCTTCGCGGTCGGCGAGCGCGACGGCGGCGGTCAGATCCTGGACTAGGCATACCACTGGATTGGCCGCGCCGCGTGCCCGGCAGGCCAGGCTCAGGAGGTCGAACCGGTCCGCCTGGGCGCAGGCCGCGATGATCTCGGCGGCCTCTGCGGGGACCAGGCCGAGCCGCTGCTGGGCTCGGGTCAGCCCGACTTCCGCGTCGAGCATCGCCTGTAGCCAGGCGCGGTCGCTGGTCGCCTCGGCCACGGCCGTCCCGGCTGCCACCGGGGAGAGCAGGCCGACGTCGAGGACCGAGGGGGCGCGGTCGGCGGGTTCCGCTGGGTCGGCTGCGGTTGCTTGTGCCGCTGCTTGGTTAAGGATCATCGCTGCGGGCTCCTCTGGTCGCCGGGTGCCGCGTGCCGCCGGCACTGGTCATGCCACCGCATGGAGGGCGCGGGGGCCAGAGTGGCGCGTGCCGGAGAGCGCCAGGACCGCCCGGGCCATGGCGTCGGAGTCGGCGAGCGTCACTGAGTTCACGCCAGGCCGCGCGCCTGCCGCCGTCGCCCAGTGCAGGGACTCGGTCGGGACGCCGTAGGCGAACCGGCGGGGATGGGCATGGCCGCTGGCATCCACCAGGTGGTATGGCCGGCCGGTCACCTCCAGGCCGCCGGTCTCGTAGCTGCCACCGGGGTCAGTGACCTGAAACGGACGGCACTGGGCAGTAGCCATCAGGTGGCGGATCAGCGGATCAGCCGTGCGCCGAACGTCGTTGGCGGGGATCCGGGCCTCGATCAGGGTGGCGACGGTGACCGCCGAGTCCGGCACCATCGCCGAGGAGACCACGAACCCGGCCGCACCGGCGTCGGCCTGCACCTGCATGCCCGGGCCAAGCACATCCAGCGAGCCCGCCTCGATGAGAGCGATCATCTCCTCGACGCGCCGAGGCGGCGGCCCGATAGACAGGAACGCGTTGAGCGGCGTGTACCAGTGCTCGAGTTCCGCCTGGTGGGACCGGGCCGTCAGCCCGCCGTGGTCCACCAGGAGACGAACCTCGTTACGCAGGTCGCGCAGCACGTCCAGGGCGGATTTCAGCGGCCCGTCCACGTTGCCCGCGCGCGCCTGGGCGACGTCACGATGCAGGTAGCCGAGAAGCCAGCCGCGGAAGTCGCCGGGGCCGTCGAAGCCGCGCTCGCCGTAGGGCCGGGCGATGCGGTCCCAGTCCCAGCGGGCGTCAGGTTCGATGCCGAACTCCTCGAAGAGGCCGGCTGCCTCGGCTTCGGCCCCCTGGCAGTCGAGGAATCGCTGGCGGAACCGGCCAGCGTCGCCGCGGCGGGCACGCGAGCGCAGCAGAGCCATGTAGTAGACGGTCTCGACCTCTCTGGCAATCAGGGGCCACAGGTCCTGGCCGAAGTCCAGTGGCGTGCCGGACGCGGCGCGGCGGCGCAGTGCCGATATGACCGCAGGTGTCAGCACCGCCGGGTGGTGACGGCCGTAAGCACCCTTCTGGTTGTCGCCGCGGGCGTGATAGGGGACACCACGCCGCGACCCCGCGTAAAGGCGGGGCTCGCGGCCGGAGGGGTGATAGACCAGGCCACCATCGCGCTGTTCGAAGAAGCCGCCGCGGCCCACGGTGAGCAGGGCCAGGTAGTCGAAGAAGTTCAGGCCCAGGCCACGCAGCGCAACGGCTTGGCCTGAGCCGGCCGGCGTGAGGTCGACGTCTGCCGGGTTGGCGGGGTGGATGTAGCCCAGGCCGTTGGCCTCGGCGAAATCGGCTAGTCCCGATTCTTCTTCGGTGGGCCGCGCGGGCAGGTGCCCCTGAGCCAGCACGATCGCGTCGAGCCCGCCGAGCTTCGTGCCGTCATCGAGCAGCACGGCCTGGGACCGCTTCCCGCCGCGACTCTCGTCGTCCAGCCGGACCGCCTGCGCGGTGTGAGCTTTTACCGAGACGTGCCCGGGCGCGGTCGCGACCACCCTGCTGAACGCCCACTGCAGGTAATGGCCGTAAAAGGCGCGCGTCGGGTAGGAATCGGGCCGCAGGTCACGCGCCTCGGCCAGCACCTGGTCGTCGTAGCTCTCGAACGCGGCCATGAGCGTCAGCAACCTCGCCCACTCGTGCAGGCTGGGCCCCTGGCGCAGTGGCCCGTCCATCGTGACGCTCGCGTCGGTGAAGATGGTGACCTGGGCCGCCACTGTGTTCATGAGCAGATGGCGGGACTGGGAGGTCCGCCATACCTGCCCTGGTCCGGCCCAGTACGGGTCCACGACATGCACGGTGATCATGGCTGCTGGGGCGGATGTGCGCGCGTTGGCGCAGATCCGTTCGAGCACCGACAGGCCGCGTGGGCCGGCGCCGACTATGCAGACCTCAAGTCTGCTGGACACGAGCGGCCTCCGATGGGTTGCCGTGGATGAACCCGGTCCTGAGCGCCCTCTTGTCGATCTTGCCCATGGTGGTCCAGGGCAGCGTGTCCACGAAGGTGATCCCCTGCGGCTCATACAGCTCGCCCAGTTCCTCGACTACCCGCTTGGCGAGCTCTGCGGCATCGAGCGCGACGCCG
>Ga0070706_100000722_pt1 | contig 37208 bp, 27 predicted proteins | sample KBSK5501metaG_FD_65476 | JGI IMG/M metagenome (GOLD analysis project Ga0070706, IMG submission 65476) | Corn, switchgrass and miscanthus rhizosphere microbial communities from Kellogg Biological Station, Michigan, USA - KBS K5-50-1 metaG | ecosystem: Host-associated > Plants > Roots >... | reverse complement strand
GCGGTCGGGCTCGACATCGCGTACCGGAAGCTGCGCTGGTTGCGTCCACTACATCCAAGGGTCCTACAGGCCACCTGCAGCACTCTGCCGTTTCCCGACGGCAGTTTCGACGCCGTGATCAACTCGGAGGTGATCGAGCACGTGCCCGACGACGCCGCGATTCTCGAAGAAATGCACCGCATCCTCCGTCCCCGCGGAACATTGGTCCTGGGGACGCCCGACTATGGACGCTGGCTCTGGCCGGTCCTGGAGTGGATCTACGGCAAGGTCATGCCGGGCGCCTACGCCCATGAGCACATCACGCACTTCACGCGCCGCACGCTCCACCAGCGGCTCGTCAAAAGCGGTTTCGAGGTGCTCGATTGCCGGTACGTCGGGTATTGCGAAATGATCTTCAAAGCCCGCAAGCGCTGACGGGTTTGGAGCCGCGCCGCTCGATGGTTCCCTTGAGTAGCCTGGGAACGCGGGCGGTCGTCCTGCTTTCCGCCGCCGGAACGGCCTACCTTCTTCACGTTCTTAACGCGGTCTTCGTATCGCGTCATCTCTTCGGCGATGCCTCGTGGTTCCTGCTCAAGATGCTCAGCGAGAATCACGTCGCTCACTGGTACACGGATTACCGGGATTTCTACGTCGGCAGGTTCGGGGCGTTTGCCGTTCAGGAATATCCCACCCTGCTCTTCTCGCGGCTGGGCATCACCAGCCTGGCGACGCTGTCCACGATCTACGGAGTGACCCTGTTCGCTTTCAAGCCGTTGAGCCTGGTTCTCTCCTATCACTTCAGCAAAGACAAGCGGGCAATCGTGTTTCCGCTGCTCACGCTCTTCGCCGGCTCGATCAATTCGGAGGCGTACATCGTCAGCGAGACTCACCTGTTCGTGGCGCTGTTCTGGCCGGCGCTCATCATTCTGCTCGACGCCGACTCGATCTCCGGCGCGACGCTGGCGATTCTCGCAGCGCTCTCCGCTCCATTACTTCTTTGTTACGAATCCATGGCGGTGTACGGCGTCATCCTCGCGGCTGTGTGTCTCTATCGCGCGCGGACACTCAGCCGCTCGGAGGGCGAGCGGGTCGCATGCTGGATCTTCTGCGGCTGGTATCTCCTGGGCGCTGCCATCGCCGTCCTGTCCATCGTGAAACCCCGAGACCCTGTGAACCGGAGCGGCTTCCTCCGGGGGACGTTCCTCGTGCTGGGCTACGGGGACGTCGCCGCCTGGGTCTCCTGCGTCGTTCTCGCTCTCGTGATCATCCTCCTGCTCGGTCGGACCCGAGGCGGCGAGGAACTGCGGCGGCTGGTCGCGCTCTCCGCCGGGCTTTCATCGTTGATCGTGCTGCAGATCGTCCTCTGGCCGGGCCAGACAAATTTCGGTTTCCATGTGATGGCTCGCAGCATCAACGTTCTGGTCCCTCTTCTGGTCGTGCCGCTCTACCTGCTGTGGCGCTTGCGCGGGCTGTCGATCGATGCGGAACAGTTCCGAGCCGCGTTCCTCATCACCGCGTGTCTGGGACTCGGTCAATCCGCCTGGAACATTCTGGCTTCGAGTCAATGGTCGAACATGTTGGCGGTGATGCGGTCGGAAGTTCGAACCGGCGTGGGCGTCATTCCTTTCGAGAAATCCGCGATGTTCCGACGGACGATCTGCGGCGCCCCGATACGGAGACTGCACGCAGACTGGCCGCTCTTGCCATTGAGCATAGTTCTGGCGGATGGAGGGAACGTGCGAGCGATGATCGACCCCGGCTCCGGAATCTTTCGGCCATTCGACCCGTACCGTCCCGGCAGCCTGCCGGAATTGCAGCGTTATGGAATTCGATACGACACCTATCTCACCGGTCTGTCGAATGCCCACAGGTACGAGATCGGTCGGCGCGATTACCTTCGATGAGAAGGGCAACGCGGCCTTCTACAAGACCGGGGCATGGTCCTCTCCGGAAGCACGGGGAACGTGGTCCTCGGGTACCGAGTTTGGGTTGGAGCTCGAGACCGGCCAGCCTGCCGACACCGACCTGGTCTTGTCCTCGCTGGTGGGCGGGTTCGTCACCGAGAAGCAGCGCGAGTTGAGCGCGGAGGTCCTCGTGAACGGAGTCCGGGTCGAGGAATGGAAATTCTTCTTCGGCAGGGGTACTCCTTATCAAACCCGGAAGTTGACCATCCCGAGATCGTTGTTCAACAAGGCCCGGCCCTGCGCGATCGTCTTCCATCTTTCCCGAGCGACCGTCGGCGGAGCTGGGGTTGAGTCGCGATTCGCGAAAGCTCGGCCTGGGCTTCATCCGGGCGGAACTGGACCGCCCGCGGTAGGTGCCGATCAGTGGGAGCAGATTTGTGGAACGTGTCGCCCCGCCAGATGCACAACATCCAATCGAGGACGCCGATCGCAAGTCGCTTTTCGGGCATTCCCGCTGGTCACCGGAACGGCTCGGCCCGGATACCGCCGGGAAGGGCACGACGGGCACGCAGTCTTCGCCGAGGAGCTCGTGCGCGCACCGCTTTCCAGGGCGCTGTCGCGGAGCTTCCCTCCTGGTACTCGAGCTGCCGCTGGGAAGACTGGCCTCTCTACATCCTCTACGCGGAACGTGGGAAGATCGGCTATCTGAACGAGGTCGTGGCCGTTTATCGGAACCACGGGCGAGGGCTCTGGTCCGGCCTCGATCCCATCGCGCAGCTGGAGGCGGTGATCCAGTTTCTCCTCAAGATGGACGAACGGTTGGGTTACCGGTACCCTCTCCCGATCGAGGCGAGCATTTCGAAATACCGCGACCGGTTGGGGGCTGCGCGAGGGGGCGAGCACTCGATGCGGACCGGAGTTCCCGTGGGCTCGCGGTGAAGCGCATCGCCCTGTTCCAATTCCACAGGGACTGGGACATCTGCGCGAATCGTCTGCAGCTCCTTCGCGCCTTCAACCCGGGGGTCGAGGTCTACGGTCTCTTTGGGGGAGAAGAGGAGAGTCTGGAAGGGGCAAAAGGCGCCCTCGGCGGCGATCTCGCGGCCGTCTATTACCTGCGCGATCGCGACAGTCGCTGGAAGTGGCAGAACACCGATCTGGCCGTGCGCGAGTGGTTTCGGGACTTCGGCCACCGGGTGGACTTCGACGTCGCCCACGTCCTCCAGTGGGACCTGCTTTTCTTCGATTCCCTGGCGAGCGCTTATCGCGCCGTTCCGCACGACGCTCTCGGGCTCACGGGGATAACGACAGTCGAGGCGATCGCGGACCGCTGGCACTGGACATTGAACGAGCCCCATAAGACCGAGCTCGTGCGCCTCCTCGAGTTCGTGAAAGCGGGCTACGGCTACGAGAGGCCACCACGCGCGTGCCTCGGACCCGGTTACTGCCTTCCCAGAAGATTCCTGGAGAAATACGCAGAGGCCGACGTTCCGGAGCTCGGACACGATGAGCTGCGGTTGCCTCTCTTCGGGGAGATTCTGGGTTGTGAAATCCGTGATACCGGCTTCTATCCGAGGTGGTTCGATGCGGAGGACGATCGGCTGTTCAACGCGAACGGGGACGAGATCGAAGACGCGTTGATCCGACGGGAACTGGCGCGGTCCGGCGGCCGGCGAGTCTTCCATCCGTTCCGGAAGGTCTTCGAGGGTCCGGAAGTCAAGGCGCTTCTCGAGAGACCTGCCACGCGCGACGAGGCCGTGAGTTTCCGGCGATGAAAGACCGATTTCGTGTGATCGCGATCGTCTCCGCGTACAACGAAGCGGACATCATCTCGCCGGTGATCGGGCACCTGGTGGAGAACGGGGTGGACGTCTACCTGATCGACAACCGATCCACCGATGGCACGGTCGAGCAAGCGCGGCCTTGGCTCAAAAAGGGACTCCTCGAGATCGAAGAATTCCCGAAGGAGGCTCCGCGCAATGGTCCCCCCACCTTCGATTGGGGGGCGATCCTGCAGCGCAAGGAAGAGCTCGCGAAGAAGCTCCCTGCAGACTGGTTCATCCACCATGACGCGGACGAGTTTCGGGAGGCCCCCTGGCCGGGGATGTCGTTGAAGGACGCGATTCGCTGGGTGGACCGGCTCGGCTACAGCTGCATCGATTTCCGGGTCCTGAACTTCCCGCCCGTGGACGACGGCTTCCGGCCGGGCGCCGATCCGCGGGAGCATCTCACTCGCTGGGAGGAACCGAACGTCCACGACACGGTCCAGCTCAAGTCCTGGAAGAATACCGGCGCTCCGGTTTCGCTCGCCGCTTCCGGAGGCCACGAGGTTGGATTCCGGGGACGCCGCGTCTTTCCGATCCAGTTCCTGCTGCGCCACTACCCGATCCGGAGCCAGGAGCACGGGCGTCGCAAAGTTTTCGAAGAAAGAAAAACCCGCTTTCTCGAGCGGGAGCGGGCAAAGGGCTGGCACGTCCAGTACGACCGGATCGAGGACAAGGCGCACTCCTTTCTCGGCGATCCGTCGAGACTCCAGCCCTACGACGCCGATCAGATCCGATTCGAAGTCCTTCTCCGGAATCGAGTGACGCGTGAGGCCGAAGAGCGTGCGCAAGGTCTGCAGTCCGCTCTGACCGCGCGCGAACAGGAGCTCGGCCGAGCCCGGGCGCGCAACGAGGAGCTCGAGCGAAAGCTCGCGGACGTGCAGGCCGTCCTCGCGAACCTGGAACGGCATGCGGGGAATCTCGAAGGTAGCCGTGCGGAGCTCGAGTACCACGCGAAGGCCCTGGAGGGGGAGCGCGAAAGGCTTACTCGCCTTCTGGGGAATCTGGAGAGCGGCCGAGGCGAGCTCGAGAGGCATGCCCGAAACCTTGAGAAGGCTCGCGAGGACTTGACCCGCAAGGCCGCGGAGCTCGAGGCCGAGCGCGTCGACCGGGAGCGCCATGTCATCAATCTCGAGAGCGCGCGCCAGGAAACCGAGCGGTACGTCGCCAGCCTTCAGTCTTTTCTGTCACAGCGCGAGCGCGAACTCGCGACCCTCGAAGTCTCGCGCGCCGAAGCCGAGCGTTACGCGCGGAGCCTCGAAGAGGCGCGAACGGAGCTGGGGCGTCATGTGGCACAAGAGGAAGGGCGCTCCTTGGAGCTGGCGCGCCTCGCCGGAGAGCGCGAGGAAAAAGTCGAGAAACTGGAGGCCCGCGTCCGCCAGCTCTCGGAAGCGGCCGGCGAGCTCGAATCACGGCTCGCAGGTGCGCTCGAAAGAATTCTGGATTTGGAGAGAAAGAATCGCTCTCTCACGGAGCAGTTCGAGGCGATCCGGAACTCCACGACGTGGAGATGGTCGGCTCCGCTTCGACGAATCGTCGACGCATTTCGTGCGGCTCGGTAACGCCCGCATCGTTGTAGACTTGCGCTCCAATTGAGGACACAAGTTCGCGATGTCTTTGGGGTCTCGTCGCTGAGGTTCCGAAGAGGGGACCAGCCGCCCACTCGGATCGTGAGCAGCAAGGCAGCGCCGCCGCAGCCACCACGGAAATGAGCCAGTACGACCAGCGAGGTCCGACGTCGCCGGACCGCCTCGAGAGCCTCTCCGGGACTTCGCCCGCCGGCGAAAAACACGGTCGGGAAAACCAAAGCGCACCGGCGCCCGACTCCCCCTCCGGCGCGCGCCCGCGCGCGGGAGGGCGGGAAGCCGCTGCCGCTTCCGAAAGCCAAGGGCGGGGCCGGCTCAAACCGGCTAAAGTCGCCCCTCCTTCGCTGGGAAACGACCCGGCCGCGCGAGAACAGCTCCTTTTCGAGGCGCGCTCCATCCTGGCGCGGGAATCGAGCTGGAAGGCGAGCGAAGCCTCTTCGGAGGCGCTCGGACGGGTGGATGCCTTTCTGGAGGCGTCCGGGCTGTCGATCTCCCCGGGCGCCGCGGGAGCCACGTTTCCTCAGTTCGCCGCCTGCACGATCGTCTCGAAGAACTATTTGAGTCTCGCCCGAGTGTGGAACCAATCCTTCCGGAAGCATCACCCCGGAGCTCGCACGTTCGTGCTGATCGTGGACCGGATCGAGGGGGCGTTCGACCCCGCGGCAGAGGACTTCGAGGTCATCGAGGTTGAGCAGCTCGAGATCCCCCGATTCGAAGACCTGGCTTTTAAGTACAACATCCTGGAGCTGAACACCACCGTGAAACCCTTTCTGCTCGAATACCTCCTCAGCGAGAAGAATCTCGAGAGGGTCGTCTATCTCGACCCCGATATTCTCTTCTTCGCTCCTCTGACTCGGGTGGGGCACGCTCTCGTGGACGAAAACATCGTTCTCGTGCCCCACATCCTTTCGCCCATGCTCTCGGACGGAAAACTGCCGAACGAAACCGATTTCCTCATCTCCGGGACCTACAACCTCGGCTTCATCGGTGTCCGCCGTTCGGACGACAGCCTCGCTTTCCTGAACTGGTGGAAGCAGCATCTGCTGGATCACGGTTTTTCGGCCCCCGAACGCGGACTGTTCACCGATCAGAAGTGGATCGATCTCGTGCCGAGCATTTTCCCGCGGGTGGCGGTCGTGAAGGACCGAGGCTACAACGCCGCCTACTGGAACGTTCCGGAGCGCCTGGATCTCGAGGTGGTCGACGGGACGTACCGATTCGCCGACACGCCGCTGACGTTCTTCCACTTCAGCGGAATCGAGTTCGACCGGCCGGAGCGGGTCTCCAAGTACCAGAACCGATTTCGGCTCTACCAATTGAACCCCGCCTACCGGGCTCTTTTTTCGGAGTACGTTTCGCGAGTCCGAGACTCCGGTTTTGAGCAGACACGCTCGTGGCGCTATGCCTTCGCATACTTCGACGATGGGACCGCGATCTCGAGCTACGTTCGTCGGCTCTACCACGCGCTGGGAGAGCGCCGTGACCGATGGCAGGACCCGTTTCGGACACTCGGTCCCGGCACCTTCAAAGAATGGCTCCTCGAGTCCGCCGGGTTTGGTTTCCGGATTCCCCGGTTCCTGGCAGACCTCTTTCGCGCCCGCTCCGACCTGCAGGCGGCATTTCCCGACGGAGAAGTATCGAACGCGAGGGGGCTGCTCCATTGGGCGCTCCACAACGTTCCCCAGGAGTACGGGCTGGACGGGTTCTTCCTGGATGAGCTGCGGCGGCGTATCGCCGATATCGACGCCAGCAGCGTTTCTGCCTTCGAAACGCCTCCCGTTCCGGAGCCGACGGGCATCGCGACGCCAAACGACTCCGCTCCGGCGCCGGCTGTGGAAGAGCCGGACCAGCCGGAAGAAGGCCATCCACGCAAGCAGGGGAAGCGGCTCATCGAGAGGCTCCTCGGTGCGGCGAGGTACCGCAGCGGTCGTCGAATCGTCTGTGAGATCCGCCGACGGCAGCGGGAGCAGGAACCCCGGGTGCCGGCGGCGCAGCCATGGAGGGGGCGCGGCGGATCTTTCCTCGAGGCCCTGCTCGGCGAGCCCCTGTGTCGAAAGGCGCTGGCGCTCGTCTGGGTGTTTCGCGACGTTCTCTCCGAGCCGGGCGGGCCCCTCGAGGAGGGGCCCGCCCGAACCCCGTTCAAGCGGCTGGTCGAGGGACTTCTCGGACGCCGCTTCTACCGCATGTTTCGACGTCTTCTCTGGAAGCTGCGCGAGTGGAGCCGCACCTCCACGGCCGCTTCGATGACCGCCCCGGATCGCATCGTTCCGCTGACCGTGGTCCCCGAGCCGGCGGGCGGGTACCCGTTTGGGGTGAACCTCTTCGGATACTTCGACACCGAGAGCGGCATCGGCGAGATTGCCCGCAGTATGGCTGGCACGCTGCGAGCCGGCCAGATCCCGCACGTCCTCGTGAACGTCGAGCAGCCCTGGCTTCGCCGCAAGGACTTCACGTTGCGGGAATTCGCGAGCGCGAACCCCTACGCGGTGAACCTCTTCGTGGTGAACGCGGACATGGTTCCGACGGTCCTGCCATCCTTCGGAAGAGCCGCGCTCGACCGGCCGCGCAACGTCGGCTACTGGTTCTGGGAGCTGTCTCGTTTTCCAGACCGATTCCAGGGGTCGTTCCGCTTCTTCAGCGAAGTCTGGGTCGCCTCGAGCTTCTGCCTCGAATCGATTTCGTCCTCGTCGCCCATTCCGGTCGTCAAGATTCCGCCCGGGTTCGATTTCCACATTCCGGGCCGGCGCACGCGCGCGTCGTTCGGTATCGAGCCGGACGATCTGGTGTTTCTCTACATCTTCGACGGGGCTTCCTCCTTCAACAGGAAAAACCCGGGCGGCATCGTGTCGGCGTTTCGCCGCGCCTTCCCGCAACCGGGCCGCGAGAAGCTGATTCTGAAAACGGTGAACGCGCCGGCGTCGAAAGTCGAAGCGCTCATGAGGCTCGCCCGCGGTTCCCGGGTCGGGATCGTCGCCGATTACATGAACCGCGAGGACCTTCTGGATCTCCTGGCCGCGGCGGACTGCTATGTCTCGCTCCATCGCAGCGAGGGTTTCGGGCTGACGATTCTCGAGTCCATGGCGATGGGCAAGCCCGTGATCGCGACCGACTACTCGGGAAACGAGGACTTCCTCCACCGGGGCAATGGTTTCCCGGTGGGCTACCGGCTCGTGCCGATTCGGCGCAGCCTCGGTCCCTACACGAAGGGGAACGTGTGGGCCGAGCCGGATCTCGACCAGGCCGCCGCGTTCCTCAAGCGGATCGCCGAGCAGCCCGACGAGGTGAGGCGGGTCGGCCGGACCGCCCAAGCCGAGATCCGGGAACGCTGGTCGGTCGGCGCCGCGGGTTGCCAGCTCCGCCACCGGTTGGAAATTCTCTGCCGACTCGTCGGTCTGGAGTGGCCCTCGGCAAAGGTGGTCTGAAAGCTCTCCGATCCGGCGCTCTTCATTTGAGATGTTCAGTCATCGGTCCGAGCCGGAACCGGCTTCCAGCGAGACCGACGATTTCGCGCGCGATCGCGAGAGAGGCCGTGGCGGCCGGCGAAGGAGCGTTGCAGACGTGTAACGCTCTCGACCGCTCGACGATCAGGAAGTCGTCGACAAGCTCACCGGTCGGCGCGAGCGCCTGAGCCCTGACACCGGCGTCCGCCGGCTGAAGATCCTGCTCGCGAATGTCCGGGACGAGTCGGGACAGGCTCCGCGCGAACGCCTTCTTGCTGAACGACCGGGCCGTTTCGGCGAGGCCGGTCCGCCAGTGGCGGGCGGCAAACTTCCAGAAGCCCCTGTACGACAGGATCTCCGAGATATCCCGAAGACTCAATCGGGTCTTTGTGTAGCCTTCGCGGTGAAGGGCGAGGACGGCGTTCGGTCCCGCCTCCACCACGTCGTTCACCATCCGCGTCAAATGGAGTCCAAGGAAGGGAAAACGGGGGTCGGGCACCGGATAGATGAGCCCGCGGACGAGATGAGATCGCGCCGGTACGAGCCGATAGTACTCTCCCCGGAACGGCACGATTCTGGCCTTCGGATCGGCTCCTTCGAGCCGGGCAATGCGATCGGAGTACAGGCCAGCGCAGGCGATGAGATAGCGCGTTCGCAGAGGTCCTTTTGTCGTTTCCAGTACCAGCGCCTGTGAATCCGGGCGGACGCGCAGGACTCGTGCGCCCGTATGGATCTCGCCGCCCCTCCCGGTAATCGTCTTCGCGAGTGCTCGAGCGACTTCCGCGAAATCCACGACTGCGGTCTCAGATACGTAGAGGGCGCGCAGTCCGCTCGCATGCGGCTCGATCTCTCGGAGGCGCTCGGGGCCCACCGTGACGACTCCGTCGACGGAGTTGGCCTTCCCTCGCCGCTCAAGTTCCGCGAGTGCCGCCAGCTGGTAATCCTCAGTGGCGACGACGAGCTTGCCGCGAACCCGCAGAGGAATCCCATGCGCGCGGCAGAATTCGCGCAGCAAGGCGCCTCCCTGGACACAGAGGCGCGCCTTCAGCGACCCGGGAGAATAGTAGATGCCGGAGTGAACGACACCGCTGTTATGGCCCGTCTGGTGAGCGGCCACGCCGTCCTCCTTCTCGATGATGGCGACCTTGCAGTCGGGATGAACCCGGCTCATTCGCTCCGCGGTGGCGAGGCCGACGATTCCTCCCCCGACGACTGCGACGTCGGACTCTTCCGACACCGAAGATGAGCGGGATCCCATCGCGTCTCTTATGAGCCGTATCCCGACTACAACCCGTCCTCTCGGTAGGACCGCCGGATGTCGAGATGGTAGTCGGTCGGCTTGTGCAGCCGAAATCCGTCGTTCCTCAAACGGTCGAGCAGATCGTCCACGACTCGTCCTGACGCCCGACCGTCTCCGAGATCGTGTTCCCAGGTCTTGCCGTGGAGCGACTCGAGCTTGGCGAACACCTCCGCGGGCGGGTAGAGCGACTCCGCGGCGGGATCGAACTTCACGCTCGAGCCCGCGTCGTAGACCTGAGGCCTCTCGGTGGCCTTGCGAATCTGAAGCGAAGGTACATTGAGAACGCACGTCTCTTCGACGACGGTCCCCGAGTCCGTCAGAACGCCACGCGCATTGGTCATCAGGATCAGCATTTCCTGATACCCGATCGGGTCCACCATCAGGACGTTCGACGGGAGCGGGCTGTCGAGCTGAGCCAAAACCTTCTGGGTTCGATAGCTGGCAGGGAAATAGACACGGCGGTCCGTGGCGCGCAGCAGGGCAAGGATACTATCGACGGCCGCCGGAATGTGGACGTTCTCCCGTCGGTGCCAGGTCATCAGGTAGTACTCACCGCGCTCGATTTCGCGCTCACGAAAGAATGCGGGTGTCGCCAGCCGCTCGTAAACGTCTCTCTTCGCGAAGAAATACGTGTTGAGAACGTCCACGATGAGATTCTGGACCACGACGATGCTCTTCGGATTCAGTCCCTCCGCGACGCCTTGCTGCTTGTATTCGTCGAAGTACGTGTAGATGACGTCGGCCAAGTGATCGATTGTGCCGCGGTACTTCTCCTCCGGCATTCGCCAGTCATAGGACCGCATGCAGCCCTCGATGTGAACGATCGGAATGTTGAGCTGGGCGGCGGCCAGGCAGCCCATGACCGTGTTCGTGTCGCCCAGGAAGACGGCCGCCTCGGGCTGCATTTCCTCGAGAATCGGATGAAGGCGCGAGATCACCGCCGCGCTCACGGCTGCGTCGGTCTCGCCTCCCGCGCGGAGCTCCAGATCCGGGGGCGCGACACCCAATTCGCGAAAGAACACGTCTTTCAAGTTGTCGGAGTAGTGCTGCCCCGACCAGATAAAGTGGACGTCGAACTCGCGAACGGCGCGAATCGAGTTGAGGATGATGCTCGCCCGAATGACATCAGGTCGTATTCCCAGGATGATTGCCAGGCGTTTCCGCATACCCCTGCCTTTCGGTGTAATTGGAGGACTCAGACGATATCGCGAGCTCCGTGACGGCATCCTTCATCGGAATCCCCGAACCGAAGAGGCGGCGCAAGCCGTGATACCGCGTATCCAGAAGACGGTCCGCGCGCGCGGGTCCGTTCGTTGGAATCACCATCACGTCGGGCCGAAGGGCCTCGCCGAGGAGGCGGAGCAGCTCATACTTCGATACCGGCTGATTCGGGCAGAAGTGGTGTGTGCCTCCCTCTGCCCGCACGCTGTCGAAGGAACCCGACCGAACCATCTTGCTGCACAGCAAGGCAAACTGAAGAGTCGTCACCCCATTCCAGAGATGGTCCGTGTAGCCCGGAATCTGAGCGCCCCGGGGCTGGCCTCGGAGCCATTCCATCAGTCCTCTCCTGCCCAACGGATCCGGCCCGATGAGGGAACACCGGATGTTCAGCACCGAAGGAGAGATGACTTCCCCCAACGCCTTCGTCTGGCCATACGGGTCGTTGCAGCTTATGGTCGTGTCTTCGAAACACGCGCCTGCGTTCGGCGCAAAGACCCCGTCGGTCGAGGCATGAATCACTCTCGCGCCCGCCTCGGCCGCGAGGCCGGCGAGATCATGGGGAAACAGCGCGTTGACGACCAGCGCGCTGCGGATGGAGTTCACACGGCGGAGATCCATTCGAGATGCAAGAATGCCGATACAGTTTATGAGGTACTCGAACCCGCCCTCTCTCTTCAAGAGAGCGCGCAATCCCTCTGGGCCGGCTTCGACGTCGAAATGGAACAGACCGGCCGGATCACGCCGCTGCGTGGACTCCAGCAGAATACCCTCGGACGCGGCCAGGACATTCCTCACCATCTGGCCTAGCATTCCATCGCCGCCGAGAACCAGAACGCGGAGCATCAGAAGAAACGCAGTTCAGGCAGGGGCGCTACCCACACCCCGTCGAACCAGTCTTCCTTGGAGCGGATCACGCCCGAATAGTTCCACGCCGTCAGGAAGATGTAATCGGGCGGGTTGGCCCTCAGTTCCTCGGGATAGCGGATGGGCGTGTGAGTTCCCGGCATCAGTCTCCCGGCCCGGAGAGGCGAAGAGTCGGCGATGGCTTCGAGATAGTCCATCTTGCAGGCGTTCACCCAAAGCGTCGCCTTTCCCGCGGCGCCGTAGCCCCAGATCCGGCTGCCGCGCGCGATCTTGCCGAGAACCTCCGACGTGACACGAATCGCGCGGTTCACTCTTCGGCCGAACGCCTTCCAGGTCTCCGGATCGTCGAGTCGGACTCCGCGCTCGTACTCGAGAATGCTCGAGACCGAGGGCGCTGGAGCCGCCTCGGTTTCGGTCGTGGCGACGACCCGGAGCGAGCCACCGTGCATTGGAATCCTCTCCGCATGGACAACCGTGAATCCGTGCCTTTCGATCAGTCGGCTCAGGCTACCGAGGCCATAGAATGTCAGGTGCTCGTGATACAAGGTGTCCCACTGCAGCGTCTCGAGTAGATCGCCGGCGTACATCATCTCGAGGCAAAGAGCTCCGCCCGGCCGAAGCACGCGCCGCGCCGCATCCAGAATGACATCCGGCCGGTCATTGTGGGCAAAGGCATTGCTTCCGGTCACGACATCGACGGGTCCGAGGCGCTGGCGCAGGGTATCGGCGGTCCTCGCATCGAAGCAGCCCGTAATGACGTCGAATCCCTTTGCGCGGGCCATTGCCGTGATGTTCTCCGACAAGTCGATCCCAACCGCGCGGATTCCCAGACCGACCAGTGGGCCGAGGAGTATTCCGTCGTTGCATCCGAACTCGATCACGGTGCCGGGCTCGAAACGTTGGGACAGCCATTCGGCGTAGCGTTCGAAATGCGCGACGAGCGGCGAAACCGTACTCGACGAAAAGGAGTACTGCGTGAAGAGCACCCGGGGATCGACGACTTCGAGAATCTGAACAAGTCCGCAGTCCGAGCAGACGAAGGCCTGCAGGGGATAGCGCCGCTCGGCCGCGACGGAGCGGGTGTCTTCGAGAAAGCCTCCGGCGAGAGGCATCTGGCCAAGGTCAAGAAACTGCTCGAGCCGGCTGCCGTCGCAGCCCCGGCAAGTCGTACGCCGCATTTCAGAGAGTCCGCGAATGAGGAGCGCGCGGGGCCAACCCCAGGAAGCTTTGGATGGCGTATTTGAGGTACCCGTAAAGGACTCGGGGTCGGTAGGAAAAACTGGATTGCCGGAGTCCCGAAGTCCGCGCGGACAACGTGCAGGGCACCTCGCAGAACGACCGTGTGAGGAACTTCGCCTGATAGAGCTCCTGCATGATCGAGGGGAAGCCGGACTCGGTGATCTCGATCCGGCGGAAGACCTCGGTGCGAAGAGCGCGGAACCCGTTTGTGCAGTCGCTCAGCGGAAGCCGGAAGAGAGCGCCGGCAATCCGATTTCCAAGAAAAGAGATTGCCACTCTCCAAGCGGGCACGCCGACCACACGCCCTCCCCTCGCATAGCGAGATGCCTTGATGACATCGTAGCCCTGTCTCATTTTCTCCAGAAAATCCGGAAGACAGTTTGGGTCATTCGTCAGGTCACTGTCCATAAAAAGGACGTAGTCGTAGCCCTCCTCGGCAGCGTGGCGGCCGCCCGTCTGGAGGGCCCCTCCGTATCCGCGGTTCCGCTCATGAGCGAGAACCACCAGGGAACTCTGCGCCGATCGCAATCTCGAGAGTATCTCCGGCGTCGAGTCGGTGCTGCCATCGTCCACGATGATCAGGATCGTCCGCGTCGCCAGCGATCGGATCGCCGTACAGACTGCCTGAACGCAACGTTCGGCGCCCCGCTCCTCGTTGTACATCGGCACGATCACCGCCAGGCTGGGGTTCTGACGCGTCACGGTGGGGTCCGGTCTCTCCCGGCCGGGTGCGGCCACCGAGTTCGGGTGGATTATCATCTCGCCAGCCGGCGGCGCCGGTGTCACTCGAGATCCATCGGGGCCGAACGGGAATTCCCGGCGAGTCAGAACCAAAACAAACCTAACCTGTGCAACGCCGCCCGGAGCAGGACGTAGAAATACCCGAGACTTTCGTGAGGCAGCTGGAACTTTGCCGAGCCGCCCTTCCGGTGTGGCGTCGGGTGACCGGGCATATAGTCGGTTTTTCCGCCGCTGAGGAACACCTTGAACGTGATCTCCGGGCAGATATTGAAGCGATTCGATGTCACTCCGAGCGCCTGGATGAATACGCGGTCGAACGCTCTGAAGCCGTATGTGCTGTCCTTGATTTGCTGCCCGAGCGTCCTTCGAATCAGCCAGCGGTAAACGGCCTGGTAGAGCCGGTACTTGGGAGGTACCGTGTGGCTGTCCTCAGGGCGTACATAGCGGGAACACTGAACGTGTTGAGCGCCTGCGCGAAGGCGGGTCAGAAACTGGGGCAGCAAGTGGACCGGGTCCACGCCATCTGCGGAGACGAACGCGCAGTAACGCCCTGTGGCATGAGCGATCCCGTATCGTGCAACGGCTCCGAAACCTCTGCGGTGACGCACGCGGTGAAAGACGCGGACGTGTAAAGAGGGGTACTCCCGGATCAGATTCGTGGCGAGCGAGAGAGTGCCGTCCTGGCTCTCGTCGTCCAGGATGATCAGTTCAACGTCGAGAGAAGCTTGGGTGACGACGCTGTTGAGCGCATCGACCGCTGACACAAGGGTCTCCTCCTCATCCAGGCAGGGCATGATGACGCTCAACTCCGGCATTTTCCGGCTAACGTTCCTCGATCGACCATGCGTCCCACATTCGGGCGGGGAAGCGAAAGTCGTCCGTCGCCGACTCCTGCAGAGTAGCCGTGGAGAAGACGATCGCCTTCGCGTCGTCGGCGAGCGACATCAAGCCGTTTGCGTGGCCGGCGGGTATGTAGAGCACAGCTGGGGAGTGCTCGGCCAGCACGAACCGATGGATGTGTAGCTCCTTCGAGGGGCCCTCCCAGTCGTCGATCTTCACGCAGCAGACCAGGAAAGCCCCCCGGACTGCCGACACGTATTTGGCCTCTCGCTTGTGGCCGTGCCACGCGCGGACGGTGCCAGACCGATGATTGGCTATAGTGTAGAAACGCTTGACGTCTCGGAAGTCGAAAGCGTTTACGAAGACGGTCTCGCCCCGATCGTCCACATGGATTCCGCCGCCGATGAGACGCGGCTCATTCACGCCGTCACCTCCTCAACCTTCCGGGCGCGGTGACCTCGAAGCCGAGCGGAGTCTTCTCGGGCAGCAGGATCGGCCGAAGATAATCGGTATTCGAATAGCGTGGGCTGCTGATGTCACGGACCCGACCGTCCTCGACCAACGCCTTGATCTCCCGGATCCCGTCATCGACCGTGAACTTGGGGGCGAAGCCGAACGCGCGCGCCGCCTTCTCGCTGGAGACCATGTAATTCCGGCTGTCCTGGAACGTCACATCGGTCCGCTGAATCTCCAGATCGGGAACGTAGCCGCGGATCTGTTCGGCGAGATCGGCAATACGGCAATTGCTCGCATGCAAATTGAAGTTTCCCTTGTGTGCGGTGCCGAGGTTGGCGAGGACCGCCTCGGCGACGTCCCGGACGTGAAGAAGTGGCCGATACTGCTCGCCTCCGAACACACTCACCCGCCGATAGAGGCAAGCTTTAACGGTGAGTGTGTTCAGGACTAGGTCCATCCGGATCCGGGAGTATGTGTCGCCGAGGCCGAACAGGGTCCCCAGGCGGAAAACGATCGCTCCAGTGGGGTGAAGGACCTCCTCGGCCTCGAGCTTGGTCACCGCATACAAGGAAAGGGGGCCGGTTTCGGAATCCTCTGTGAGGAGGCCGTCCTGCACTCCATAGACTGAGCAGGTGGACATGAAAATGATACGCCTGTCGAAATTGTCACGGAGCCATGCCACCGAGCCCACGTTGATCTCCCGAGTCAGTTCCGGGTCGAGCGAGCAAGCGCCATCGCCGACCAACGCAGCCAGCCAGACCACAGCGTCTGCCCATCGGAGATGCGGTTTCAGCCGTTCGGCATCCCGCACGTCGCCGTATACGAAATCGACAGGTTTGAGGTAGACGTCTTCGTAGAGCAGGGTGTCGTAAACTCGGACAGCATGCCCGGCCGCCTGCAGGCGGTCTGTAATGCCTCCTCCCACATACCCAGCCCCACCGACGACGAGGACGTTCATCTCTTCCGTTCCCCCTTCCGAGCTCAGCCGTTCGATGAGGTCCAGAGACTACCATGGGGCGTCGGGGGCGAACAGCGAGCGCGCTCGGCGCCACGCGCCTCCCGCCTCTCGCGCGGTCGGACGTCGAGCGAGACGACGTTCACGGGCTGCGGTCGAGGAACGAGAATGACTTTCTCGCGCGGACCCATCACGGGGTCGGTGCGGAAAAGGAGTTCCGCACGTCTCTTCGACCGACGAGCGCGGTCGCAACGAGAAAGGTAAAACTCATCGCGAGGCCGAGGGTCAGGCCGGGCGGCCAGTATCGGAATTCGACGGTACTTCGGCCGGTCGGAACCTCAACAGCCGAGAAACCGTAGTTGGCCGGCGCGATCCCGGCGGATCTCCCGTTGACCCGCACACGCCAGCCCGGGAAGCGGCTGACCGAACAATAGAGCATCCCGGCCCGTGGCGCATCGACCAGCAGGGTGTACCGGTTCCGCTCGAATCGCGAGACGAGCACTGGGGAATCGGTCGGAAGATTCGGAACCGACGGAAAGCCGGGGCTCGTCTCGAGCACGACCTCGCGCTCGCCGGCCGGCTCCCCGACCGCCTCCAGCGCGTGTTGCGGCGAGACCACTCGATAATGGCTGGTGAAGTAGTAGCGTGGCGGCGGTTTGCGCCGGAAGACTTCAACATAGCCATCGTCGAAGGTCGAAGTGTACCCACGCAGGACCGCCTCTTGGATTACGCTCTGTACCGCTTTCTGGCTGGCCACTTGCTCGATGTTCGCGGAGTCCAGGACGGGCTCCGGTGGAAGTTGTCGAGCCTCACGCAGAAGCAGGTAACTGTTCGGCGCAAAGTATCTCTTGTAGAACTCGAAGACCCGGGGCGAATTGACCGTCATAAGGGAGTCCAGGCCGAAGATCTCGAAGGCCGAGCTGGCGTTGGCGTTCAGCGCGCCTGTTGCGAATACCCGCCCGCCCGTCGACTCTCGAATCAGATGCCGGACGTACGCGACCGGATGGCGCCAGACATCCCATCGATATTGTCGGGGATAGGCCGCATAGACAAACCCTTCCACGGTTACCACGAACATCAGAGCGATCTCGATTCCTTTCCGCAGGGAGGCGCTCCGTCGGGGCAACGACAGGGCGAAAGCGCCTATCGCGATCAGCATCGCAAAGGCGGCCGACCGCCGCCAGTGCGAGATCCAGAACTCGGATCCGGGATGGCGGAACGCCCCCTTTGCTTCGGCCACCTGCCAGAGCGCGCTGAGAATAAATACGGCCGCAATGGCCGGAACAGCAGCGCGCGCTCGCGACGTCGGTCGCTCGAGAATCCCCTCCACGCCGAGCGCCGCCAATATCGACAGGAGAAAGTTGAGGTGTATTCCGAAATACGCCGCGAAATGAAAGACATTGAGGCCCGGCAGGGCTCCAAGCCACTGGACCGGTGCAACTCCGAAGATCTTTAGAAGGAGAAACCCCGCGGCAACCCTCGAGAGTACGGCGAGACGACGCTTTCGGTCGGGGGAGGTCGGGTACGGTAGGAGCGCGAGCAGCGTCACCGCCATGCCGGAATAGAAGAGGTGAAGACCGAACGGATTCGGCATCGCGGGGTTCTCGTATATGAACGGGCCCCCCATGAGAACGGGCGAGGCGAGCTGAAAGAGGCAGAGGAGCGGAAGAAACCCGCCTCCCGCGTCCCCGTAAGCTTGGACGACCTGAGGGGTCTCCGCATGGAGAACCGCGGCCGGTAGATAGTAGAAGGCAACCATACCGACCGACAGGCCGGCGGCTGCGAGGAAGCGCCCCGCGACGGCGCGTCGCGGTATTTCGGCGCTCGCCGTATCCCGGCGCGACGGACTGAGCATCGCGACGACGTAGGCGGCAGCGAGGCCGAAGATTCCCAACAGGACGGGCGGGAAGCTGGCCAGCGCGATTGCGGCATATCCGAGCGCGAGAAGTGCCGCCCGGCGCCATGTGGGCCGGTCGAGAAAGTGGCGGGTGAGATAGAGCGCGACCGGCAGGCAAGCCGCGTTCTGACCGACGAGCGACCCCATGGTCTGGACGATGCCTCCGCAGAACATGAAGGCCACCGCCCCGAGCAAGCTCGGCAGGGGCGCCACTCCGTGGCGGCGCAGGAATAGATAGGTAAAGAAGCCCGCGATGAAGGAGAGGCCAAGGAAGTAGGCGTTCTTGAGCAGCGAGGTTTGCCCGGCGATAACGAGTAGCAGATACGGAGGAAAAAAGAATCCGGATGTCAAATTCGCCATGGCTGGTGCGCCGGCCCCGACGTATGGATCCCACAGCGGCAATTCGCCACGGAGGAGTCCTTTGCGCAGGAAGACCGCGGCTGGCTCCCACTGCCACCACGCGCCGCCCGGGTCGTGCAGATTCGGATACGTGATGAGGCCACGGCGCGTCCAGACGGAGCTCGGGACGAAATTCTGGCCGTAGGTATCCGCAGTGAAACGGCTATCCAGCGGATTGTAGTTATCGGTCAAAACGAGAGACTTCCCAAAAAAGACGACGTTTCCGAATGCGATGAGAAGAAGTGCCCCGAGAAAGATGACGGCGCGCCAGTTTTCGGTTCGGGCGGCGGAAATCGATCGGATCTGAACGGGCTCGTCTCGGGCCGGCGCCGGTGGGCTCTCGGCGGCGGTGGGCCTCGGCCGGCGCCTCCTTTTCCTAGCCAGGGGACACCTCTATGAAGAGGATCCTGGGCTGTCCGGTCCGACGTGGCCGATCCCGCTTCCGGCAGAGCGAAAGCACGGCCTCTCCTACTGCACGAGCTTTCGGGACCGGTGGCAGCATCGTCGGAGATTTCAGCCTACCAAAGGCCGGTGATTTCTTGACGAGCGATGCGGCCTCGAGCGCGCAGGAACTGACCCTGCACGGTATCAAGCCTTCCAGCCGGCATCTGCGGTAGGCCACACCATCAAGGCCGCCGCGTCCCATACCGGCAATCTCGTCGAGCTACTGGACTCCGCCGCCGCGGTGCAGTCACGACCCGACGCTCAGGGCTCTCTTCAGACGCTGAATCCGCCCGCGTCGCTCCTTGGATCGAGCCGTTGGTGACTTGCACTTCAGCCACGGGCATCTCCACGGTCTCTGCGACGGACATTGCGAGAGCCACCGTCACGTTCACGCCAAAGTCAATCTGCCGAGTCCACATCGAGCCGTGCTCGACGTCACTGAGTCTGCAACCGGGAGCTCGGTCTTCGTCGGCGAGCTCATCGTCAACCGTTCCGCGCAGGCCGCACAGGTGATCTTCGACCCGTACGGCTGCCGTCCGAAAGACCGTTCCGGGCGCCTGGAATCTCATTCTGACGGGCGGAGCAAGTTACACGATCAAGTTAGCGGGCTCGAGGCTCCTTCCGGCAGCACGTTCAGCGTCGCCGCGGCTCATACGCGCTCTTCCATTATGGGCGTCGGAAGATTCTGACTCGCGCCGGTTCGCTGGTACAGACCGGGTCTGTTTCGACCTATCGGTGATGCTGTCGTCCTGGAAAAGCGGAGTGGCACGATACTCCCGCCCGGGAGTTATAACCGGCCGGTGCAGAGGCTTCAGACGCCAGGCAGGTTTCGGGCGCCTCACCCCGACGCCTATTGTGCTTGCAAAGCGATTGGGAGACAATCCGCCCGAGTTTCTGCCGAAGCCCGGAGCGATGCTGACCTGATCCGGCCTGAAGAGGAGTGGTTCAGAGGGGCTTGGGCCACTCCCTTCACTCGACTGGGGTGTCTCACCGCCGGGTAGAGGGGGATGAAATGCGCTGTGTCGTCTGCGACCTAGAGAGTTGGCGGCGGAAGTTCCATCGCCTCAATACTGACTTCGCTCAGTGTACCAACTGTGGTCTCATCCGCATGGACCCCATTCCATCCGTTGAACAGATCTCCGCTCACTACGCGAAGCAGTTTGCCACCGGGAATTATGCCCTACTCCAAACGTACGACTCTGACTATGAGGCCATCTACCGACAGTTCCTAAGATTCATCAGGAAGTTTTCCGTGGGTTCGCACGAGCAAACTCTGATCGGCATCGGCTGCTTTACAGGGCGGTTTCTGGATGTAGCCCAACGCGCAGGCTTCATTACGTATGGAGTCGAGTATCAGGCCGAAGCGGCCAGGATGGCAAACGAGAGGCACGGCGGCCGGGTTTACTGTGGAGCGATTGAGAGTTATTCGCCGCCGGTGGGTGTTACTTTTGATGTGGTTACCGCCTTTGGCTTACTTGAACACGTTACAGCCCCCGGCATCACAGTACGACGAGTGGCTAATCTCCTCAAGCCGGGAGGCATCTTTGCCATCCAGACCCCAAATACGGCGTCGCTCCCTGCGCGGCTTCTAGGCCGTCGTTGGCCGCCCTATGCTCCGATAGAGCACATCTACTACTTCTCCAGAACGAATATGGGCCTTCTTCTGAAGCGGTACGGACTTCGGATTCTTAAGTTCAGTAGCCATTGGAAGAGACTGCCGATGGGGTATGTCTACCGCCAGTTCCAGAGCTTCGGTCCAGAGTATTATCGGCTTGCCAGTAAGATTATGCCGTTTGTACCAAGGCGTGCCCTAGCCTGGAAGCTGCCCGTCTATGGGGGCGAAATGCTTCTCGTTGCCGAGAAGAGCTGATTGCAGGCAGGGCCGGAACGCGGCGCACCCCTCAAGCCCGAGAGTGAGAGCGTCTTCGGGTCTCCGGTCGTCGCCGTCCCGGCGAGCCGGTGGCCCGCGGAGGAGGCCGGAGCTTCTTTTTCTTACCCAGTAGACACCCGGCGACAGGGAATCATGTGGTCGGAAGCCCGCGGGGGGTGGCCATTGGGCGGTTGTCGCAACCTCGCGATCACTCTATCGAATCCCGGCTGCAGGGCGATTCTCCGGAAGGCTCACTTTCGCGGGCGGCGCTCGGCTTGCGCGGTGAACGCGAGGATGACGAGTGACACGAGGCTGACGGCGAGCCCATCGGTGAGTCCCGGCGGCCAGTATGACGCCTCGATTAGAGCCGGCCCTTTCGGGACCTCGACGGCTCGGAAGGCGTAGTTGGCTGGTCGCCACATGGCCGACTTTCCGTTGACGCGCACTCTCCAGCCCGGAAAAAAGCTCTCCGCGCCATAGACGAAGCCGGGCCGAGGAGCGTTCGCGGCCAGCACGTAGCGGTTGGGGCCGAACTCTCGGATTTGCACGACCGGATCGTTCGAGTCATTCGGGACTGCTTGCCGCCCCGGGAAGGATTCGAGAAGGATCTCCCGCTCTGCGAACGGCTCCGCAAGCGCGTCGAGCGATCGGGCTCGAGGAAGTACGCGATAGTTCGAAGTGAAGTAATAGCGCGGGGTGCTCGGTCGCCGAAAGATCCGGACGTAAGCGTCCTCGTAGAACACTTCGTATCCGGCGCGCTCCGTCTGGCCCAGTTGCCCGGCTGCCCTGCCGACGACGAGATACCGAATTCCCGCGCAATCCAGGATGGGATCCGGAGGGAGCATCGTCACCGTCCGTAAAGGAGCCTCCGGTCTCGGCGCAAAGTACTTCTTGTAGAAGTCGAAAACCCTCGGTGGATTCATCGGCATAAGCGAGTCCATCGAGAAGATCTCGAACGCGGAATTCGTGTTGGCGGGGAAGACGCCGATGGGCAGGACCCGCCCCGAGTCCTTCAATTCCAGGAGCTTCCGTACGTAGGGCACGGGGTTCCGCCAGACGTCCCACCTGTATTGGCGCGGATAGAAGGTGTTTCGGAATCCTTCGACGGCGACCAGGAGAGCGATCGCGGCGAGGAGGTTCCTTCGAGCATGATCGGAGAGCCGCGCCGAGGCGCCGATCATCACAGTGGCTCCGACCAGTGCAGCGAGAACCGCCCGAAACCTCCAGTCGCCGATCCAGTGGCCGGCTTGAGTGTGCCAGAGCACTCCTTTTCGCTCCGCGATCTGCCAAAGAGTCGAGAGAACGACGACCGCAATACCCACGGGTAAGAGAGCTCTCCCCAAAGAAACTTTCTTGCGCACGAGCGCCTCGACCCCGATCGCGGCCAGCACCGCGATCAGGAAATTCAGGAGAGCGCCGAAATAGACTGGAATGTGAGTGGTGCGGAAGCCGGGCAGCCGCCCGAGCCACTGGATCGGGGCCACGCCGAACATCTTCAGCGTCAGGACGGCCGCCGAGACGAGCGTCACCAGGAAGAGCGGACCCCGATGACCTTCACTCCGCCGCCACGCCAGGCAGGCGAGCAGAATGGGCACGATACCGACATAGGCGAGCTGGTAATGGAAAGGCTCCGGCATCGGCGGATTCTTGAGAATCCGCTCCGCGCCCATGAGAACGGGGGAGAAGAGCTGGAAGAAGGAGAGATACGGCAGCGACTCCATTCCCGCGGTCCGATATATCTCCCGGACCTGGGGCGCGTCTCGCAGGAGCGCGAACCCCGGCAGATAGTAGAACGCGACGAGGCCGATCGCGAGCGTTCCTGCCGAGACGAAGCGTGCCGTGGCCTTTCGCCGCGAAGCTCCGAAGGGAGGCGCCGGCGATCCCCAGAGCATGCTGACGGCGTAAACCACCGTGAAAGTGAAGATCGACAGGAGGACGGGCGGGAAGCTCGCGAGCGAAATCGCAGCATATCCGGCGGCGAGAGCGGCCGTCCGGGGGCGAGATGGGTGATCGAGAAACCGACGCGTCAGGTAAAGAGCGATCGGAAGGCATGCTGCGGCCTCCCCGATGAGAGAGTTGATGTTCGTGACGAGGCTGCCGCAGAACAGGAAGCAGGTGGCGCCCACGAAGCTCGCGATATAGGACAGTCCGTGCTTTCGCAGGAACAGATAGGTGAAGAAGCCCGCAGCGAACAGAAGGCTCAGGAAGTAAAGGTTCTTCAAGAAGGAGGTGTAGCCGAGGAACACGATCAGGAGATAAGGGGGGAAGAGGTAGGTCGGAACGAGGTTTGCCATCGAGGGCGTCCCGCCGCCCACGTAGGGATCCCAGAACGGCAGCTCGCCTCGCCGGAGCGCTCTCTGCAGAAAGATGGCGCTCGGCTCCCACCCCCACCAGGCCCCTGCGGGATCGTGAAAATTGGGATAGGGGATCAGGCCCCGCCTGGTCCAGACGCTCGGCGGCACGAAGTCCTTTCCGTAGTTGCGCTCCGTGAACCGGGAATCGAGCGGGTTGTAGTTGTCCGTCGCCACGATCGAGCGGTTGAGGAAGACCACGTTGAAAAATGCCGTGGCGATGAGTACTACCATCAGGAGCGCGGCGAGAACACACTCTTTCCCGGGGACTCGAATCTCCCCGGAGTTCGCCCGGTCGATCGAACCCGCCGCGGCTTCGAGCGCCGGAGCGCCCGCTCGAGGCGCGGCTTTGGTCGACGCGACCCGTCTTCGGCCATTCAAGAACGTGGACGGTCCGCGCCGCGCCTCCGTCTCACGTCGGCGAACAGCTCGGGTCTCGACCTCCGAGGGTGTTGCCGGCTTCGGATCGCGCGCTCCCCTCTATTGAACGGTCACCGGGACGATCAGTTTCGCTGCACCCTTCGGCTCGAACCAGGCGACGAGTTCCTGCACCAGGTCGAACTGGAGCCGGTAGCGGCCGGTCCGACCGGGCACTGTGACGGGCACGGTCAACGTAACGGATTCTCCCGGGGCGAGCGGCGCCGGAAGGTCCAGCCGGGACTGGTCGTCCTGAGCTGGTGTGTCATCCGTCTCGTGTAGCCATCGATAGCTGAGCCGCACGGCGTAGGCGCCGGTCTCCGAGGCGTCGGCGGTCCGCGGATCCGGCCACGTCGTATCGCTATCGTTCCGTACGGTGATGTTCACCCGGACCGTCGCTCCCGCTGCTAGGGTCGGCGGGACGTTGTGTTTTCCCCACTTGACCCGGAAGGCGGAGTCCGGCAAGGGCCGGCCCGGGGGTGGCGTCGGTTGCGTCGCGGTTAACTCCTGTGCCGCCGGACCGGAGGTTTCGGCCTGCGGCGCGCGGCGGCCACATCCCGCACTGACCAGGACGGCGAGCATCGGGATGGACGCAAGACGAAAAGCGGTTCGGCTCGATCTCGCCCGGTTCGTGCGGCGCTTTCCCATCCCGACGTTCCTCCTCTCCGAAGTGTACAGGAAGGCGGAGCGCCTTCTGGAAGCTCTCGGGCCGGCACTGGTCGCCATTGAAAAGAGCGGGTCACGTTACGTAGACTGCGGCCCCACGGTCAACAGAGGTAAGTCTCTCCGGAAGGCCTCGGCTTCCCAGTGGGGAACGAATTGACGCTGCGATCGAAGGAAGACATCCCCGCGCCGGGTCTCCGGCAGGCGCGGCAGACCGGCAGAGCGGAAGCGGAGGCCGCAGAGTTGCGCCTTCTCCTGGAGGAGAGCCTCGCCCGCGAGCAGACGTGGTTGACGAAGGCGCTGCAAGCGCAGAACCAGATCGAGGAAGTTCGACTGACCGAGCAGCAGCTCTCTCTCTGGCGGGCGCTCAACTTCGAAGAGGAGCTCGAGAGGACGCGCGCCGAGGTCGCCAGGCTGCAGGCGGACCGGGAACGTGCGCTTGCCGAGCTCAAAGAGGAGCTCGAGAGGACGCGCGCCGAGGTCGCCAGGCTGCAGGCGGACCGGGAACGTGTGCTCGCCGAGAATGCATGGCTCTCCGACTATCGCCAGGCCGTCGAAGGGTCCGGGGCATGGCGCCTGATCCAGTTCTTTCGCAAGCTCGTCGGCAGGAAATGGTAGAAGACTCCGAAGACGCCTCGGGCACGATCGCCAGCCTCGAGGCGCGAGTCTCCTTTCTCGAGGAGAAGCTTCGTGCCCGTTCGGAGGTCCTTCGCGCGCTCGCGCAGGAGGTGTGCGAGGCGGATCTGATCCGGATCTCGCGCGCTGCCGCGGGTCGGCCGCCGCACCCCGGGTCGGACTTCAGCCTGATCGGGTTCCGCGAGCGCACCGAGCTCGTTGCCGCGGACGTCGAAACCACCCTGGAGGAGCTCTGGCGATCCTTCCTCTTTCCCCGCGCGAATCTCGGGAGATGACCGGGCGCCGCGCGACGCTCATCGTTCTCGCCTGGAATCGATGGGAGCTCACGAAGCGTTGCCTCGATAGCCTCCGCCGGACCGATCTCGACGGCGCCGAGGTCCTGGTCGTTGACAACGGCTCCACCGACGAGACGCCGCAAGAGCTCGCGAAGTACAGCTGGCTCAAGGTGATTCGCAACGCCTCCAACCTCGGTTTCGTGCGCGGCAACAACGTCGGAATCGCGGCCGCGGACCCCTCGAGCGACGTCGTGCTTCTGAACAACGATCTCGAGTTTCACCAGCCGGACTGGCTTGCTCGGATGAAAGAGTGCGCCGACTCGTCTCCGGACGTTGGAGTCGTCGGATGCCGCCTGGTGTTGCCCGATGGTCGCCTTCTGCATGCCGGCACGTACATTCTCCCGGACACTTTCTGGGGACAGCAGATCGGGTCCCTCGAGAAAGACGTCGGCCAGTACACCGAGCGCCGCGAGGTCGAGGGAGTCGTTTTCGCCTGCGCGTTCCTCAAGCGCGAGCTTCTCGACGCCGCGGGGGCCCTTTCGGAGGATTACGAGTCCTACTTCGAAGATACGGACTACTGTCTTCTCGCCCGACAGAAAGGCTTTCGAACCCTCCTCTGCGGAGACGTGACCCTCTTGCACAACGAGCACGGCTCGACGGCTCGGGACATGGACCAATTCCTGCGCCTCTTTCAGTCCAGCCGTTACCGCTTCCGCACCAAGTGGCACCGGACCCTCGGAGACCTCTACACACGGAACCTCTCCTGGCAGTCGATCCTGAACTTTCCCACCGGCTACGCGATGAGCTGCCGCCAGATGCTTCGTGCGCTCGACCGGCGGGGCGTCCGCATCGTCTACCGCTACGTCTACGGGCGAGGCACCGCCATTCCCTACGACGAGGCTGGCTCGACGGGTGATTACCTCCTCGACGTGATGCGCAGCCGCGAAGAACTCCCCGAGCCGCCGGCGGCGGTCGTTTACGGCCAGGCGGATGTGTTTTCGCGAAATCGGGGACGGCTGAAGATCGGCTACACGATGATCGAAGTGAACGGTTTCCCCCGGGACTGGGTCGAGCAGGCAAACGGCATGGACGAGGTCTGGGTGCCGAGCGATTTCAACCGTCAGGGTTTCCTCGAGTCGGGTCTCGCGAGACCGATTTATACGATCCCTCTCGGCGTCGATCCGCACTATTTCCATCCGGCGATCCGTGGTCATCGAAGCCCGCTCGGTGAGTTCGTTTTTCTCTCGAACTTCGAGTGGGGGGAACGGAAGGAACCGGGGCTGCTGCTTCAGGTCTTCAACGACGCGTTCTCGGCGACAGAGCCGGTGCGCCTGCTGTGCAAGATCGTCAATCGGGACACACGGGTTCACGTAGGCGAGGAGATCCGAAGGCTCGGTCTCAAGGAGACGGGCGGGAAGATCTCATTTGTCTTCAATCGGGAGTTCCCGTACTACCAGCTCGGTTCGTTCTATCGCTCGGCCGACTGTTACGTGTCGGCCGGCCGGGGCGAAGGCTGGGACATGCCGCTGATGGAAGCGATGGCGTGCGGCCTTCCGGCGATCGCGACCGACTGGGGAGCGCATACGGAGTTCGTCCACGACGGCATCGCCTACCCCTTGCGCGTGAAGGGGATCGTGCCCGCGGTCGCGAAGTGCCCCTATTACGAAGGGTTCTTCTGGGCGGAGCCGGATCCCGATCACCTTCGGTACCTGCTAAGAAACGTGTTCGAAAACCAGATCGAGGCGAGCCGGCGCGGGTCCGCCGCCGCACGGGAGATCGCGGCGAAGTGGACGTGGGACAACACGGCGCGAAAGATCGTCGAACGCCTGCAGATGCTTGGATGATGGCGGGGACACAGAGCGTCTCCCGGCGGAGCCTGCCCGGACGCGAGAAGGCTTCCTTCGGGCCGGAATGTCGTCGAGCACCTTCAGCCGCCGGAGAGTCTCGGGGCTCAGGCCGTAGAAGACCCGAAACGGGCCGACGAAGAAATCGGTGAAGTGCTCTCCACGAGCGTTCAGGTAAAACGCCATTTCGTCGGCCTCATCCCCGAACAAGATGAAAGCCGGACGCGGATCGGCGTCGGCTGCGACTCGATAACGCGGAACTCGAACCAGTCTCGAATTGCCGAAGGGGGTGGCCAGAATGTGCTCACTCGACTCGAAAGCGAGCCTGTACGCGACCCAGTAGCTCGCGTATGCGGAGCGCAAGCGGCGCTGCTCCATCTCGCGGATCAAATCGGCGAGCGAGCCGTTATTCGTTCGATCAAGATGAATTCGGTAGAGCCCCGGGAGACAGATGCCACGTCCGGCGGAATAGAGGGCCAGGGCAAGAAGGGCCGCTCCGGCGAGCCGTCCGAGACCCCTCGAGCGCCAGAGACGTGACACTGAGAACGCGAAGAGGATTGCGAAGGCCGGATACAGCGGAAAGAGAAAGCGGGGTTCGGCGAGGTCCGACCGGTTGTTCGTGCTCACGAGGAGAATTCCGGAAACCAGGGTCAGGAGGAGAAGGAGGATCCCTCTCCCGGCGCCAGCTTCATCCCGACTCTCACCGGCCCGCAGCTCCTTGCGCCGCCTCCAGACGAAAGCGAGGCTGATCGTCAACGGCAGAAGTGCGAGGGCGAGAGAGATCAGGAGCTCTCCCGAATACGTTTCCGTTCGGTTGAACACGGGGCGCGACCCGACGAGAATCGGGAGGCCGAGGGTGAACACGCTGCCGAAGTGGTCGGCCATTTGCGCCGGTCCGACCAAGGCGAGCTCCGGCGCGTGGAGACTTTTCCACTGCCAGCGCAGGTTGCTTACCCACCACGGAAAGCCGCCGGCGACGAAGCCGGCCAGGAACGTCGGATAGGCAATCGGACGGACGAACAGGAATGGCTGCACCAGCAGAAACCACAAGCCGATCGCGAGATGGAAGTAGGAGCTCAGAGGATCGGTCCACCACGCGGCGCCCAGCGCGAGTCCCAGGGCCGCGATCCAGGCGAGCGCCGGTCGCCCGTGCCGAAGCGCTTCCTCGAGACGGAACGCCGCGTACAGGGACGCCGCGCCCAGGATGGCCGCGGCGTCGTAGTGCCCGTCGGAGGTCAGCCCCTTATAGAGAAAAAACCAGGGCGGAAGCGCCAGATAAGCCGTTGCGAGTAGCGCTGTCCCGGCGGAAAACCGGGTTCGGGCGAGCCGGTGGACGGCGTAAAGAAGTCCGGTGAGAAGGGCGCCCATCGCCAGGCGGTAAGCCAGCACCGACTTGCCGAAAACGCCGAAGACGGCGGCGACCCAGTGCGGCTCGAGAGTGCCGGCATAGGCGCTTCCATAATAGAAGGCCGGATGGACGCCGTGCTCGAGGATGTCCGTCGCCATGATGGCGACTACGGCCTCGTCGGAGTTCCAATGGATGCGCCCGGCGGCCACCACCCAGGCCTGCACCAGCCCCGCAAGGAGCAGAACCCCGGCGAGAAGGAAGGCGGAACGGCCTTCCGAGCGGTTGCCGCGCGCGGAAGAAACCCAGCGGCTTTCACCCGTTTCGGATACCAGCCACTGGCCGGCGGAGTCGCGATCTTGACGCTCGGGGAAGTCGTGAACGGCCGTCAAACCTTTCCGGCGATCCTACATTCCCGGCGCCCGAAAACCGGAGCCGGAAACCGGAAGTGGCCGCCGACCTCTGGATGCTACACCACCGGCCGGCGGGGAAGCGGCCGGTGCCTATCCGGAAACCTTTCCCTTAGACGTTCCTCGAGTTAGCGCACTGGAAGACGTCAAGAATCACGTTCGCCGGACTCCGACGACTTCAGCCGGGAGAGTCTCCGGCCATCCGGCTCGAACCGAGCCATCCGCGTTCAAGACCCAGAGCTGATGCCCCTTCGTGCCGACGACGATTTCCTTGCGGCCGTCGTTGTCCAGATCCACGACCGCGGGTTGCATCACCTGGACAGGTCCCGAGCCCGGCAGAGTCACCGGAAAGTTGGGACGGAGAGGGGGCGAAATCGGTTGCTTCCCCGACACGTCGGCGAGAGCCGCGAGCTGGAGAAAAGCGACCGTCATCCCCGCCCGCAGGCGGGGATGACGCATCTATTTGAAGTAGCCGGTGACGTCCAGGATGACGTTGACGTTCCCTCCGGGCGCCCCGGTCCCGTAGACGATCGAGATCTGAAACGTCGCGTCCGAAGAAAGTGGCACGATGGCTCCGTTCGCGATCGCGGGCTCGCCCGCCGCGAAGTTGATCGTCGAGACGGCCGGAACCGTTGTGTTGAACGGCCAGATCTTCAAGAACCCTTCCAGGGTCGGGCCGACGGCGGTGACGTTCAACGCGACGGCTGCTGGTGCGTTGGCACCGCCTGGTAAGCCACAGAGTCCGGCGACCGGGAAATTCCGGGGCGCGCCGCCCGCCAGCGACGGCGGCCCGCTCGCTCCCGTGAACCCGTTCCCTCGCGTGTCGGCGATCCGGCACGGCGTGACCGAAAAGAACTGGTACGGACCAGCGGCGGATGCCACGGAGACCGTAAGGAGAATTGCTGCAACGAGCAAAAAGGCGAAACGAGAGAAACGAAATGTGATCATGACGGTCTCCTACTGAAAATAACCATTCACGTCGATTATAACCTGCACGTTTCCGGTCGGCTGGTCGCTATGAACTGCCAGAGTTCCGGACGATCCAAGAGGGCTCGCTTCGTTGTTGGCACGGGTCTGCCCCGTACGATAGTTGATCGCCGAGGCCACGGGAAGAGGGGTCCCGCCGGCGTAGAGCCGCAGGGCTCCGGCGGCGCTCGCCTGAGTGACGGTCAGGTTCAAAAGGACGGCCTTGGCCGTCGAGGGGATGCCGCACTGCCCTCCGAGGGTGAAGGTCCGGTCGGAATTCGCGGAAAGGGCGGGGCCGCCGTACGGTCCGGTCGGGTTGCGGGTATCGACAACCCGGCACGGGGTCACGGTGTAGAACTGGGTCGCGACCGGGCCGGACCCGACGATGGTCGTAAGGCAGGTCACCGAGTTGATCTCGGGCAGCATTCGCTCGGTGATACAGCGCTGGTGGAAGCGCAGATCGATGTTGCCGAATCCGCCGGCGAGCAGGTGGCAATAGCTCATGATTGTCCCGCCGAGCGGCCCCGGGTTCACGATCGGGCCGCTGTAGCACCCGGCTTCCGCGTTGTAGCACATGTCGATCGGCGGGCTGAAACAGTGCGTGTGCGGCGAACCGAAGTTGTGTCCCATCTCGTGCGCGGAGGCGATCAAATCCCACAGGCTGGCGGGATAATTCCCGTTGATCTGGACGACCCCGTAGGCTCCTCCCCAGTGCCCGCTCTGGGAAAAATCGTCCGCGCAGAGGACGCCGAGCCAGGCGATTCCGCCGGTGACCGGCTTGCCGCTCAGGTATTGGACGGCGGTGCGCGGGTAGGAGGCCTTGGGCCGGTTCGCGTGCCACCAGTCGCCGACCTCGTTCAACTGCGTCCGCGGATCCGTCGCGACGTAGGGATCCGTCGTCGTCCAGGCCTGGACGAGGTTCACCGTGAGGTGGACGGACACGTCGCGCTCGTAGATGACGGAGACCTGTCCGATGAGCGTCGTGATGTACGAGGTCATCGTGTTGACGTTTCCGGCGAACTTCGCGAGGAGCTCCTGGTCCGTCTCGATCGAGACCGTCGCATCTTTCGACGCCGTCGTCTCGAGAGCGGAAAGGGAAGCCACGTAGCCTCTCGACAGCTTCGCGAACGGGCCGCCGTCGCCGCCCGATCCGGCGCCCGGGCCCCTCCGGGGCGCGGGAAGTAGCTCGTCCGCGTCGCAGTGCCACTCGAGCGGCGCGAGCTCGGCGTTTTCGAGCGAGTCCGAGCGTCGCACGACGTGCTGGACCGGGCCGGCTGCGGGTCCGTCCGGGCCGACGTAGACGAGACCGGCGCTCGTCTGGAGGATAGCCACCAGGAAATCTCCGGGAACGCCCACGTACACCCGCGAGTCGGGCTCCCCGTCGAGGTGACCTTCGAAGTGGACGCCGTGCGGGAGCGGGACGGAAGTCTCGCCGGCGGCGCTTTCCACGAGGATCCTGCCCTCGGGGGAAACGACGTCGAAGTGTTCGAGCACCAGGTCTCCCGTCGCCCCCGGCGCGAAAGGAAAGTTCCGGAGCGTGACGGACTCCTTCCCGGGGACGCTGCGAAGCTGCGCCAGAGCGCGCATGTCCAGATCGAGCAGCCGCTCGCCAGCCTGGGGAGCTCGCTCGATCGCATAGCCCGCCTGTCTCATGTACCGCAGAGGACTCGGGATCGTCGCCGCCGCGGCCGGCACGGCGCAGGCGAAGACGAGAATTCCGAACAGTTTGTTCAAAATGAGGCTCTCCCCGCTCGGCGCTCTCTTGACAGATCTGAATTTGGTTCCCGAACTGTACAGAGGCAACTTCCGGGCCACTCTCGGTATTGGGCAAATGCTCAAGACAATGGATTTCCAGCACCCACACCGGGGGTGGCCGGCCGTGATTTGTCAGCACCTGTTCGGTTGGTTGACAGACTTAAGTCGTACCTGGATCGTAGGGAAAATTAGCGGAAACCGGAGCCGGGGTCCAGCAAAAGCCCTCCTCGGGGCGTATCAATCATCGAAATAGCCGTCGACGTCGAGGATGAACTGGACGCTTCCCGTCGCCATCCCCGAGCGCACGACGATGTCGCCGGCGGGACCGAGCGTCAAGATCGCGTTGTTTGCCCGGGTCTGGCCTGGCCGGAAGTTTATCGCGCTCGTCGTCGGCGGAATGCCCCCCAGGGCGAAGAGAACCAGATGCCCCAAATCCGTCGGCCCGGTCACGGTCAGGTTGGCGGCGACCGCGCGCGCCGTCGCCGGGATGCCGCAGCGTCCGCCGATCGAGAAAGCCCGGTCGCTCCCCGCCGCCAGAGCCGGGCCGCCCCAGGGGCCCGCCGGGTCGCGCGTGTCGAGGACGCGGCACGGAGTCACCGTGTAGAAGTTCTTGGCGGATTGGATGCGGTAGATCTTGCCGGTGTTGATCGCAGCGTAGTAGAGGTAGCCGTCGGGCCCCTGGTGAAAAGCGACCGGGCCCTCGGCAGCCGTGGCGAGATCGTGAAGTCCGCCGATGAGACCGTCATTCGCGTCGAACTCGAGGTACTTGATCCAGCTCGAGCCGTTGTCGCCGAAGACGTACTTGCCCCGAAGAAAAGCGGGATAGGCGTTTCCCGTCACGAAGACTCCGCCGATGATCGTCGTTCCCACGGTTCGCCCGTAGTCGAAGACCGGCGGGATACACGTCGTCGTTATCGGGCAAGGGCCCGGGCCGCCGGGCTGGACGATCGTTCCTTCCATGTACGGCCAGCCGAAGTTGCCGCCGGCCACTCCGACGTCGAGCTCTTCGCGGGTGCTCTGTCCGACGTCGCCGATGTAGAGCGAACCGTTCGAAGGACGGAAGGAGAATCGAAACGGGTTGCGATGACCATACTCCCAGATCCGCGGTTCCTTGGTAGGGTCGCCGAGGAAAGGATTCCCGGCAGCGGGGGAACCGTCGAGCTCCATCCGAAGGACCTTGCCGCTGAACGCTCCTTCGTACGGGTAGGGAGAGAGGTTTTGCGCCTTCGCCCCGCCGGTTCCCGAATCGCCCGGCGCCGCCCAGAGCTTTCCGTCCGGCCCGATCAGGACCGTCCCGCCGTTGTGGTTGCCGTTTTCCGAAGAGATGTTGTCGAGGACGATCGATTCGCTCGTTGCGCTGATCGTGCTCCCCGTCATCGTAAAGCGGGAGATCCGGTTCCGAGTGACACTCATCGCGGTCGTCGTGAAGTAGAGGAACAGGTACCCGTTTGTCGCGAAGTTCGGGTGCAAGCAAATCCCCAGAAGACCTCTCTCCGCGGCATTGTCCTCGACGAGAGCCGTCAGGTCGGCGGCGACAGTGGGCACTCCGCCGCCCGCGCCGGCGATCATGACTCGACCCGGCCTCTCGAGGATCAGGATCCGGCCATCCGGCAGGAAGGCGAAATCGGTTGGCTGGTTCAACCCGGTGAAGACCGCGGTGTCGGAGAAGCCGGCCACCGAATAGGTGGCGGCGGGGGCGCTCGCGGGCGAAAGGAAGACGGCGATCAGCAGTCCGGGGAGGAGGAGTCGAGAAAGTGAGGATCGCGCCGTGGGAAGGACCATGAGTTTCCGGTTCGTCTGCAAGATAGCCGGCCGGAGCGCGCGATTCAACAAAAAGCATCCATCGGCGAACGAAAAAAGGCCGCGGCAGATGCCGCGGCCCGAGAAGCTTTGCGTTTGATCGGCTACGGCTCTCGAGGCGCTGGAGGTGAAGTCTGGCGCTCGGGGATCGTCCAGCCGTGCGCGCGCGCGGTCTCGACGTTGAACGAGCCGTCCGGGTTGAGCGTCCCATTCTTCACGAGAAGGGCTCGAGTCGAGGGAGGCGTGGCTTCCAGTCGGTTACCCTTCGCGAGAGCCTCGGGCGTGAAGGTCTCGTTCTTGATGACGGGTTGAAAGCCTTCGATCTCGGCGCGTTCGGCATAGACGACATAGTGGAATCTCGCGTTGCCGGTCCCGCGGACGACGATGCCTTCCGGGCCTTCCGCTTCGACGCTCAGTGCAATCGAGCGGCCGACCGGAGTCAGAGTCGTCATGTAAGTGCCCTCGCGGGCGGTGAAGCGGAAGTGGTCGGGAACCTCAATTCGAGCGATTCCGTTTGCCAGCTCCGCGGTCCCCCGGAAGTAAACGTCCACGGTCGGCGCCTCGACAGAGGCGTACCGAATTTCCATACCGGCATCCTCGGGATGAGGTGCCGCGAAAGTCTTGGGTGCACCCGAGATCACGAGCGACTGTCCGAAAAGCCGGGAGTTGGCGGCGAAGATGCCGTAGTTGACACCGGAGATCTTGGTCGCGAGAAAGGTCTCGCTCCCAACGAACCCCGAATTAATGAAGCGGCCTCCGTTGGCGACCGCGTTGGTCGCGTCGCCATTGACGCCGGCGCCGTTGGTGCTCGAACTCGTGCTGTGTCCATGCACGCCATAAGTCTCACCACTGGTGCCGCTGATGGCTGTGCCATAGACTGCGGCTGTCCCTGGGGTGGAAGAAGAGGTAAGTCCGTAGACCCCATAGTTCACGCCTGTGTTTCCTGAGGCGAGTCCAGCAATGGCCCACGCGCCGTTCGTGCTTAAGATTTCGGCAGTAATCCCGCAGTTCGAACTGCAGGTTGTCGAATCGTTCTCTGCGAAGATCGACTGGCTTGGGGAGTTGTTTATGATCTGGAAAATGTTGCCCGGATTCCCGAGTGTGTCGCTGAAGTAGCCGTTGATGTCGATGATCAAGTCGGTCCCAGAAACGCCTGCGACGACCGTCACACCTCCGCCCGTACCCGCCGGCACGATCGCCGCATTCGCGATGGTCTGGCCGGCGAGGTAGTTCAGCGTCGAGACATCCGGTACGGTGCCGCCCTGCGGCCACATCTTGATGACGCCGGGTCCCTGGGTGTTCGTGACGGTGATGTTCAGCGAGTAGGCCTGCACGCTGGGAATGCCGGGACATAGCGGGTCGGAATTCAGAGCGAAGTTGCGCGGCGAACCGGCGACGAGAGCCGGCATACCGTATCCGGCCGGGAATCCCGCTTGGCGGGTATCCACCAGACGGCAGGGCGCAACCCCGATGAAAGCTCGAGGCGCGGTGATATCGGTCATCGTCGTGATACCGCCATGGGACGACGACGACTGGGTGTAAGGCGGAACGGTCCAGTTGTTCAAGGGAATGTTCTGAGCGAGAAGGGCGCCAGAGGCGAAAAGAACGGCGAGAATCAGGAGACCGAGTCTTTTTGGGGAAGATTTCATGCGACCTCCAAAATGGTTTCGGAACACGAAATGTCCACTGACTCGTTGAGATTGGTCTCTACTCGCCTCCTTTCGAATCCGAACCGTCCGGGCGGCCTCTCGGGCGAGACTCCGTCCAGTCCGCCAGGGCGGTTCGTGGGAAATCGTTTCTTGGATGGAGACGCTGGAGCACCTCCAGGTCCGCTGCCCGGATGCTAGTGCGGCCGCGCAACCGACGCAACCGGATTCTGCAACGGTACGTCGATTCCGGCCTCATCTTCGCCATGAAAAATTCGTGTGAAGACGGGCCGGGGCCGGCCGTGAGTCGCGTCACATCTCGGGCTGGGGCTCCCGCGAAACGAGCCGGACGTCCGCGTCCACCATCATGCGAACCAATTCCGGGAAGCTGACTTTCGGCGTCCACCCGAGCTCTTCGCGGGCGCGGCGGGGGTTCGAGATGAGGAGGTCCACCTCCGCCGGCCGGACCAGCTTCGGATCGATGATGACGTGCTTTCGCCAATCCAGGCCGACGTGCGCGAACGCGGCCTCGACGAACTCCTGCACCGTGTGTGTCTCGCCGGTGCCGATCACGTAGTCCTGCGGCTCCGCCTGCTGCAGCATCAGGCGCATCGCCTCGACGAAGTCGCCCGTGAAGCCCCAGTCGCGGCGGGCGTCGAGGTTGCCGAGCTTCAGCTCCTTCTGCTTGCCGGCGGCGATCCGCGCGGCGGCGAGAGTGATCTTGCGCGTCACGAACTCCGTCCCGCGGCGCGGCGACTCGTGGTTGAAGAGAATCCCGGAGACCGCGTACATCCCGTACGACTCGCGGAAGTTGACGGTGATCCAGTGGCCGTAGAGCTTGGCGACGCCGTACGGGCTGCGGGGATGGAACTTCGTCTGCTCGTCCTGCGGTACCGATTGGACCTTGCCGAACATCTCCGAGGAAGACGCCTGGTAGAAGCGGATCTTCTGGTTCACGATGCGGATCGCCTCGAGCATCCGTGTGACCCCGAGCGCAGTGAACTCTCCGGTCAGAACGGGCTGCGAGAAAGAAGCGGGGACGAATGACTGGGCGGCGAGGTTGTAGATCTCGTCCGGCTGGGCTTCCGCGACGGCGTTGATGAGAGAGTTCTGGTCGAGCAGGTCGCCGTTCAGGAGCTCGATGCGTTCGAGCAGGTGCGCGACGCGCTCGAGATTCCGAATGCTCGTGCGGCGAACGAGTCCAAATACCTTGTAGCCCTGCTCGAGCAGGTGCTCGGCCAGGTACGAGCCGTCCTGCCCGTTGATTCCGGTGATGAGAGCGGTCTTCATCCTCGTCTCCTGATCGCGGCGGCTCGCGAGTATACGGGCCGCGGTTTCTTCGGATTTTCCGGTTCGCTAGAATTTGGTCGTGGCTTCCCGCGCCGAAGCGATCCCGGTTCGAGGCGGCGTACGGAAGAAGGATGCCGCCCCATCTCCCTTCATCGCGAGCCGCCTCTCCGACAATTTCTGGATCATTCTTTCCCCTTTCGTCGCGCTGCTGGCGATGGCGGCGGCCTGGCGGTTTTCGGGCCTGTCGGACATGGCCGTCTTCTCGATCCTCTTCGGGCTCATCGTGACCGGTCATCACATGCCCGGATGGATTCGGGCGTTCGGGGAGCCGGCCGTCTACGAGCGGCACAAGGCGCGTCTCTGGGTCTCTCTGCTGGCGATTCCAGCGCTGGTCGTCCTGCCCGCCATCTATGGACTGGGAGTCGTCGGACTGACCATCGCCGCGGCATTCGACCTGTGGCACGTCGCCATGCAGCAGCACGGGTTCGGGCGCATCTACGCGGCCAAGGCGGGCGACGTTGCGCGACGCTCCGCGCGGCTGGACATGATCTGCGTCCTGACCTGGTACGCCACGGTGGTCGCCTGCTCCGACTCCTGGATGGAGGGGATCGCGCGCTCGTTTCGCAAGGCGGGCCTCCCGATCTTCGACCTGCTGGGTCGTAACGCGTGGCGGGGGATCCAGCTCGCGCTTCTCGCGGTCAGCGTCGTGCTCCTCGCGGCCTACGTCGCCAACGCGGTCGCGGTGTGGAAGACGAAACGGATCTCGACCCCCAACAAGCACCTCCTTCACCTCGCCGCCTTCTCCGTTCTCATCTGGTCGTACCAGTTCCCGAGCTGGTACCGCGCGCAGTCGGT
>Ga0070706_100000720_pt1 | contig 37251 bp, 53 predicted proteins | sample KBSK5501metaG_FD_65476 | JGI IMG/M metagenome (GOLD analysis project Ga0070706, IMG submission 65476) | Corn, switchgrass and miscanthus rhizosphere microbial communities from Kellogg Biological Station, Michigan, USA - KBS K5-50-1 metaG | ecosystem: Host-associated > Plants > Roots >... | reverse complement strand
GCTTCCACACGTAACCCTCGACTTCCTGACCGAAGCACACCGGCCGGCCACGTTCGGCCAGGGACGCATCCCGGGACACGAGCGAGTCGCGCAGTACAAACATGCGCGGCTTGCCGTCCGGCTGCACGATCAGTCGGCGTTGCATCGCCTGAATGCCGTCTGACACGCCCTTCCATGCGGCCACCGTGCCCATCCCGAGCTCGCGCTCCAGCGTCGCCCGGTCCTCCGCGTCGTGATCGCACACGATCGCCTCGGGCTTCGGGTACATCCATCGTCCGCGGTCCTTGTTCACCGTGACCACCTCAAGAATCGCCTTCGCATGATCGACCACGAGCGTCTGCGTCCGGTAGATCTCCTTCTCCAGCCAGAGCCGGCCGTCCGGATCCCGCGCCCACATCTGCCACACGAACGGATTGGTGTACCCGAAGTCCACGCCCCAGATGCGCGGCCACTCCTGCGGCAGGCGCTTACGGTCGCTGTAGTGCACCTCGGGACGCCAGGCGTCGAAGATGATGCCCTCCGCCGCCGCCCACCGCCCGTACCGCAAGCGCTCCCTACGAACGCCGGTCAGCGAGTCGAGACGCGCGATGTACGTTCGCCCGTACTCGGTCAGCGTGCCGTCATCACTGGCGATCCGCGGGTTGTCCTCGTGTAGCGAGGTCAGCAACCTGGTCGCACCGTCCTGGCAGCGTTTATGCAGCCAGTGGGACGGGTGCTGGGGGTTGCAGTCGGCCAGGAGCTGCTGAAATGAGATCTTGCCGTTGCGAAGCCGGGATGACAGCGACTCCCAATCGGTGACCGTGAGGTCAGTCGCTTCTTGACAAAATATGACATCGTACTCAGACGACATGATCTTCGCGGCCTGATCCATCCCACCCACGGCCACGAAGCTGCCGTTCGAGTAACTGCCGTTCGAGTAGCGGCCGTTCGAGTAGCGGTAGCCGGCAGGCTGCTCCGCGCTGCCGCCATACCACTTCACCAGGCCGGTCTTCAGCGCCTCGGTCAGCACTTGCTCCCGGAACGTCACCAGGCCGGTCTGTGTCAGGCTGACCGCCGTCTTGCGCACCATGAGCGCTCGCGCGCCAGGCGTGGCCAGCATCATCATGTGGATCTTGGTCAACGCGGCATACGACTTGCCCGTACCCGCCGCGCCGCAGAGCAAGACTTCAGGCGACCGGTCATGCATGACCGCGAGCGCCGCGCCTCGTAGTGAGATGCGGCGCTCGATGATCTCAGCGGTCACGTGATCAGGTTAGTCACCCGGCTATTGGCCGTGGGCACGATCTTGAGGCATCGCTTACAGGTCACCGCGGCGGAGGTCTTGCGGCTGGAGCCACCACGCGCCCCACTACCGGTGTCACAGCGGGGAAGGTCACCGAATGCGACATGAACAGTGGTGCTACGACCGACCGTAAGATTCTGCTTGGTGCTCGCGCTCTCCGTCATGACCAGTACATTACCGGTAACTAGTCTAGATGTCAACTAGCTACTTCAAGGCTTCAGGGTCGATGCCCGCGAGTTCGTACTTGACCGTAGCTGTGCTCTCCACCTTTGAGGCCGCGTCCGCGCCCAACAGCCTGCGGATCTCGCGGTCCGCCTCCAGCGCCAGCTTGAGCGCGTTGATCCGGCCGGCGTAGTCACGGACCACGGCATCGCCATTCTCCGGATCACGGACGATGACGCCATCTTTGCCGGCCGTGACCGGGGCGCCTTCCATCTCCGCGAGCTCCAGCGCCATCCGTTGCACCTGTTCGTGCAGCGCGAGCGCCTCCGCGCGCACGGCGGCCAGGTCGGGTGTCGGGAGAAGGCGACGTATCTCCGTGAGGATTTGCGAGACGCGCGGTTGGGTGATCCCGAACCGCTCCCCGATCTCGCGCTCCGTGAGCCTGTTGACCACACGTAGGCGATAAATCTCCGCCTCACGGTCGCTCAGGCCGCGCCGCGCCCCGTCATGATCCGTCATTAGTCACCATCATTTTGATCAATTACGCACAACCTCGAACACGATCCACACGAAGGCGACCACGCCGGACGTCAGGAACGCGAGCACCATGATCATGACGAACGCCTCAGCGACCGTCAGCACGCGTCCCTTCATCCCACCACCTCATCCATGAACCGCGTGATCGAATCGTAGAAGGTCGGCAGGCCTTCCGGCGGAAGGTCCCAGGCGGCCAGGGTGCCCCAGCTCCACGTCGGTCCGCCTGAGTAGACCGCTACGGCCTGGCGACCAGGTCGGTACATCCGGACCGCGAGGACGTCCTTGACGGCGCCGGGCCGGCCGGTCCTGGCGTGCGGGAAGCATCCCCGCGAGTAGGTGACCACGACGCTCCACCCGTGCGCCTCCGCGGCCTTCCGGAGGCTCTCCACGGCACGCTTGCTCGGCCCTTCGACGCCATCGCGCGAGGTCACCTCTGGCGCCGGGTACGAGGTAACCGCGGGTGCATACGGCGCCATCGAGCGCTCGTGCGCGAGATCGCTCTCGGGAAACAGTGCGTACCTCACGACGCGGCCCGCTCCTCGCTCAGGCTCTCCGCGCGCCATCCCTTGGTGGGGGTCACGCACAGGGACACGCCGGCCCGCGCGTAGAGACTCAGGGGCGCAGTCCAGATCTTGACGGCGGACGTCCAGATGACAAGCCGGTCATCTTTGATCAGGCCGGACTGAGTGAGCGCGTCCAAGAGGTTGCGGAGAAGCTTGTCCACGTCCCCGATGTCTTCAGCCTCAGGGAAGTCCCCGGCGTGCGACGGTACCGGCCCACCGTTGACGGACATCGACCGGTCGAAGGCGAAGACGGCGGTCACGTCCACGGGACCGGGGTACGGCTCCGGATCAAAACCCACGATCTTGCGTCCCGCCACGCGCGGCATGATCTTGCACTCACAGCGGATGGCCGCGATCATCGTCCGCTTCCACGTCTCGCTCTCCGGCGTGTCGTGCATAGTGATCCGCAGCTTCCCGCGGCCGTCCCGCACGGGGAGTGGCGCGAGACTGCCCTTCGTGCGTGGCCGGCCGGAAATGAACATCTCCGCGATCGACTCACTCATCTCGCTCACGCCTCTCTCGCAGCATGCGAATGGCATCATCCATCTCGCGCCTGGCCGAGATCAGGGAGACGGCGAAGCCTGCCCCCAGCATCGCCAGGAGCAGGCCGAAGGCCACCCAGAGCAGGACCGCCCCACTCATGTGGTCTCCTCTCGCTTGCGTCTGTCGATCTCGGCGGCCTGTTTCGCCTCCCGGACTGTCGGAAAGCGGCACGGCGTCTTGAGCCCGAAGACGCTTCCACCGAACCGCAGTACCCAGAAGCGCCCCGGCCGTGGTCCCTGCCTAATCGTGTAGCGGCCGGACTCATACAAGCCGGCCGCTACGCGAGTCCACTTCATCGCACTCATCCGAACGCCTCCTCCAGTCGCTTCGTGACAACCCGCTCGCGCTCCACCGTGCCCTTACGCGTGAGGCCGTACTCGCCACCAATGAGACCGGCGTTCACGAGTTCAGCAGCAACGCCGGCGGACATCTCGGGGAGCACGGCGCCCTGCCGCGAGCTGGAGGCGTTCACAAGTGCGTCCTCTGCGGCCCTGCTCAACTTCATCATGCCTATAGCCTACCTGATCTAGTCCGGATGTCAACTACTTTCCGATGATGTCGCGCGGCAGCCTAAAGCCGCGCGGCGGAGGCGGAACCTCACGCGCCGATCCGTGTAGGACCGCGGCGCGCAGACGGTCGAGGAAGATCGCCTCTTCGTGATCTTGATCGATGACCTCTTGCCACGCGCCGAAGGTTGGATCGAACTCGCCGCCGTTGCCCGCGGTCCGCGCGGCCTGAAGGTCGTTGAACCGCCGGATGAACGCACGCTCGGCACCGGAAACGGCCTGAGAGCCATTCTGAGCGCCCAGCGGCTCCGCGGCCTCCGACCCTACGGTCAGGGCCCGTTCGTCAGCGAGCGTCTGAATGCGGTCGGCCAGAGCTGCCACTGCGGCCAGAGCTTCGTGCGCTACACGCAGGAGGTCGGCCAGGTCCTCTCGGGTCATGACTTCACCTCCGGTAGGGGCCAGTCGGCCAGGCGGTATTCGCGGTGGTCCTCGTGTGTGCCGTAGGCGTACTCGCCGCGCTTCTCGACCATGCCCTCGCGGACGAGCGTGCCCAGCGTCCCGCGGATCGTTTCGTACTTGACGTCGGACGCACCCAGCGCGCAATCGGCAAGCGTCTTGTACTCGTGCCACCGCCCATCGGCCAGGAGTGCACGCACGGCACGCATGGCCGGCGCGAGACGTGGCGCCACGCTCGGGTCGAGCATCCCGACCAAGTACTTCCGGGACCGTCGTGATCTTGGACTCGTCATGCCTATAGCTTCCTCGGGTGTCTAACGCACGTCAAGTCTCGACTTTTTGATCTTGCCCCTCCGTCTTCCGGCTTCAGGCTTCCGGACGCTTCAGGACACGTGCCCCCTCCTAAGGTCGGGGGCACACGTCCTGATGGATTAGCGAGCGATGTCCTGATGATGTCCTGATCTTGTCCAGATGCAGGTCAGAGCGTGTCCTGATCTTGTCCTGAAGCGTCTAGTGATCTTGTCCTGATGACTGTCCTGATCATGGAAATTTTCCATGATCAGGACAGTGTCTGTCCTGAACGTGTTTGTACCTATTCGTCCGATTCCCACGCGGCCGGATTCACGGCCCGTTTCTCGCCGCTCGGATTCAAGATCAAGAACTCTCCGGACGGCAGGACGTGAACGAGAAGGTCACTCCAGTAAGTCTGGAAGTTCGCCTTCTTGATCTCTCCCGCGCCGTTGCCGACCTTCCCGCCGTGCCACTTCTCGGCCACGAGCGCCAGCGTCTTGGCCTCCGTGAGTCCCACCTGGCCGCCCGCATCGCGCAAGACCTGAAGGATCCGCCGCTTGGTCTCCTGGCGTTGGTGACCGAACAAGTCGTGAGTCCAGCGTCCCGGCTCCCCGATGGTCTCCACCTGGCCGTGATCCACGTCCGCCACGCCTGCCCGCTCGGCCGCCACGTACTCGTCCGTCAGCACGACAAGGGAAGACAGCGCCTGGCCGGTCTCCGGATCCGTACCGAGATCGACCACCTGAAGCAGGAGCTCCACGCCCTCCATGTCCTCCGCCATGTCCTTCTGCTTGTCGTCCCGTAGGCGTACCCGCATCGAGGAGCGCGGCACGATCCGGTCCAGCTTGATCTCCGAGTCCTGCGCACCGTCGATCGCGCTGGACCCACGGGCGTCCCCACCCTTGCGCCCCGTGTGGTGGACGGTGAGGACGCACGCGCCCGTGGCCACCCGCAGGGCGGTCACCGCATCGATGTAGATGCCGGCATCCCTGGCCGCGTTCTCGTCCAGCTCCTTCGTGACTCGTGCCTGCGTGTCCACCACGATCAGGCCGTACCCCCGCCTGGCCGCCACCTCCACCAGGGCTGCCCAGTCCTCCGTCTTGGTCACCTGCATCGGGAGGGGGAGGAAGTCCACGCCGGCCATTGGACCGTGGATCTTCCGCCAGGCGCGAGCGCGCAGGGTCATCCCCTCCGCACCTTCCGCGGCCAGGTAGAGCACCCGCTCCCGGCGTACCCGATGGCCGTGCCACTCCCGGCCGCCGGCCACATGCGCGGCCAGGTCCAGCGCGATGAACGACTTGAACGAGCCGGGTGCCCCGATGATCCACGCCTCACTGTTCATGTTGAGCCGGCCGTACACGAGCGGCACGGGAGCCGGCCGCTCGGCGATCTCGTCCGCCGTGAGGATCTGGCCCTCCAGCCAGTCCGCGCGAGACTGCTCCCCCCGCTCCTCCGGAATGATCTCAGGTGCCAGGGAGAGCGGTTCGGCGCGAAGGGTCGCCTTCCATGGGTCGGCCACGGGGCGCGCCCCGGTCAGCACCGGGCGGAACTTCTCCACAGTCCACGTGCTGGCCGGATGGTTCTCGTCGTACGCCGTCTCGGCCAGGCAGGCCCGGAGAATGGCCATCGCCCGGTCGGCCGTCCAGATAGCCGGCACGAAGTGCGAGAGCTGGGCAGCCGCGGCGTTACACCGCTCCTCGATTTCACCGACCCTGGCCGCTTGTAGCGCGGTCAACGCCGGCCGGCAGAACTCCTGTGCCTCCGCCGCGGTGAACGCTCTGGCCGAGAGGGACGGCAGCGCGAAGGGAGATGAGGCAACGCCGTACGCGTTGCTTGCGGCAGCGCTGCTCCCATCCCCGTCGGTACGCCTGGCCGCTCGGGCGGAGTAGACCCGCGCGATGATCCCCTCGGTGGAGTCGTCCGACCCGCGCCATTCGGCCAACTGATCCATGTCCGGGCGTTCGATCCAGCGGTACGGGCGCAAGACGGGGACTCGATGCATCGAGTCCTCATCTGCGTAGTCTTCCACACTCTTGCTGGGGCGCACGGTCGGTGATATCCACACAAAGCCTCGGCCGGTCCCGTCCGGCGCGCCGGACTGTAGGTCCACACCCGGCATGAATCCCACGGCCTTACGCTCACCGGTCGCGGAGATGATGTCGTGCGTCCCGCCGGACGGCGTGGCCTGCCGGCCGAAGGAACGCGGCACCTGCCGATGCGCCGTAAGTTCGGCCAGGGAGGCATCTCCGCCGTTCCGCGGGTCGATGTCGAGAAAGTCGGCTCCGCCGAGCTCGCCACTCGTGAGCTCGCGCACACCTCCCACCGCGGCGAGCGCCCATCCTGGTTGCCAGCGTTCCAGCCATACGGTAGCCGGCATGGTGAGCTGCCACTTCGCGGGAAGGTGGTAGTGCCCCGGTTTGCTCAGGTCCGGCGCTGCCGCGAATACGGGGATTCCGGCATCTATGAGTTCTTGCGCTATTTTCAGCGCTTCGCGTACTTCATCGTCACTAAGTACGTACGGCGAGGTCACGATGGTAGCCTCCGTTTTGTCGACCCCCGATGATGAACGGCGCGCTATTCGCGGAGCGCGCCGTTCGTGTTGCTTACGAACAGTCGGTCGTTCGTGTCTGCTGCGTGTTGCCGGACCCTGTCCGACGATTGTGCTGGTCAGACGGCGTCATGAGGCATGAGCCACGCGGTCAGAGATCAGGCCGCTTCCGGGGGTTGCGGCGTCTCGTGCTCGCCCGTCTCGCCCTCCAGTGCGTCGATGGCGGCCGCGGCGAGGCCGACCGTCTTACGGCGCCGTGGCGCCTTGACGCGGTTCGGACTCTTCAGGCGCGCCAGGCCCTCCAGCGATTCCAAGCTGGGAGAGAGTTTGGGGCTCGCCTTGATCAACGCTTGCACGTACTCGCCCCAGCTCAAGAAACCCTCCGCCTCGGCCAGGTTGTAAAGCCGGCCGAGGCGGTCTACGTTCGCGCGCTTGAGGGCGATCACGCCGCCCTGTGTGAGCGCGCGCCGGACCACCTCCGCCCGACTCACGCCAAGCACGATGCGCAGTGCGTCTACTTCATCCCGCATGAGCTCATCAACGCTGACCATGAACTGTTCTTTGGTCGCCATCCGTTCGTTCCTCCTTCCGCGCTCGGCGCAGGGTGCGCGAGCGCACCATGTGATGCGTGAGCACTGGCGTACCGGTGCTCGCTGTCCACTCTACGCGTACAGTAGTCCAGTAGACAACTACCTCCGGGAGGTCTAAGGTAGTTGGCGACTGGACTACCGAGGAGGTGTGATCATGGACTTGCATGAGGTCCCCGAGCGTGACGAACGTGAGGACAGACTCCCGCGCTGGGCACGGGAGCAGCTTGAGCGCTGCCGCCGGATTGCCCGTGTATCGCAGGAGAGCGCACGAGAGGCGCACCTGAAGACCGATCCCGACGAGTCGGTGGCGACTCTGAACTCGTACGACGATTTGCCGATCGGCTTGGGCGCGGACCCGCGGGTCACGTTCAGGCTGGGTGGCGGTCGTTCGATCACCGCATACGTGGCCGGGGACTCGGTGATCCTCCGTGGCAGTGCCGGTCTGTCCATCATTCCGCGGGTCACAAACGTGGTCAGCGTCAAGGTAGTGGGCTGATGAGAGTCCCGTATCGCAAGATCAACAAGATGAGTGAAGCGATACTCGATGTCCTCGCTTACCTCGTGCTCCTCCTCGCGCTGGTCGCCTTCCTGACCGGGGATTCGGTCCTATGGACGATCGTCCGGGTGTCGGTCTACACGGCCGGCGTGCTGATGGTGGTCACCATCGGGGCGCTCACGGGCGACTATCTGGCCGCCCGTAGGTCGGGGCGTGATCAGTGACACGCGAGGAGTGGGAGCGGCGGATGCGTGAGGCCGTCCCGCACGGCGAGTACGAACCGTGCACCTGCACCGGGTGCGCGTTCTGCTTTGGCCACGAGCTCGGCTGCACGTGTGACATCGACTGGGCCACGGTGGTTGAGCTAGAGGTTGAGCTAGAGCTGGATGGGTGGGACAAGTGAGCTGGACGCTGTTCTTTCAGCTTCTCATCCTGATCGCTGAGGTGATCGTGGGCGTCTCGGCTCTGATTGACAGCGCCATTAAGACATGGAAGGGACGACAGTGACTCCTGAGGAGCGTGCCGTTATCGATGCGGCACGAGAGATATACGAGCTCGGCCTACCGATTGCACAAAGTAACGAAGATGCGCTCATGGCTGCCGTTGCCGCACTGAACGCCGCGCCGCATGACTTCATTGCGGCCGTCCGCGCGATCAGCCCCCGGGCGGCGAACAGCTTGATACGCGAGAGGCTGACCGCCGAGAAGCTGGCCGCGCTGGAATGGCCGCGGGTGGTGGACATTCGGTACGCCGGACCGAGCACGTGGGCGGCATGGGCGATCGCGCTGGAGGAGGCGAAGATCCCCGCGGCTTGGATTGCTCAACTGGACAAGTATGAGGTTTTCACGGATGCACGTGTCCGCGTCCAGGAGGGACGTAAGCGATGACCCCCGAGGAGCGTGAGCACATTCGGCAGGAATTGCCGTGGTTCATTATCGACACGGTTGTGGAGTGGTTGAACCGCATCACGATCGAACTTGAGGGCAGCCCTCATGAGGGAATGTCTGTCCGGATCAATTGGGAGGCCGCGACGGGCGCGGATGAGCGCCCGTCCACGATCGCCACCCTGAGCGAATCTGGCTATGGGGACGAGTTCGGCCGGTACGGCGTCACGGTCACCGTGGAGACGCTGCCCGACCCTCCGCCCGAGCTTTTCTGGTATCCGCGCACCTATGCGGACGTGCGGGTCGGGGACACGATCAAGCACACGGAGACAGCGCCGGAGGCGCGCGTCCTCTCCTGCTCCCAGGAGGGCCGGCATGTGCGGGACGGTGGTACTGGCCGGCACTGGGATGACGGGGCGATCGAGCACGATCTCACGCGCGTCCGGCTGGACTATCCCGGAGGTGACCCTGAGCGCATCCTCGACATCCCCGCGGCCACGCCCGTCCTGATCCAACTGGCCGCGGCGGAGTATGTGGCGATCGAACTCCTCGGTTGGGACAACCGCATCGACCTCGACCAGCAGCGTTTCTCTAGTTGACATCTGGACTAGATGGGGTAGGCTAGAGGCATGACGGCGGAACAGATCAGAGAGTTCGAGGCGATGGCCGCGCGGATGCGTAGCGCTTACAAAGGCGAGCAGATGGTAATCAAGGCCGCTTGCCGCGCGGCCAGGTGCGGACCCGAGAGTATCTGCGATGGAGGCGAAGCCGTTGCCCTCCTCCTCGAAAACGGCTGGACGTGGGGCGATGTCCTAGGAGCGAACTCGTGAAGCATCTGCGTTCATACCAGAAGGCCGGGATCACCGACCTCATCGCGCGATGGGACACGGGCGCCACGCGCGTTCCGCTCGTGCTGGCAACTGGTCTCGGCAAGACCGAGATGTTCACGGCGCTTGAGTCGGCATGGGTCGGTGACATTGGAGTCAAGCCTGGTGGCATCGAGCGTACCGAGATCACGCACAACGGGCTGGCGGAAGCGTACGGACTGGGCAGGCGTGTACTGGTCATCGCGCATACTGACGAGCTAATCGAGCAGGCGGCCAGGAAGGCGCGGCAGCGCAACCCTCACCTGACCGTGGGAATCGTCAAGGCTGGCCTGAACCAAGTTCACGCGCAGATCATCGTGTCCTCGCGTCAGACGCTGGCCAGCGAGAAGCGCCGCGCGCAGATCCGTAACGTCGGTCTGATCATCGTTGACGAAGCGCACCATGCCCTGCGCTCCAACACGTACGGCAAGATCCTTGAGCACTTCGGCGCGTTCGATGCACGTGTGAAGGTGGCTGGCTTCACTGCCACGCTGGCGCGCGAGGACAAGGGCAAGCTCTCCACAGTCTGGGAGGAGTGCACCTTCCGGCGGGACATTCTCTTCGGCATCCGGCACGGGTATCTGCTGGACGTGGTGGGTAAGCGCGTCCGCGTTCCCGACATGGATATGCGCAACGTCAAGACTGTGGCGGGAGATTTCAGTGACAATTCACTGGCGGAGGAGCTTGAGCGCACGTTCGCCCCGCAGATCATTGCGGAGAAATACGCGGAGGTGGCGCGAGACGCAGCGGGAGAACTTCGCGCTGGCATTGCGTTCTGGCCGCTGGTGGAGACGGCGTATCACGGCAGCGAGGCTTTCGAGGACGCCGGAATTCCGTCTGCGGTTATCCACGGTGGTCTACCGAAGGAGGAGCGCAAGCTGATCCTCAAGCGCTTCATCGCGGGGGATGTCAAGGTCGTCCATAACTGCATGGTGCTGACGGAGGGTTTCGACGCTCCACACGCCGATGTGGTGGTCATCGCCCGGCCGACCAAGAGTGCTCCGCTCTACCAGCAGATGGTCGGCCGGGTGCTCCGGCCAGACCTCACGAAGCCGGCCGCGGAGCGCGGGCGCGCGCTCATCCTGGACGTGGTGGGCGCGGGTGCGAACAATGACCTTCGCTCCCTGATCGACCTCTCTCCGGAGCGCCCGCTCTCGCAGGTGGAGGATGAGGAGCTCTCCCTGCTGGAGATGGAGGAGGCGCTCCTTCAGCTTGAGGAGGTCGGCCAGACCGCGGCGGAGTTCGCGGACCCGACCTACGTGCAGCCGCACGAGGGTCCGACCGAGATCGTGGAGTTTGATCCGCTACACCGTTCGCGGGTGTGGGATCAGACGCCGGATGGCACGTTCTACATGAGCGCGGGAGTCGACCAGTACGTGTTCCTGGCTCAGCGCACCACGGAGGCGGGCGCGCTCTGGGATGTCGTGTGGTGCACCAAGAAGGGCCGGATGCAGGCTGGCCTCACCCAGTACCGGGAGTTGCCGCTGGAGGAGGCGCTGGCGTACGCCGAGGATGAGGCGATTGAGCGTGGCGGAGTGGGCACCAAGACTCTGACCACCCGTTCCGCCTCCTGGCGCAAGCAGGGGCCGTCTGAGGCTCAGCTCCGGATGGCCGGCTACCGCGGGATTGTCGTACCCCGAGACAACAATGGCCTGGTGGTCCTGACCAAGGGTGAGCTCACCGACATGATCGACCGGGTGATCGCGGCGGAGCGCATCGATCCGCTTGTGCGCACGGTGCGCGCGAGCCAAAACTGATCAACATCAAATATATAATTGAAAGGGGTCGATGAAATGACGATGGCTGACGACATAATCGAGGCGCTCGGAAGGGTCGCCTATGAGCGGTACGTGGAGGGCATGGAGGGCACGATCGACACGCCCGTAGGACCGATGGGCCTGCCTCCGTGGACGTCTCCGCAAGGCGAGGAACAGTACGAGCTCCCCGCGGACGAGAAAGAGGTCTGGGGGCGGGTGGCCGCGAGCGTGTTCTCGCACTTCGCCGCGAAGCAACGCGTCATCACGATCACGCCGGCCATGGTGGACGCGGCCAGGCGTACCGAGTGGCTGGACGCTCAGAGCCACGACCTGGCCGTCCGCCGGGTACTCACCGCGGCACTGGAGGCGGCCGGCTTCACGGTGATCGAAGCGCCATCCAATGACTGACCCGATGCCGGTCTTTGTTCTGAAGGCCAAAGACGTGATCGCGCCGGGCATCGTGGCCGCGTACGCCCGGGAGTGCACCCGGTACGGACTGCACGATCAGGCCGTGCAAGTCGAGCTCGCCTACCAGGAGATGGCCGCCTGGCAAGCGCGTAACTTCGAGCTGGTCAAGATGCCGGATCACGAGCACGTGCCTGCACGCGAGGTCAAGCATGACTGACGTTTTCGCTACCGCGAGCGCGCTCTCCGACCTGATGGAGCGGGAGAAGCGCTTCGGGAATGTGTACAACGGCCGGTATCACATGCCGCTCCTACCGGGCGAGGAGGGCACGAAGACAGACACCGGGAACTGGGTGCCTCGTGGCGTCACTCGGGTGACCAGGCTGGCCGGCGCGTTCGTGGACACGGAGGCGCTGAACATCTGGGAGATGGAGCAGGCGCTCGTAGGTTTGGCGCTGGACGTCTCCCTGTATGAGGAGGCATGCCTGCTCATCCGGCGCGCACTCCGGGACGGAGTGAACTTCCAGAAACTGAAGAATCATCCGGACATCCGGCGCGCCATCACGGGCACCTGGAAGGACCGCGACTCCTCCATCGTCGGGCGCGCGAAACAGACCGCGGGTGCCAACGTGGCGCGCCAGAAGGGCATCAACCGTCACGACTCCTGGCAGGAGCGCGCCACCTCGGGGGATCTGTTCGGATCGGAGGAGGTCAGGCGCCAGATAGAGCAACTGGAGGAGCTCCTGGCCGCCAACCACCTCCGCCGCGTCCCTGGCATGCAGGAGCGCGTGGTCCGCAATGTGGAGGTGCGCGCGGCCGGCCGGTTTGACGACGTTCTGGAGGATGTGCGTACGGGCGAGTGGTTCATGGCCGACCTTAAGACCAAGGCCACGGAGTTCTTTACGTGGCTGGAGGTGGACATTCAGCTTGCCACCTACGCGCACGCTGAGTGGATGCTGGCCAATCGACCGGCCGGCTTTATGGGAGTAAATGACTTACTCCCGACGGAGGCTCACTACACCCACGGGCCACGGCACCTGGTGAACCAGGAGCGCGGCGTGGTGCTGCACATGCCGAGCAACGGTGACCGGCCGCGCCTACGAAAAGCCGATCTCGTGCGCGGGTGGGAGAACGCCAGGCTCGCCCGGCGGATCATGGATGAGCGTAGCTACGGCCGCAGTGTTGCCCGCGCCAGGCTGGCGGAGTGGAGTGATTGAGACCATGATCATGGTCTCAATCACGAAGATTCCAGTTGACAACTGGACTAGCACCGACTAGTGTTTGTCTTGTCAGGCAGGAACAACTAAACAGGGAATCGCTTAGAACGAGCCTCCGGCCAACGTGGTCTCATGAGCAAGGCGTCACGGGGATACCCGAGATGACCGTTAACACGCTAAGAGAAAGCTACTGGAGGACTAGCCAGGATCGGGGATACCCGCGAGGCGTTGGGGCGATCCCTGCGAGGTGGGTTACTTGGAAGACCGGCGGACCGCTCAGCGAGTAGCTGCCAGGAACCCAGATCCCGCCTGACACAACTGAACAGAGGATCAAGGGTAGGGCAAGCGAGTAGATGCCAGGGCTAGGCAGCGCCACAAGGCGACTGGTTCCCGGGAGAAGCGACCCGAGTAGAGCAAGCCAGGATGCGCGGGATGAGACCACAGTCCTACCCTTGATCTTCTCCACAGACAAGCCAGGGAATCCGGACGTAACAGTGTAACGGCTTTGTACAGGGAGTCCGGAGAGCCGGTATCGGGTTAGGCCGGTGCAACACAACTGCACAGAGGTAACAAACGGACGGGGGCGGCCTCCGCGCGGAGGAAGTTCTCAGAACACCCGCGGCTCAGTGAGGTTCGTAGCGACACGAACCTTCGTGCCGCCCCCCCATCCAGGCTCCGTAACTCAACAGGCAGAGTCCCTAACCGGCGGAGAGATGCCCGTTCAAATCGGGCCGGAGCCACGCAGTCCGTCAATTCCCCGCGTCTAACGGCCGTTAGGTGCGGAGGATGTAGAGCGGACACGGGTTGTGCCCCCAGGGCTCCCGTATCAAAAGCCCTGGGGTGTCAATCCCCGCAGGATGGACTGGCCAGGCTGAGCGCACAGCGTGGTTACGTGGTTCGACTCCACGGCGGGGAGCGGTTCACCGAAGCGTAGGTAGCGGAAGCCGTATGCCAGTACGGCAGATGCAGCCGAAGCGCGGAGGTGATGCCTCGCCTGGCAGCGAGGTGGCGTGGTAACTCAATTGGTAGAGCCCGGTTTGACCGGTCATGCGGGTCCGAATCCCGTCCACGCACGAGGCGATCAGTCCTCACGTACAGAGAGCAGGACTCGCATGACTGACCCGTACGCGGCGGCAACGGCCACCGCATCCGCACAACCGCAGAGCAATGGCAACATGCAGGGCACGTCCACGCCGGTGAGTGCGGCCGGCACGCGCGCACTGGACCCGAAGGCCAACCCGTTCGCCACACCCGACACGGTCGGTGGTGGCGGAGGCCCGCGCGGTCCGCGCTGGCCGGAGATCCTCGGCCGTCTGATCGTGCTGGAGCCGACTCGCCTGCTGGCAGATCAGCCCGTACCCAATCAGCCCGGCCAGAAGCAGAGCTTCTACGTCTGCAACCTGACCGTGCTCGGGACCGGGAAGGTCGAGGTCTACACGCCGGCCAGGGAGGTTGAGGGCAAGACGTTCCCCGAGGAGACGCAGATCTTCGACACGCCGTACACCTGGCAGGACTGGTACACGTACGGCAAGGCGATGACGGTGAAGCTGGAGGCGTGCCTGAAGGCAGGCTTCCCGCTCCTGTTGGGTGTGGTGAAGCGCTGCCCGACCGGTGCCGGGTACCGCAAGGGTGAGACCTGGCAGGACACGGAGCGCATCTACGCGGCGTACATGGCGGCCGTAGCCGCGGGCCGGGAGCCGACCAAGCCGCAGTTCTCGTGGGCCGTGATCGACCCGACTCCAGAGCAGCAGCAACAGGCGCTCACCTGGTACCGCGAGCGGAGCGCGGCGAAGTAGGCACCATCAGGATGTCAAGCCGTGACCCTGCGTTCCGCTGAGATGCAGGGTCACGGCTTGACTCGCCTCAGGAGGCGAGAAGGCATGACCAAACCAACGACAACCAAACCCGACAAGGTCGATCAGGCGATCGAGGCTCAGTCGCGGTACGCCTGGCGCTACCTCGGGACCGGCCAGAGCTTGCACGCGCTCGTAGATCCGGACGGTTGGGACGCGATGTGCGGCGTCCACCCGGTGGAGTTCACGAGTCGCTCACTCCCTATGGAGTGGTTCGGCACGAACGACCAGGCGGAGTACGACCGGGCCGACTCCCTCCCGAAGTGCGGGCGTTGCCTCCAGCGGATCAGGGCACGGGTGATCGCATGAGCGCGAAACACGAGACCGAGGATGTCAGGCAGCACATTGCGCGCCTGCGATCGGGTGGGACGGTCGCGCTCACGCTCGATACGTCCACCATCGTCAGCCGCATGATCATCATCGGCCGGGACGAGTGGGTCACGGATGACCTCGGCGTGATGGTCAACATGACCCACGTGACGGCCATCGTCCCGGCTACGTCAGAGCCAGAAAGCGACGAGTTCCCGCGCGAGGTCACGGACGGGGAGGGGGACGTCTGGACGCGAGCGGACGATACTGACCCAGGGTATGTCCCGTTGTATATCTACGGCGGATCCACGCTCACCCTGGCCGAGATTCGGCGCGACTACGGGATCACGTTGCCCGAGCATCTTGCTGCCCCTCCCGACGTCTGATGGATGGCTGGGAGGCGGGCTGGGTCGATACTCCGATCGGAACGATAGATGAGTCCAGCCTCATGGTTCCTTTCGGTCCCATCGTGCCATTTGACGAGTTCATGGAGTGGCTCCGGACCCTGGCCGTGCAGTACGCGGAGGACAACGGCGCCGAGCTCGCGGAGGGACCGGTGTGGCGCGTACCAGCCACGTATGAGATCCACTACATCTGGCCACTCCTCCGCCGCAGTTGACATCTGGACTACGAGGAAGGAGACTATAGGCATGGCAAAACTCATGCTGATCGGCCGGACGGCTCACGTGGAGCTGACCAGCGATCCCGAAGATGGTCAGACCATCGCTACCTGCGTGGAGCATTCATACAGCGACGGTCGGCTCGCGCCCCCCGGCGACTGCACGTGGACGGAGCGATACGACACGCTCAATGACGCGGCGGAGTATGCCGCTGACCACGCGGACAGGGGTTAGATCCTCCGTCCGGAGGGTTGCCCTGCCACCTAGTCCAGAGTTAGACTAGACGTAACCCGCTGGGGGCGACAGACGCTACCGACGCTAGGCGCCTCCGGCGGTACCTCTTCACACAACTGTCTCCCCAGACACGAAGGTTGTCAATCATGATCATCAATGACATGGAGAGAGGTCAGGCAGAGGTTCTGACCTCACGTAGATGGGCGCGCTTCGCGCTCGCGTTCGGCGCGGCAGCGTCCGTTACCGGCAACGTGGCCCATACCGTCCTCACGCCGAGCGTTGTCGGACTCGTGCTGCGTGTCGTCCTGGCCGTCTTCTGGCCGCTCGCGCTGTTCGTGGGTATCGAGGTGCTCGTACGGGTGGCCTGGCGACGCACGATCACCGACTTGGCCGGCCGCGCAGTGATGATGGTCCCGGTGTCCGTGGTGGCCGCCGTGGTCAGCTACCAGCACTTGCACGGTCTGATGCGCCTCGGTGGGGAGGACGCCTTCTCCGCCATGATCGGCCCGCTCGCCATCGACGGTCTGATGATGGGCGGGACGGTCGCGCTCCTCGCCATCCGCGCGAGGACGCTCGCTCCCATCATCGAGCGCGAAAATACGCACACCATCGAGCATGAGGACGCTCCCGCCCCGTCATCCACAACTGTGGAGAACGTTGTGGATACACCGGAGGAGGCGCTCCGGGAGTGGAGCGCCGTTGCCCCCGTCTCTCCGGCTCCAGTGTCCCTGCCCATGGTGCGCCGGGTACGCGGCCAGGTGGACCCGCGCCAGAGCGAGGCCGTGCGTCTCATCCTCGATGGCGTGGAGCGTGCCGAGGTCATCGCCCGCACGGAGGTCTCTCCGGCCACGGAGGGGCGCCTCCGGAAGGTGTACCGGACGCTCCGCGACAACCCGAACGCAGACCTCGACGCCCGCGCGGAGAAGGTTCGCCCCGAACTGATCGACATCATCCGCGCGACCACCCGTCAGGAGGCGACCCGATGACTACTTACGTTGTGACGCAGGTGACGGAGGATCTTGCTCGCGGGACCACCGTGGAGACGTTCGGCCCGTTCAGTGATCACGACAGTGCGGACCGCTACCGGCGTCAGCTTCTCGCTCGCAACGTCGACCGTTACCCGCACCCTTCCCAACGTCCCAAGATCACCGTTTCTCAAATCATGCTAGCGGAGGCGACACGATGACCAAGACCAAGAACGACACTCCGCCGATAGACTTGCGTGCTCTCTACGGCCAAGGCAAATGGTGGTGGTCGGCCGGCCAGAGTGCATGGATGCGTGTTAAGGACATGCACCCGGCGCACCGGCAGAACGCCGCAGCGATGCTCGTGCGTGAGGCCACGAATCGCGCGGCCAGGCTAGGGGCAGCCGAGCTCGCTCTTTACCGGAGTGCTCCGGATGAGGTGTGGGCCAAATGGGAGCGCGTGCTGGAGGAGCGGAACGCCGATCCGGTCGCGTGGATGAAGGGCACGAAGCTCTACCGCTCCTTGATGAAGTTTCAGTCGGCGATCGACCGGCTGTCCTCGCTTCCCGAGATCAAGATCGCAAGGGGCGGCGTGACGTGGCCGATGCCGAGCGCGGAGCCTCAACCTCAGGTTGAGCTTGACGTCATCGAGCGAGCGAAGCCGTTCCTCGCGCTCTGCGGCGCGTGCGACGTCGGCCTGCCGATGTCGTGCACCTGCCCTCCTGGCGATGTGCGCATGATCCTTCTGGAGTTCATCGAGGAGATCGAGCGCTTGCGCGCCGGACGGAGCGAGCTGTGAAGACGCATCGCTGCCCCGCCCCGAAGTGCCAGATCGAGGTGCCTGATCGCTATCTCGCCTGCCGGTCGCACTGGTTCGCCCTGAGTGAGCTAGTGCGGCATGCGATCTACGTGACCGCGCGTCTTCCCCTGCTACATCCGGAGCGTCGCGCGGCACTCAAGGCCGCACGTGAAGAGTGGCGAGGTCAGGCATGATCCGCGGCGCGCGGCTCGCGTTCCGCTTTTTGTCCGGCCGGCCGATGGACGGCGTGCGGCGCACGGACGCCACCTTCTGGCGGCCGGCCACGCGTTCACTTGATCCGTCCGGCCACATGATGCGCTGGGAGCGGATGCGCGGCGCGGCACGCGCGGCCTGGCGGATCGGCGGAGCGTACGTGATCGTGCTGCTCCTGCTGACCACGCCGCTCGCGCTGGCAGGGATAGCCGGCGTGCGGCTTCCTTGGTGGGCGCGGGCGAGCACGATCCTCGGAGGGCATCTCCTGCTGGCCGCGCTCCTGGCCGCGGGTTGGCTTCTCAACTGGCTCCGCCGCGAGTTCGGCTACCGTCTCCCGTACTTCACGCGCGGCGAGGGCGTGTGGAGTCTCCGCTGGCTCGTAGTGGAGGGAGCGCGCTCCTGGCGGAAGGAGAAGGTGCTCCCGATCGCACGCTCCGCCTCCGTCATCCTCGGGTGCTCCATCCCGGAACGGAGCGCGGCCAGGAGCGTGCACGTCCCCGAGAACTACCGGGACGGAGGGAGTGTGGAGATCCTCCTCCCGCACTCCTTCACCGGAGCGGATGAGGGCGTGAAGCGGAGACTTCTCGCCTCGGTCGGGAGCAAGCTGGGAGTACGCGGCATGGTCGGCCAGTGGCAGACGGAGGGGAGCGCTCCGCGCGTCCTCATCTCCGCTCCTCCGGTCCCTCCGTCCCTGGTGGTCTGGAGCGACGTGGCCCGCTACTACGAGGACACGGAGGAGTTCGTTCCGTTCCTCGGAGTGGCCGCGGGTGGGGAGGCGCTGCACGCGCGGATGACGGACGATTCTCCACACTTCGCGTTGTCGGCCGGCTCCGGCGCGGGAAAGAGCGAGCTCATCAAAGGGCTTGCGATGCAGGCGTTGCATTGGGGCTGGGGCCTGATCGTGCTCGACTGGAAAGCGGTCAGTCACGAATGGGCGAAAGGGCTTCCCGGCGTCAAGTACCTGACCGATATCACGGCCATTCACGACATGTGCGTCCGCCTCGGTGAGGAGGTCGACATCCGCAAGGATGCCTATACCTCTGATTTGTCTCTTCCCGGTCGGGCGCGTGTATTGGTGGTCTGCGAGGAATGGAATATCACGGCCGCCCTTCTGGCCGACTACTGGATGAATCTGCGCGCCACAGCGGAGCAGGAGGAGCGAGCGACAATGCCGCTTAGGTCGCCCGCGTTGCGCGGCTTGATGGTGGCCAATTTCGCGGGCAGGCAGTTGGGCGTGTATCTGTTCATGGTGGCTCAGCGTTTCTCGGCCAGGGTCACCAACGGTAACGCCGATCTGCGCGAGTCCTTCCAGGTCAGATTCCTGGCCAGGTATAGCGACAACACGCGCAAGATGCTATGCCCGGACATCAAGCCTTTTCCCAAGAAGCCGGATCAACTCGGCCAATGGGTGGCCGTGATCGGGAGTGACGCCGTGATCTACCAAGTTCCGTTGATCACGGACAGTGAGGCTCGCGCGTTCGCTCAGGGCGGAACTCCCAACCCGCTCTCGCCGCTCTCGTCCAGTTACGACCCATCCTCGAAGCAACTGCCCGATGTTGATATTGAGCTGGAGGATCAGTTGCTTTGCGAAGCAACTGAAGCAACGCCGGCTATCGAGGCTCATCCCGTCAGCCCGATGAAGCTAATCGATCTCTGGGAAGGGTTGGCGCATCTCGGTATCACGCATCGTGTGCTTCGCAACGCTTCGCATGGTGACGATTCGTTCCCGAAGCCGGTAGCAGGCGACCAGTTTAGCGGGTATCGGTACGACCCTGTGGCGATGACGGAATGGGCGCGTAGGCGCCACGCGGAAAGGGTGGCGAAACGGCGATGAATACGCAGGACTGGGCGAAGCTTCAGAACTCAGCCAGAAGGTTCTCCAGCCGATTGGGAAAGCGATTCGGAGTGATGGGTGTGAGGATTCAATACAGATGGGTCTACTACCCGGTCCCGATCGAATCGCCTACCTGGCAGAGGCGCGATCAGAACAGGCGAATCGATGGCCAGGCGTAGGCGCAAGCGGCGGCCTAAGGACTGCGGATGCTACGTCTTCCGTGTCCGCAAGCCCGGCGCATTCTGGGGGTGGCCGTTCATCGGGCGGCATTTCGGTTACGTCGGGGAGGCGTACTCACGGAAGCTGCGCGAGGCGGAGCATCTGAAAGGAAGTACGCGTTTTCAGGCGATGCCAAAAGATTGGGTTGACCTAGAGCCGAGCTTCTTTCGTCTGCCCGGTATCCGGTGCGACATCCGCTGGTTCCGCAAGTTTCAGGAGGCGCTCTGGATCTGGCTCCTCGTGCCGGTGTACAACGTGCGTAAGCAACCGTTCTACAATTTGCGCCGGGTGTCGCCTAAACGTGCTGCGTGGCAACGGATGATGCGGGATAAACTCGGTCTCTGGTACAAGATCCCGCGCGCCGTCATGCGATGGAGCCTGGCCGCGGTCATCATGAGCCTGATGGTGTGGATCAACGTTCAGCAGGGATGGTGGTAGGAGATGGCTCGCGCTCCCGATCTCACCGGCGGAGCATGCCTGACGCCAGCCGGAGCGCGGGTCATGGAACGCTCCATGCGCCTGCTCCCGGAGCGGACGGCCGCCCGCCGTCTCTGCGGAGGATGCTCCGCTAGGCCGGACTGTCGTAGCTGGGTTCTCCGGGAGGAGAACCCAGCAGGGAGTTGGGGAGGGTGTTACGGAGGACTCTTCCCCTCTGAGCGGAGGAAGCTCCGCAAGGAAATGGATCAACAACTAACGGAGGCGAAGAATGCAGGAGCAGGAGACGCAGGCACTCCCCCGGCCGAAGGTGACAGCACTCGGAGTGGTCTACCCGCGCGCGCTGAGTCCGGCCAGACGCGCACGCGCCGCGCTCGGCGTACGCCGACAGGCGGCACTACTTCCCGGACAAGAGCTCTGGCAGAGCTCTAACCGCTACGCCGTACGCACCTTCCGGGCGTACGTGGCGGACGCGGTCCGGCGCGGGGAGGTCGAGGTGCTCGGCCGCGGGATCACGGAGTACCCGAACCGTGCCTACGTTGTGGTCCGGCGGATCAAGCGGGCACCCGCGCGCTGGCCGTGGTATCTCCTGGCCGGCTTGTTCCTGGCCGCATGGCTGACCGCGGCAGTGATCACGGCGTGGATGTACCGGGATGTGGTAGCCATGCTCTGTGTCGCGTTCGCGCTCGTTTGGTTCAGCGCCAATCGAGCGCGGCACGCGGGAGCGTGTGTCGGACTCCACTGCCAGGGTTGCCGTGGTCGCAAGGGAAGATGAGCCCCATGTACCCACTCCTCTGGTGGCTGTCGGCCGTGGGCGTCATCGCGGCCGGTCTTGTCGTGTGGCACCTGAAGGAAGGCGGCAACCTGCGACGCTTCCAACGCCGCGTGCGCCTCCTCCTCCGCGTTCTGCCATTCCTGGTCAGCCGGAAGCCTCCGGCGTCACACAAGCCACGCCATGCGCTCGGGGCTGGGGAGGAGACCCGCCGGCTTCACCCGATGCCGATGCACGCGCATCCGGACGTGCGCCGCCCGGAGACTCTGCAAGATCTCATTTCGCGCTGAGCGCGCACCATAGAAAAAGAGGCGTCTCGCACGAATCGTGCGAGACGCCTCTTTCGTAGTGGACGAGCGGATGCCTCCCCAGGCAGTGAGCTGGGCTCACACGCCGATTCTAGCGGAGCTGGGGCTACCGCTGACAGCCCAGCTCAACCGACAGATTGTGCATGGCCTGCGCCACGTTCCGCCCGCGCTCCGTGGTGGGCGGAGGCGCCCCCTGCGCAGTGCTGGCCGCCACCACGGCGCAGAACTTGTGCTGCGTGGTGTCATTGAAATGCTGCGCCACGGCCACGGCCAGCACGAGCGTCAGAACGTAGCCGGCCACGGACAGGAGTACCTGCCACCCGCGCCAGCGGCGATCGGCCAGGAGCATGTTGACGGCCGACCAGAGGATCGTCACCTGTTGGTCGGCCGTGAGTTCTCCGGTGTCCTCAGGAAGATCAGGCACTCTCAGCCTCGGATGGTGAAGTAGATGAGGATGAAGGCGAGGGAGAGGAGGGAGGCTGCTCCGACAATGCGGTAATACCAATGCCACGGATTGCCAGGATGGCCGGGACCGAGAGAGGAACCCCCACCAGTGCCCCGGCCAGGATCAGGAAAGCTGTGTTCACTCGGGACGGATCGACGTAGAGCGCCTGCTGGAAGATCAGCACCCACCCGAGGACAAACGAGATAGTGTCCCGAGTTACCGTACGCCGGGTAGGCGCGGCGGACCGTTGCGTCGTTCCCACCCATGATCCGCCTTTCACGCGCCAGGCGTGGCGCTTTCGATCTTACTCTTTGCAGGTCAGCAAACGATTACGCCGTTACGGGCGCGGGGACAACCGAAAGGCGGATGTTCTCCACGGCGGCCTCCACGCTCTCCGCGACCGCGGCATGCATCGCGGCGTCCAGATCCTCCGGAAGACCGGCCAGGATCGCGGCCTTTAGCGGATCGAGGAGGCCGGAGACCACCACGGCTCCGAGCGCCTGCTCATCCACCTGATCGAGCTGAGCGATCGCGGTGGAGACGGTCACGGTGTTCCGATAGCCGTTCTGGAGCGCGACTGCGGTGCTGTAGTCGCTGGCCCACGGCTTCGCTCCCCAGACCGCCGCGGCGATGGCCTGCTGGCCGGCCGGGGACTTCGCCCATGCGGTCATCTCCGTCGCGTCCATGTCGTCCTCCTTCAGAAGGCCCCACGGCCTCACGTCGTTCTCAGGATTACCCGTAGATCCACTACCGTACCGGGCCGAGAAGTGCGCATGACCCGTATGCGGGTCCGCGCCGGTGTAGTCGCGCCAGGTCCAGCCCCAGGAACGCGAGGCGATCTTCCGGCTGTAGATGATGTATTGCAGCCGGTTGTCGAGACCGGCCTGATGCCTGGCCGCGATGATGTCCACCGCGCGACCCATCGACCACCCGGCCTTGCGGAGGTCGGAGTCCACGTCGATCGCGTGCACTTCGGGGATGGAGTCAGGGTCACTGAACGGCGTGACCACACCGGGCGTGTCATCCGGATTGTGGTCGCTCGGCTCCGCCTGATGCGCAGCGTCCCCGATCGATCCGTCCGATGCGCGATCGCGGTCCGGCGCGAGCGCATCGAACTCGTCACGCAGGCTCGCCAGACTGGCGACCAAGACCCATCCCATGGCGTCTCCCTACAGCGGCCGGAGGAACTTGACTTCGAGGACGGAGTTGATGCTTCCGCCTACCTGCGTGTTGAGCGCGCCACCCGAGTTCTGGTTGGCCCAACCCTCCACGTAGTCACCCGTCCCGTTCAGCGACACGATGGCGATGGCGTTTACGGACTTCGCCACGGAGGTGGCCGCCGGCGTCTGCCTGGTGAGTGGCTGAACAACTACGCCGTTCTTGGCCACCACGGCGTAGAGCTGCGTGGCGGTGTTCGCGCTGGCCGCGTAGGTGACCGTGACCTCGTAGTAGCCTGCCCAGTCGGAGGTCGGGGTGACGCGCGAGTTGTTCGTGACCACGTCATGGAAGTTGTGTGTGTCGATGTCCTCCGATCCCGAGTCGAAGGTCAGCGCGGTTGAGGACGCGTTGGGAATCGACTGCGCCGTGACTTGAATCAGCCGGACGATCGGCGGCCGGGTGAGGTAGGCGAGGAAGTCGGCCGATACCGGATCACCGACCTCGGGATTAGTGTCGACCATCTATCTCGCTCCCAGCGTCATGTAGCCGATGTCCGCGATCTGCACCTTGTCCCCGGTCACGTGCGCCTTCACCACGCCGTTCACGCTCCTGGCCGAGACGGTGAACGTCTGCGGGTACGACGCGCCAGAGATCGCGCTCAGGGTGATCCGCTCCCCACCGATCATGATATCGAGCGGGAAGTTCCCGCCGGCCGTGCCCCAGAGCTTGCCCGTCCCGGTCACCGTGAATGAGGTGGCCGAGGAGGTGATGTCTGCGGCCAGGGTCGTATATGACCCGCTCAGATCCCCGCTCGCCATCCGCGAGCGGGCGAGCGTGCTCGCGGTCATGTCGATGACGCGGTAGGGGTCGTACGGGGCGGTATTCCAGTCGATCACCCAGCCTTTGTTCTGCAAGCGCTCCGTGATGCCGAGAATCAAGAGCTCGATGGCGTCCGGCGGCAGGCCCGCAGGAAGGTTTGTGATCGTGAAGGGATTCCCGACGTCCAGCCCACTCGCCGCGGTAGTGAGCGTGGAGCTCGCCACGAAGACGTTCCGCGCGAGGTTGACCTGAACCGACGGATAGCGGTCCTGATCGATGGTGCCTAGCTGCACCTCGTATTGGGCGAGAAACGGGAGTTGGCTGTCCTGATACACGTTCCGCGTCAAGGGCACGTCGTATGTGCCTACACCCTGCGGATCAACCGTCGGCCGGGAGGTGTTCAGCGGTCCGACCGTCCTGGTCGCCTGAGCGGACGCCCCCAGGGGGCGAGACACGGTCACGTCGTTACGGATGGTCGAGTCATCCGGGGTTGGCGTCAGCTCGTTGGAGAAGACCGCGGTCGAGTAGTCCAGCGTCGGGGAGATCTGGTTGTGCAGCGCCCGGCGCAGACGGAGCACGAGGCCGAACCAGTTGCGGCGCTCGAACATCATGGCCCGATCCGCGTCCGCGCACTCCTGAAGCAGGTCCACGAGCCGCGCCACAGACTGCGGACCCATCTGCTGGGAGTCCCCGAGGATGGAGCCGAACGCGTTGCCCTTCGCCCCGATGACGAGATGCGGGATGCTCTCCTCGGTCAGGAGCCGGTCCCACCGCTGGCCGGCGTACTCCGTAGCCCATGCCGTGGCCGCATGAAAGACGTTGCTCCCAGCTACCATCGGTGCGCTCTGCCGTGTGATCACGGCGTGCGCCACCTGTAGCCCGGTCTGGCCGCCGCCACTGTTCGTGATGGTGAAGCTCTTGAATCTACCCAGTGAGCCGGCAAACGACCCACTGACCGCGTCCGCGTAGAACCCCGAACTGACCGTGGAGACGTTATACCAGGAGAGGGTGCCGGTGATCGTGCCGCCGGAGACTGTCACCTTGAGCTGGATGCCGAGCCAGGCGGTCGGGGAGATGCCCGCGCCGTACGCCGTGGTCGCGTCCAGCACGGACGTGCCGTCCCCGTCCTTCGCCACCAGGCGGAAGCCGGTTGTGGTGACCCGCACCTCCCAGCGCGTCACGGTGCCCGTGGTGTAGATGGTGGCGAGAACCACCTCGGCCCCGAGCGCGGCCGGGTACTTGAACAGGATCATGAAATTCTCGGCGGAGCCACCCGTGCCGAGGTTCGTGCAGAACCCCTTGATGTACGAGGTGGTTCCGTCGATGGTGCACGTTCCCGCGCTAGCGGCCAGATCGGAGGCGACTCCAAAGCTGACGTTGTTGACCGCTGCCGCCTGGCCGCCTGTCACGCCGGCCGCGGCCATCTCGGCGTTACTACCGTCCTCAAACGGCCAGTACCCCTCGATGGAGGTGAGCTCACGGGTGACGTAACGGAACATCGCGGACTTGAGTGGCTTATTGCCCTGCGTCAATTGCTGGAGGTAGGACGATCCCGTTACCGGCATGTAGATGTCGCGGCCAGAGGTGTCCCACTTGGTCGGCAGCTTCGGCAGTTGCCCCCAGAACCGGTAGTCCGTGGCCGTGACGAACGCCTCGCCGCTGCACGTCCACGTGTTGGGCGTACCGAGGCCATCCGACCAGGAGACCGCACCGGCCGCCTGCGCCGTGGCGTCCATCTTCGCCACGAGCGTGCCCGCGATACCGCTGCGCAACTCCATCGCGTAGTAGCGGCAGGGCGGGACACCGATGCCGTTCACGGGATCGCTGAGGTCATCGTCGTACGACCCGACCTCAAGATCGGCACTGCTACTGAAGATGGATGTCGTTCCGGCCGTGACCACGGCAGAACCGAGCGCCGTCCATGTGCCCGCGATCGTGTCGCTCGTGTAGAACGTGACCGTGTTGCCGGCCGCGCCATTGTCCACGTCGTGCGTGACCCGCACGGCCATCCTGCTGTTGAGCGTGGCCGCAGCGATGGCCGCTGTACTCGTGACCGTGGTGAAGGCCGTTCCGTTGGTTGACCAGCGGTATTGCAGGTAGCCCTGCTCCGAGACGGCTAGGAACCACGACCGGTTGTTACTGGCCGTGAACCGGTACTTGGCGGCCAGGACGAACGACTGACGATTGCCGACAAGCCAGGTGTTCGGCTCCATCCGGAAGTCCGCCCGGATGTCGATGTCGCCCGTGATGTCGAGAACGGCCTTGTCCGCGGTGCGGATCGATGCGGCCCGCCATCCGGGCAGCGCGAGGAAGGTTCCGGTGCCGGTCACGCCGATCCGGAAGGGTGTGTTCCGCCCGATCTTCCCGTAATAGATGGAGTTCGGGTTGCGGTTGGAGTACAGCCCGTCACGGTTGTTCAGAGTGAACTGGCATTGCTGAGCGCTGAGCGCGAACTGTTCCGAGGACGCGCCGCGCGTGATCACGACATCGTTCTCCAGCCGCACGCGGGACGTGACGTCCACCCATGCGCCGTTCAGGTAGAACTCCGCCTTGATGGCGAGAGGCGTCTGCGGAAAGGCCATCAGGCGCGCCCCAGCGCGGCCTGAGCGTCCCCACCGAACCGCTCACGGATCTCAATGCGCACCTTCGACAGCAGAAGCCGGAGAAGCGCGTCCATGGCCGCGTCCCCGCTTCCCTCGAAATGCACGATTGCGTGCGTCGCTCCGCCCTGGCCGGCCATCCGCCGGCTGTCCCCGGCGCTGCGTACCGCAGTACCGGGTGGCAGCTTGGCGAGCTCTGGACCGTTCTCACCCACCCACGTCCAGCCGGAGGAGGTGGCACCACTGGCTGCACCCTTGATGCCGCCGGTCGCCATCCGGGACGCAATGAGCGCCGCGGCATCGGTCACGGCGTGACCGACCGTAGTGAAGACCTGGAGGATGCGTATCTTCACGGTCTTGTCGTGGATGCCGGCGAGCTTCCGGTTGACTCCGTCCCGGAAGGCCGCGAAACGCGCGTCCGCCGCACGTAGCTTCGGTCCGAGACCGGGGATCCAACCCCAGGCTTCCGCCGCGGCATGCAGGATCGTCCCGAAGGCTTCGAGCGCCACCATGGCGAGAGACTGCACGAATCGGATGGCATTGCCCATCGCGTTCCGCCAGGCGCTGTAGAAGCGCGTGAGAAAAGAGATGATCTTTCCGAGTGAGATGATCAGACCGGCCACGGCCGTGAGAAGGTCTGACCAGAACTGCTTGGTATCATCCCCGTTCTCGCTGATCGAGTTGAAAAAATCACTCAGCGAAGATCCGATCAACGGGAGCTTGTCGGCCAAGGTGTTAAAGATCGGAACGCTACCCTTCACGGCGTTCATGATCCCGGGCATCATGCTCTTGAAAAAGTCACCCAGCGCAGGCGCGAGCTTGTCGATGATCGGTGCCACGGTCTTGAAAAGCTGACCAATGTCCGGCTTGAGATCACTGATGACCTGCGAAAACGTCTTCGCGGCACGGACCAGCGGAGCGACCAACGGCTGAGCGAGGTCACGCAGTGATCGATTCAACGTGTTGAATACGAGCGCCTTGTCGAGCTCGGTCTTCGCCTTCTCGATGTCGTACTTTGCGGACTTCATCCCGCTGGCCGACCCGAGCGCCGCGGCCTTCGCGTACCGTTCCTGAGCCTTCTTGATCTTGTCTTCGATCGTGGACGTGTCCTGGTCAAAGAGCGAGTCTTTCAGCTTTGAGAACGCGGACTTGACCTGTGCGTTCTTGGCGACCAGCGCGATCCCGCCGGCCAGGACTCCGCCCCCGACCGCCAGCATGACCGCACCGGAGATGGCCGCGCCGATCATCGGCGCGAGCGAGACGGCCAGGCCCGCCACGAGCACACCCGCGATCGCCTGACCCATGGGCGGCAGGTTCCCGACCGCATCCCCGAGCGCTCCGGGGAGAATGGTGCCGATCTTACCGAGTCCAGTGGTCAGCGCTCCTCCGATCTTCTCCGTGAGCGCCATGAGTTTTCCGGAGAAGCCGGTACGGAAGGAATCCCCGGAGTCCTGGCCGGAGCGGGAGAAGCGCTCGCGGATGCGCGTGCCGACCTCCGCGAAACGCCGGTCGATGCGCTCCCCGAACGTCCGGCCAGCGTCATCTCCGGCGCGATCCGCCTCCGTGTGCACGTCATCGAACGTCCGGCGCATCTCATTGCGCCCGCGGATGACGATGACCACCTCATTACCCGGCATCGGCCACCTCCCCCGCTTCCCTTCTCGCCCGGTCCACCATGCCCACCATCCTGATCAACGCCGCGTCCTCCTCCATGAGCGCGCTCGGTAGGCAGGAGAAGCGCTCACAAAGCCCGACGATCCACTCCGCTTCTATAAGAGCGCCGGGCTTGGTGCCAGGGACTCCATTGGAATCGGGGGCTGCTCCGACCGCGAACCATCTTTCGAGCTCGGTCCCAAAGGGCCGGGAGTGGACTGAACTCCTTCGATCCACGCGAACACGATGGATAGAACTAGATCGAACTCCAAGGAGTACATCCCCTCCACAGAGCAGGGGATGGGAGTGCCTTCCTCCTCCTCCAGATCCCAGGAAACGAGTTGCTCGGCCAATGCCGTGAAGAGGGCATCGACGTCCTCCGTGGCCCGGTCTCCCAGGGAGTGGAGCGTCTCGGCCAGCCTCATGATCTCCAGAAGCTTGCGCATGCTGACCGAGCGAACCTTGACGGTTGCTCCATCCAGCGCTGATCCGTCCTCAAAGTGCAGAACGAATATCGTCCTGATGATCTTGTGCCCCACTACTTGCCTCCCGAGAAGATGCCCGCGAGCGGAACAACGATGAAGCACAGGAACAGCGGGATGACGACCAGGAGCAGTACCGCTATCCCGATCGCCCAACCCACGAAGTTGATACCGCCGCCTCGCTGAGGTGGCGGCCTACTGCCCCAGGACGGTCCTGCCATGGTTTCGCCTCCGTTTGTCGATCAGGACCAAGTAGGTACGGTGCCGTCCGCGAGTACGCCAGGTGACGACCAGGTGAGCGAACCGTCCTGGCCGCGGGTCACGGCGTAATCGGAGTAGAGCACTTCCGGCGCGAGCGTCTGGCCGGAGATGACCAGTGTGGTAGTGCGGTTCACGCTCGTGCTCGGGACGGTCTTGAACACCGAGTGCGAGAAGTTGGCGGCGTTGTTGTGCACGCCGTTCAGCGTGATGCTGAAGTCGGCCAGCAGGAGTAGGCGCTCAATGGCGCTCCTGTCCACGCCGGTGACGTCCTGAACGCCGCGCGGTGTGGCGAACTGGAAGTTCGTGATGTCGTTGCTGATGGTCCTGGCCACGCCTCCCGAGTCATCGATCGCAATCGAGAAGCCCAACCCTCCCTGCTTCGCCATGATCTATCCTTTCTCGAATTGATCGACTATGGCCTGTTGATGGGTGGCGAAGTCATCCACCCAGTCCTCGGCGCGCGTGTGCCGGCGTACGAATCCGCTCGGGTTGCCGCGCCAGTCCCCACCGCGCACGAACAGGATCGGGTCGCGCTCCAGCGGCACAGTGTGCTGCGCGAAACACTGCTGGCCGGCCGGGAAGGAGAAGGTCACCATGCCGTCCACCTCACTCGCCGTGAACGACCGGCCGGACCGCATCCGGATGTAGTACGCCTGATTCTGGCCGAGCGGCGTACTCACGTCGATCATCGACAGCCACCCGCGGGCGTACTCCGCACACTCCACTTCTTGACAGGAGGCGCGGCGAAAATGAGTGGCCTGCGGCGCGGCCAGGGCGTACGTCTTGACCTCCGCCACGGGCAGGCGCGAAGGGATGCGGAACGGTTCGCGGGTCATCAGCTATGACCCATCAATTTCACGGGTCATTGCAGCGCCCCGATCAGATACCAGATGAACACGACATACCCGGCGCAGATCACAAGCCAGAACGTAGTGATCCAGAAGGTTCTCACGTCTGCGCCACCTCGTACGGGACGATGTTGACCACGAATTGGACGTTAGAGAACGTTCCCGTTGTGATTACACGCAGGTAGCGGCGAACGGTGGCCGTGGTGCCGATCGTGATGCGCTCCGAGGTGGCGCCGGTGACCAGCGTGAAGGCCGCGCCGGCCACGTCTGCGAAGCTGGAGTTGTCGGCCGAGTCCTGAATCTTAATCGTGACGCTCGTGCCGGTGAACGCAAAGACATGCAGATAGGCGGACAGCCCGAACGCCGTAGAGGCGTACGTCGCGGTCCGGTCGATGCTCGCGCCATTCGTGGCCGTGGTGTCCGTGCGGATGCCGGCCGTGGCCTGAAAGCCCCATTCCAGCCCGGTCCCGGCACTCGCCTGCCACTCCACCGCGAAGGTGAGCGAACCGTCCTGGCCGCGCGTCCCGTCGTAGTTGATTTGCTTCGCCACGCAAGAAACGGCCGGGTTGCCGACCGCCTGACCGACTCCATACGTGGCAATCTGGTCGGAGGTCGGCAGGGTGCGCAACGCGAGGTGCGCACGGGTAGGGTTGAACCAAATGGCACCGGTCAGCCCACCGTCACGGAGCAGCCCGATCCGGGAGAACGCGCTCTGCGTGATGTCCGTGACGTCCTGAAGGTTCGGGCCACCGTGCACGTTGGTCAGGCTTCCCACGTCTCCACCGAGCGCGTTGCTCGCCACGTAGAAGTGATCACCCATGCCGCCCTGCTTGGCCATCAGGCCACCTCCGCGTACGCGTCATTGACCAGGACCGGGACAAAGATGTCGGCCACGCGGAACACCTTCGAGTCCTGCGTGAGGTAGCCCGGCACGGCGCGGAGCCGTTCCCCATCGCTGCCGAGCACATCGACGTAGCGCGCCTGCGACCCGAAGTCGAAGTCACCGATCAGCGCCGTGAACATCACGTCCACCGCATCCATGATCCGCGGGTCGATGTCGTCCTGTGGCTCTTGCAACATCGTGGTGTAGACGCGGCACTGGAACTCCACGCGCACGCTGACCGAGTTCACCCCGGACGACAGGATCGGCTCCGTGCCGGCCCACCAGATGCTCGCGCTCACTCCCGTGGGAGACGGTGCGGCCTTCGGCTCGTGCCCGGTGACAGAGTCGAAGAGGCCACTCGACGCGGCGTAGCCGGTCAGCACGTTGAACAGCGCGCGGGAGTCGATGCTCACTGCATCACCCGGTCCACATACCAAGCGACGATGTTCTGGCCGAGCGCTACGGCCCGGGCGTTGATCTGCTGCGTGGTACGCCGGAAGGTGGCGTAGCCCTTGAATCGAGTGGTCCGGTTACGGGAGCCGGTGCCCTCCAGCCACGGACCGTAGATCACACCCTGGTCGGTGATCTTCCAGTCGGGATGTTCCGGCTGAGCCTCCACCCGAAGCCGGTAGTACGGCGTTTGGCGGCGTAGCACCATGTTTAGGTTGCTGCGCACCATGCTCGCGCCGACCGTGGCCAATGTCCGCTTCCAGTCCTCCAGCGCGTCATCGGAGGCCTTCGCCGCGCGCCCGTCGAAGACCGGGCCGGAGAGGATCACGGTCATATCGCCCGCATCCTTCCCTTGCGCGCGTACGAGCCGTACACCTCTTCAGCCAAGGCGGCGATCGCCCGGCCGGACGCCTGGCGCTCGCTATCGCCCTGGCCGACCGTGCGCGCCCAACCCGCGCCGGACTGGAAGAAACCGTCCAGCGCATACGCGCGGGTGAGCTGTTCGATCGGTCCGGGCAGTACATGCCGGTACACGGTCGCGCCGGACGAGTGGGAGGCGGCCGTGCTACCGAACGCGCCACGCAAGACAACCAGCGTGCGCGCTTGATAGATCGTGGCAGTCGTGTGGGCGGCCAGAGTGCTGCCGCTCCACGCCCGCTGCACGATCAGCGTGTTGGCGGAGATGTCTCTAACAAAGAGACGCTCCGCGTCGATCAGAAGATCTTCGCCCACCGCGAACGCAGTCCCGTCGGACACGGCCAGCGACTGCGCGTTGTTCGCCGCGGTCAGCGTGCCGGTCTGGCCGGACGTCAACCACATCTTGTCGACAACGCGTACCCGCTCGCTGTCGATCCGCAGAATGTCGCCCACACCCGCCCGGAGGGAGACGGGCATGGTGGCCGCGGAGGAGTTGATGCCGGCCGTGATGGTGCCCGCGGTCTCCTCGTTCACCCGGCACGCGCACCATGTGCCGGCCAGCACGAGGGAGCGTTGCGAGGTGCCGGAGTTCATCGCCAGCGCGCTGGCCGAGGCCCGATCGATCTCAATCGAGGTGTACGGCGGTCCGTCGTTGACCGGCTCAAGGAAGTAGTCGGTGGCAGGGATGGTCACGCCACCCGCGGTGAACGTGTCGATCGAGACGGGGCGATGCTGATCGAACCACAGTCGGCCAGTGAACGCGTGCTGCGAGTTCGGGTACGGGAAGTAGCGGGTGGCCGTGGTGGGAGCGAAACCCTCGTCGGGGACGTGGCACAGACGGTCCACCCGGCGCGAGGCGCTTTCGATCTCCCGATCAAGCTGCGCCGCGGCGTACGCAGTCGCGCGGATGTCCGGTGAGGCGGCAACAGCCTCACGCGTCGTATACCAGGCTCCCACCCGTCGACTCGCATTCTGTCCTACGGTCCTCGGACCGCGGTTGGGAAAAGAATGATCTTCAGTTGTCGAGTAGCATGCTACAGGCTGAAGGCGTCAAACAGCGGTGTTGACCCGCTGAACGTCCACCCGTCGAAGGTGCACCCGAGCACGCCGGTGCGCTGGTTCCGGACCAGTGGCTCACCACAGTCCGGGCAGGCGCGCGGACCGTCCCGGCGTTCCTGCTCCGCCTCCTGCGCATTGAGCCGAGCGATGTCGGCTAGACCATTCCACGATCCGGTGAGATGCACGGTCGCCACGGGTGCGGCCGGCGTGACGATGGTCGGGGAGCCGAACGTGACGGGTACCGCGAAACCGGTCGGAGAGACCGAGGTGGCCAGCGCGTACGACCATCCGAGCGGTTCCGCCGCGTCCACGCTCGTGCCCGAGATGGCGGTCTGGTCTCCGCCACCGCCGGTGTCGTCCGTGACCGGAGTGGCGACGTTGGCCTGGTTGAGACGGACCATCCATCCCGGCGCGGCGGCGGCCAGGTCGCTGGCGGCCAGGGTGCACGCGGCCTCCACCGCGAGGTCGGCCAGGGCGGACGTCCACGTCGCGCACGCGGCGATGTTGCCATGCCACGCGTCCCCGGTGCTGCCGGCCGAATCGTTGCCGACCCGAAGCGAGGTGATCGGTCCGGTGCCATCGGTGACGGTGTTGGCCGCGTCCGTGTGCGACCACGCACCGCCCGTGGTGACGTTCTTGAAATGCCAACGGGGGAGCGTGCTGCCGCTGGCCTTCGTGACCACGGCCCAATACCAGTCCGTGGTGAACGGGCCGGAGCCCGCACTGAAGTCGCGCTCGATGAACCACTTCTGATTGAACACGAGCATCGACCAGATGTTGGCCCCACCCGCGATGCCGGCCATCACCCAGCCAAGCCAGTTGGTCGCCGTGGCAGGCTTGACCAGCGCGGCCATCGTGATGGGGCCTTCGTCGGGTGGCGCGTTGCCGACCGCGAACGTGATGGAATCCGCGCTCACGCCACCGTTGAATAGCCGGCTCACAGTCAACCGACCTTAAAGATCTTATTCGCGCCGTTGTCGAAGTTGATGGCCGTGGCGCCGGAACCGGGCTGGATCGGCAGACTCGTCCCTGAGTCAAGATAGGCGATCAGGCGTTGCGCCCCGGCCGCCACGTCCGCGCCACCCGTCACGGCGGATGCCTGAAAGAGCAGGACGCTATGGTTCGCAGCGGAGGCGACCGTGGTCGCCGTGGTGTCGTCCGCGTCCACTACGCCCGCCGTGCTCACATTGAGCCCGGTCAGCGCCGCGCTCGTGCCGTTCAGAACGCCACCCGCTCCGGTCACGTCAGAGACAAACTTGTGCGTAGCTACGAAGGTGTAGCCACGCACGAACGCGGCCTTGATGGCGGCCGTGTCGAGATCGATCTCTCCCGTGAGCAGACCTTGGGCGGCAGGCCCGAACAGCGCGTTAGCCATCGGTCGCTACTTCGCCCTCGCCTGGCCGCGTGCCGCACGCTTGACCGGCTTCTCCTCTGAGTCAGTCGACCCTGAGGCGATGCGATCGCTGAGAGGAGCCTTCGCCGCGCGCTCGTTCGCCGCGTCCATCTCCTCCTGTGCGTGCTCCTCCACCTGCGGCTCGCTGTCCGGGCCGGCCGGCGTCTCGCGCTTCTCGAAATCCTCGAAGTCGCGCTCGTCCGACTCGTACCCGTCCACGGGTGTGCCGTCCAGCCTGCGTGACGGGTCGAGCTCGGAGAGCTTGCCCTCGGCGTTCTGCACGATGCCGGTCATGCCAGCCGCGGTCGCCTCACCCCGAGCGTTGATCTTTCCCATCGGTTCCCTCTTCCTATGCCTGCGTAGTGCGTGACGCGATTCGCGTCACGCTTACGACAGTCCTACCCAGTACGTGTTCGCGCTAGCGGTCTGTGCGCCGAGCGTTCCGGGCATGGCCGTGGTCAAGCCGGCGTCCGCCGATGCGAATCGCAGGCTCGGAGCCGAAAGCCCTGCATTGGCCAGCAGGGCGGACACGGTTCCCGAGCGGGACAGGGACGGCAGAGTAGTCCCGTTGGCATAGAAACCCACATAGACGTACCCGAGCGGCACGGTCTGTGGAGTCAGCAACGCCATGGTCTTCAGACCCGTGGAAGTCCACGCGGCGGACTGGTCAGCAGTGGCGGACAGAAGTGTCCCGGCCGAGGAGAACAGGGCGGCCAGGCATTGGTTCGCGGTCAGCGTGACGCCCGCCGAGGCCACATGAATGATCACGTTCGTGATCAGCGGGGAGACGGCCTTCGCCTTAGAGAGGAACAACGTGCCCGCGGTCGGCAGGACCGTCCCGCCCTGCGCGGCGCTCGGGTCGTAGCTCCAGCCAGCCAGATTGTGATCGGGTGGACCGAACAGTGGTGGCGTGGTGCTCGGGTACAGCGGCATCGCGTGACCTCCTCAGTAGGCCGTGCACTGGGCGTTGCCCGTGCCGCTGGCCAGCGTGCCCGTCACCTGGCCGGAGAAAACGGGTTGCGGAAACTCGAAGTACCCGCTCGCGGCTATGGCCACTGTGTAGTCGGTAGCGCTGGCCGTGGCGCCGAACTTCACGTAGAGCACCACGCCCGATTCATTGAACACGTGCCGGGCGTTCGCTCGGGCCGTGGCCGCGAACAGAGTCGCGGGGGCGGTGGAGGTAGCCACGCGTTGCGGCGTGGTGGTCTGCGCGCCGGGTGTGGCCGACATGGCTACCCCTACCCTTCGATCGGTCAGGCCGCGGTGACGGTCGCGCCGTCATCAAGCGGGATGTAGGTGAGGACGAATGACATCTGGCCGGTGTTGCTGGCCGCTGCGTTCATGCGGATCAGCCCGACCGGTAGCACGAGCCGCGGCGAGGGAACCGGAACGGCCGAACCGAGCACCGCGGCATTGGCCGGCGTGCCGGTGATGCCGAGGAGGTTGCCGACCGCCGCCGCGTTGACGTCCACCGTGGCGCACAGGTCGGTAGCGATGCTGCCCACCGAACTGACCGAGGTGAACTTGATCGCGTCCGCCTGTGCCTGAATGACCGTGGTCACGGCACCGACGAAGTTGGTCAGGATGATCCGGCCGCCCACGATGTTGAACAGGGTGAGGTTGCCGGTCTGCGCCAGGTTACCCGCGGCGCGGGCCACCGAGACGCCGAAGTGATTCAGCCGGACGGCCCGGCCGGAAATCGAACTGGCCATCAGGCGCTAACCGCCATCAGATTGGTGGGACGGCGCTGAATGTCGCAATCGTGCAGGATGTAGACAAAGCTGCCGGAGGCGTGCGACGCGGCGACGTACTTGAATCCGTCCGCCAGCGCGCCCTGACTGACGTAGACCGCCAGCAAGCCACCCGTGGCCGCGGTGACTGTGGCCGCCGCCGCCTGCGTGACCTGGGTCCACACGCCGGAGTTCTGCGTGTAGTACCGGGTCACGCCACTCGCTAGGTTCTGCGAGGTGCCGCCGGACGCCGCGTTGGCCTCCGTGATGGTGGCCGCGCCTGAGGTCGCGCCGATCAGCACGATGGTCACGCCGGAGTAGTTCTGAAGGTTCGCGCGGACCGCGGACGTGGTGGCCGAAGTCGCCAGGTTGAACAGGCGCCCCAGACCTTCCTGAGAACTCATTTAGCGATTTACCCCTTTTCCTATAGGGCGGCCAGGGTGCTACTGCTGGCCCGATGGATCTTGCCTGAAGCTACACCGCACGCGCCCGGTAGCGGAGGCGACCTCTTCCGAGGCGCGTGCGGTGTAGCAGATCATGAGTGGTTACGGACGGGTGGCGAGCTGTACGAAGCCGCTCAGGGTGGGTCCGCCGTTCTTGGGCGTGATGGCCGACTGGAGCCACGGCCGGCCGTCCACCCGCTCGATGATGCGGTAGGCCGTGACGTCGTTACCGAACTTGTAGTGCGGCGAGGACATCGCGGACATGGCCTGGCGGTCACCGATCAGGTAGTGGCCGAAGTCCACGAACGAGATGTCACCCTGCGTCCCGAGAACGCTGGTCTTCTCTGTGAAGAGGACCGGCCGGCCGAGGATGGAGACCGGCGGAGCGCCTTCCCCACCCGTGCCCAGCCAGACGGCACTACCGCCTGTACCCACGGACAGAGCCATCGTGGCGAGCTGGGGGAACGTGTCGATGGAGGCGACCCACACGGCGCGGGACAGCGCCGCGGGCAGCATCCGCGAGTACATCCGGACGATGTTCTCCCAGAGGATGGTCGCGGTCGCCTGGCCGGACTCCGCCGCCGCCGCGATCATCGCGGTGTTCGCGGCCACCAGAGCGCCGAGCGGCTCACCGACGCCGGAGCCGGACAGGAAGGCCACGTCCTCATACCAGGACATCGCCTCCGGGAACATCTGGGAGATCAGCGCGTCGAAGCTGATCCCGGAGTCCGCCTGAAGTTCGTTCGGCACCTCCGTGTAGATGGTCAGCTTCTTGGCCTCCAGCACGACACGGCCGAAGGACGGAGAGACGTTCGTGAGCGCCGCACCCTCCTCCGTCCAGTAGCCGGTGATGCCGCCGTACACGGACGAGACGTTGGAGGTGGAGTCCACGCTCGGGAAGCCGACCCGCAGGGTCTCCATCGGGATGACCCGTGCACGCGGCCGG
>Ga0070706_100000719_pt1 | contig 37271 bp, 31 predicted proteins | sample KBSK5501metaG_FD_65476 | JGI IMG/M metagenome (GOLD analysis project Ga0070706, IMG submission 65476) | Corn, switchgrass and miscanthus rhizosphere microbial communities from Kellogg Biological Station, Michigan, USA - KBS K5-50-1 metaG | ecosystem: Host-associated > Plants > Roots >... | reverse complement strand
GTCTTGATGCGAAACGGGTGCGGCATTTGCGGACGACTGTAGGCAGCGGGTCCGGCGCGCTCAAGCGACGAAAGTCATCGCGCCGCTTCGGATGACGCGGCCTTGCGCGCGCTGGCCAGCCAGCCTGCGACATCGCGGCCGCCCTCGGTGCGCGAGACGGCGGGTTCGATGTGCAGTGCGTCGAAGCCCGCGGCCGCCAGGCTTTCGTGCAGGTGTGCGCGGGCGTGCGCGTAGCGGCCGGTCGGCTGCAGGCGCACCGGCGCGACGATGTCGTCGTGGGTGATCGCAGCGTCGTCGGCCAGCGCCTCGACCGTGAACACCAGCCACCCGTCGCGCCGCAGCGAATGCGCGGCCGCCGACAGCACGTCATGCAGGTCGCCGAAATAACAGAGCGTGTCGGCCGAGACGACGGCGTCGAACGCGCCCGGCTGCGTCGCGAGGTAGTAGCCGAGCTCGGCCTTGTGCAGCACGTCGTAGCCGCCGCGCGCCTTGGCCCGGCGCAGCATGCCGACCGAGAGGTCGCAGCCTGCGAGTCTCGCGGCCCACGGCCGCAGCAGCGGCGCGCACAGGCCGGTGCCGCAGCCGGCGTCGACGATCGCGAGCGCCGCGCGCGGGGCGCCGAGGCGCCGTTCGAGCTCGTGCGCGATCAGCTCCGGCGCGCGGTAGTGCAGCCGCTCGAGGCTGGCGTCGAAGCTCTCGGCGTAGGCGTCGAACACGTTCTCGACGTACGCGTCGCTGGCGCGCGGCGGCGTCGTGGCCGGCGCGCCTTCGCAGGCCGCGAGCATGTGCTGCACGACCGGGTTGCCGGGCTCCTCGGCGAGCCATTCGCGGTACAGCTGCGCCGCCTGCGCGCGCTCGCCGAGCAGCGTCAGCGCGCGTATCACCTGCGAGCGCCCCAGCGTCTGGCGCGGCCACAGCGCGATCGCGCGGCTGCTCGCGATCAGCCCGTCGTGCACGCGCCGCTGCCCCATCAGCGCGAGCGAGAGGTTGTACCAGGCGTCGCCGAACCCGGGCCGCAGCGCGATCGCGCGCCGCGCCGCCTGTTCCGATTCGGGCCAGCGGCCGTGCCGGCGTTGCAGGATCGCGATGTTGTTCAGCGCGTCCGCGGCGGCGTCGCTTCCCGCTTCGCCAGCGTCGGCGTGCCGCACGCTGGCCTCGTAGGCCTGCGCCGCGTCGTCGAACTGCTGCGCATGCACGAGCAGGTTGCCGAGGTTGTTCCAGGCGCCGGCCTGCGACTCGAACCGCGCGAGCGACGCGCGAATCAGCGCGATGCCCTCGCCGGTGCGGCCCTGCGCATGGCGCAGCACGCCTTGAAAGTGCAGCGCGCCCGGGTCGTCGGGCGCCGCGTCGCGGATGCGCGCGAGCAGTGCCTCGGCGTCATCGAGCTGCTCCGCGCGCAGCAGCTCGACCGCGTGTGCCAACGCGTCGACTGGCCTAGTCGAAGGCATACGTGAAATCGCCCGCGTCGACCGCCAGCGCCACCCGCCGTATCGACTGCCCGCCCGACAGCCGCATCAGATATTCATGGCTGATCTTCGGCAGCACCGTATTCGTCAGGATCGCGTCGATCACACGGCCGCCGCTCTCGATCTCGTTGCAGCGGCTCGCCACCAGCTCGACCACCGCATCGTCGTAGCTGAACGGAATGCCGTGGTTCGCCTCGACCCGCTTCTTGATGCGGCCGAGCTGCAGCCGGATGATGGAGCGCAGCATCTCGGGCGACAGCGGGTAGTACGGGATCGTCACGATGCGCCCGAGCAGCGCCGCGGGGAAGACCTTCAGCAGCGGCTCGCGCAGCGCCTTCGCGATGCCTTCGGCATCGGGCAGCAGCTCCGGGTCCTTGCACAGGTTCATGATCAGTTCGCTGCCGGCGTTGCTGGTGAGCAGGATGATGGTGTTCTTGAAGTCGATGTAGCGGCCTTCACCGTCTTCCATCCAGCCCTTGTCGAAGACCTGGAAGAAGAGTTCGTGCACATCGGGGTGCGCCTTCTCGACCTCGTCGAGCAGCACGACGCTGTAGGGGCGCCGCCGCACTGCCTCGGTCAGCACGCCGCCTTCGCCGTAGCCGACGTAGCCGGGCGGCGAGCCCTTCAGCGTCGAGACGGTGTGCGCCTCCTGGTACTCGCTCATGTTGATCGTGATCACGTTCTGCTCGCCGCCGTACAGCGCCTCGGCGAGAGCCAGCGCGGTCTCGGTCTTGCCGACGCCCGAGGTGCCGCACAGCATGAACACGCCGATAGGCTTGCTCGGGTTGTCGAGCTTCGCGCGCGAGGTCTGGATGCGCCTGGCGATCATCTCGAGCGCATGCTTCTGGCCGATCACGCGGGCGTTCAGCGTGTCGGCGAGCCTGAGCACCGACTCGACCTCGTTCTTCACCATGCGGCCGACCGGGATGCCGGTCCAGTCCTGCACGACCGAGCCGACGGCTTGGGCGTCGACGACCGGGAGCACGAGAGGGGCGTCGCCTTGCAGCGTGTGGAGCTTGGATTGCAGCTCGTGCAGTTCGGTCAGCAGGGTGGCGCGTTGTTCGGGGGTGGGTGGCTCCTTCTCATCCCGTTCGGGCTGAGGTATCGAAGCCTTCGCCCCGGAGTTCTCGCTCGGGCCCTTCGATACCTCAGGGCGAACGGGTTCCGTATCGACAGGCTTGAACCCAAGCCGCAGATCGGCGCGGATCGCCAGCACCCGATCCACCAGCGCCTTCTCGTCGGCAAAGCGTTGCTCCAGCACCCCGAGCCGATCGCGCACGGTCGTGAGTTCGGCATCGACGCGGGTCTTGCGCTCGCCGATTGCGATGCCGACGTTCTCTTCGCGCTCGATGATCTCGCGCTCGATCGTCAGCGCGTCGATGCGGTGCCGCGTGTCTTCGAGCTCCGGCGGCGTCGCGTGTTGGCTGACGGCCACGCGCGCACAGGCCGTGTCGAGCAGGCTCACCGCCTTGTCCGGCAGCTGGCGCGCCGGAATGTAGCGGTGCGAGAGCTTCACCGCCGCCTCGATCGCCTCGTCGAGCAGCTGCACGCGGTGGTGCTTCTCGAGCACGCTTGCGACGCCGCGCAGCATCAGCACCGCCTTCTCCTCGCCGGGCTCGCCGACCTGCACGACCTGGAAGCGCCGCGTCAGCGCCGGGTCCTTCTCGAAGTACTTCTTGTACTCGGCCCAGGTGGTCGCGGCGATCGTGCGCAGCTTGCCGCGCGCGAGCGCCGGCTTCAGCAGGTTCGCCGCGTCGCCGGTGCCGGCCGCGCCGCCGGCGCCGATCAGCGTGTGCGCCTCGTCGATGAACAGGATGATGGGCTTCGCGCTCGCCTGCACCTCGTCGATCACCTGGCGCAGCCGGTTCTCGAACTCGCCCTTCATGCTCGCGCCGGCCTGCAGCAGGCCGATGTCCAGCACGTACAGCGACACGTTCTTCAGCTGCGGCGGAACGTCGCCACGGGCCAGCCGCAACGCGAAGCCCTCGACGACCGCGGTCTTGCCGACGCCGGCCTCGCCGGTCAGGATCGGGTTGTTCTGGCGCCGCCGCATCAGGATGTCGACGATCTGGCGGATCTCCTCGTCGCGGCCGGCCACCGGGTCGAGCTCGCCCTTCCTCGCGCGCTCGGTGAGATCGACCGCGTAGCGCTTCAACGCCTCCTGCTTGCCGAGCGCGGCCGGCGCGACCGCGTCGCTCGCCTCGCCGGGCGCCGCGCTGCCGTCGGTCGCGCGCTGGCCGGCCTCGGGCGACAGCGCGAGCAGTGACGCGAAGCTATCGGTGAGATCGTCGACCTTGACGCGCTCGAACTGCTTGCTGATCGACAGCAGCACGTTGCGCAGGTTGGGCGACTTCAGCATGCCGACGAGCAGGAAGCCGGTGCGCACCTCCTGGCCGCCGAACATCAGCGAGCCGTAGACCCAGCCGCGCTCGACCGCGCTCTCGACGAAGCTCGACAGGTCGGTCACCGACGACGCGCCGCGCGGCAGCCGGTCGAGCGCGGCCTGCAGGTCGGCCGCGAGCAGCGACGCATCGAGCCCGTAGTGCTTGACGATGCGGTGCACGTCGCTGTCGGGCTGCTGCAGGATCTGCGCGAACCAGTGCTGCAGCTCGACGTACGGGTTGCCGCGAAGCTTGCAGAACACGGTCGCGCCTTCGATCGCCTTGTAGGCGAGCGGGTTGAGCTTGCCGAACAGGGCGCTACGGCTGATCTCGGACATGGCGATCCTCCTCCAACATGGCTTCGGGGCTGAACACGAGGTCGTCGCGCGCCGCGCTCGCGTGCGGGGCCGCGCGACGGCGCGCGCCGCCGAGCCAGCTCGTGTAGCCGAGGCGGGTGGCGCGGCCCAATGCCGCGGCCGGTACGTCGTCGCCTGCGAGCGCGAGCCGCACGTCCCACACACGCGCGAGCCCGAGGTACTGGCGCACCCAGTCGCGCAACACCGGCAGCGCGGGCGACCCGGGCAGGAACGACTCGTACTGCGCGAGCGTCAGCGGCCCGAGGTGGATGCGGAACTTGCTCTGCCGGTCCCACACCTTCGAGCCTATCGTCGCGCCGACGCCGAGCTGCGCGCTCGTCTGGGCACGCTGGCCGATGCGAACGGTGGTGAGGCGCGTGCGGTCGGCATCGCGCAGCGCCATCCAATGGCCGACGAAGCCCTGCACGCGCACCGGCACGCCGAAGTGGCGCCGCAACAGCATCACCAGGCCCTCGGCGTTCTTGACGCCGCGGCTCAGGATGCCGGCCTGGAAGCGCTTCGCGTCGTCGCTCACCGCATCGCGCTCGCGCAGCTCGCGCGGCGCGAGGCCGAACAGCGCGCCCAGCCACTTCGCGAACTGGTCGTCGCTCGGGCGGTCGTGCTGCACGGTCGGCTGGGCCTGTGCCCAGGCGCGGTAGAACAGCGCGAGCAGCCGGTGATGGAACAGGTCGGCAAAGCGCGCGAAGCCCGGGTCGGCATGGTGGCGCAAGCGCTCGCGCGCGTACTCGGTCAGGTGCAGCGGCAGCGGGCCGTGCGGGCCGAACAGGCCGAAGAAGCGCACGCCGATGCGCGGCGGTCCATAGGCCGACGCCTCGTGCGACGAGATCGCGGCCGGCGCGAAATCGAGCTCCGGGTCCTGGCCCAGCCGCACCGGCTCGAACGACGGCCGCAGCGCCCGGCCCAGCCGCGGTGCGCTTGGCGAGAGCGCGTCGACGCGCCGCATCAGCGCGAAGAAATCGAACGCATAGGGCGCAGCGGCAAGCTCATCGAACAGCCGCGTCAATGGCGATGATGTCAATTCAAGCGGCCGCCGCGGATCCGGCTCCGCCGGTCCGCTGGGGGCGCCCCCTTGAGGGGGTGCGCCGAAGGCGCTACGGGGGTGGGTCACATCAACGCCTGGTCGCCGAGCCGTGCCGGCCAGCGCATCACCTCGCCGCGGGCCGTCGTGCGCAGCACGGTCTCGCTGAAGGTGTTGAGCGCGACGTGGCGCGCGAAGAAGCGCTCGAGCAGACAGCCGAGCAGGAACGCGCTGCCGCCCTGGAACGCGAGGTCGTCGAGCGACGCGGTCACCTCGATGCCGGTGCCGAAGGTCAGCGGCCCGCTCATCGGCAGGCGGCGCACGACCTGACGCGCCTGCACGCCGATCAGGCCTTCGAGCTGCTTGGACCAGCCGCTGTCGTGCGCCGGGCCGTACAGCGCGAGCATGCTGCGCAGCGCCGCGGCGGCACGTGCCGGGTCGTCGCCGGCGATCGCGAGGTAGTTCAGCGAGAGCTGGCTGACCAGCGACCAGCCGAGGTCGCCGTCGCTGAAGCGCGTCTGGGGCCGCGTCGGCCCGGCGATGCAGTGCACCTGCGCGGTCGTGCCGGCGGCATCGAGCGCCCAGCCGCTCGTGGTCGAACCCTCGGCGACGCTCGATGCGGCACCCGATGCAGAACTCGATGCAGAACTCGATGCGGAACCACCGGGCAGCAGGTTCGGCAGATCGCGGTTCGTGCACAGCGCGCCGATCGCGATCTGCCGCAGGTCCTCGCGGTACGGGGCCTGCTGCGCATCGACCAGCGCGAGGTACACCTCCTGCCCGACGTACGACGAGCGCGGCCCGTGCGCCTTCTGCGCCGCCGACAGCACGCGCGGCTCGCGCCGCACCGTGTAGTACGCGCCGTGGCTGCGCGACTCGGTGTGCACGTTCGCGTACATCGGCAGGAACTGCTGCTCGGCGACGATGCCGGTGCCGAATCCGGTGACGCTCTCGATGCTGTGCACCTCGAAGTCCATCGGCCGCGTGCGGTCGGGCACCGCGTGATGCTCCCAGTTGGCCGGCGTCAGCACGATGCGGTCCAGCCGCTTCGGAAACAGGTTGATGGCGGGCGTGCAGAACAGCGCGAGGCTCGCGGCGTCGACCAGCGATTCCAGCGTGGCGTCGCCGCGCCCGAACAGCAGCACGATCTCGGCCTCGTGGCCGTCGATGCGCGCGAATCGTGAGCGCAGATCTTCTATCGCGAAGCCGAGGAAGCGTTGCGGCAGCGCCGCGTACTCCTGCAGCAGGCGGTAGCCCGAGAAGCCGCGCTGCGTGATCGGCAGCAGCGCCTCGTCGTCGTCGTAGCCGAGCGCGGCGATGCTGTGGGCATCGCGCCAGCCGATGCCCGGCGCGTCGCCCTTCGCCGGGCGGACCCAGCTGCCGATGCAGCTGCCGAGCGCGAGCTCGTGCAGCCGATACGCGATCGGGTCGGCCGCGGCGATGTGGATCGGCAGCGTGTCGACCGCAAGCTCGCGAAAGCTCGCGCCGCCGAGCGCGCGCAGCCGGATGCGCAGCCCGCCCTTCGCGCGCTGGCCACCGGGCAGTTGCGCGAGCGGCAGGTCGGGCGCATGGGTGAAGTACTGCACCGCGGCCACTTCGATCGGCCACAGCCGCACCTCGCGCGCGGTGCGGAACTCGCACAAGGTGTTCTGGCCGCGCGGCAGCTCGCTGCGCACCGTGCTGCCGCGCTTCACGCGGGCGCCGTGCAGCAGGTTCGGATCGGCCGCGTCGGGCACGAGCTGCACGACCATCATCGACGGGACGGGCGCGAGGAAGTTCGGATACGCCGCCTCGAGCAGATGCTGCACCAGCCGCGGATACTCGGCGTCGAGCTTGAGCTGGATGCGCGCGGTCAGGAACGCGAAGCCTTCGAGCAGCCGCTCGACGTACGGGTCGGTGACCTCGATGCCGTCCATCGAGAGCCGCGCCGCGATCCGCGGGAACTCGCGCGCGAACTCGGCGCCGCGCTCGCGCAGGTGCGTCAGCTCGTCGGAGTACAGGCGCAGCAGGCGAGGGTCCATCGGGGGCCCTCGCTCAGCGTGAGACGGTCGAGCCGGAGGCGTCGCGGATCACGACCTGGCCGACCTCGAGGTCGAGCTGGGTGCGCAGCAGCAGCTCGAGCGGCACCGGCTGCGCCCACAGGAAGCCGCGGATCTCGAACTCGATCACGTTGTGGGTTTCGAGCACGTTGTCGAACTCGAGCGCGCGCACCTCCAGCGTGTCGGCGAGGATGCGCGGCTCGAAGCGCAGCATCGCGTCGCGGATGTTGCGCTCGAGCTGGCCCACGTCGATGCGCGAGGCGAGCTGGCCCGAGATCGGCGGCAGCCCGTAGTTCAGCACCGAGTCGACCGCGACCGGATAACGCTCGGCCAGGCCGCTTTGCGGCTGCACCGAATTCAAGAGCCACGACAGGTCGCGCAGCACCGCGGCGCGCAGCTCCTGCTTGGTCATCACGCGTGCATCGCCGGCGTCGTGCACGGCATCGTCGCGCAGACGGTCCAGCAGCGCCGGCTGCAAGCGATCGTGCGGCGTTGTGCTCACGCGAAGACCCTCACCCCACCCTCTCCCAGAGGGAGAGGGAGTCATTCATTTCCCTCTCCAAGGGCCACGAAGGGGCCCCTTCGTGGCCCTTGGAGAGGGTCAGGGTGAGGGCCGCGCGGGCACTCATGTCGACGCCGCCGCGATCACCAGCTCGCGCAGTTCCAGCAGGCCGATGTCGGCGGCGCTGGTTGCGAATACGCGCTGGCCCCGGCCGGCGTATTGGTCCGGCGCGAGCTCGTCCCATTCGGTGCGGCGCGCGAGCAGCTCGGCTTCGTCCGCGCCGTCGAGCACGCCGCCGCTGCAGTACCGCGTGGGGATCAGCGCCACCGCGTCGCCGCCGTTCGGGAACTCGAGCTGCGCCGGCGTCCAGACGAAATCGCGCAGGTCTTCGGGCTCCTGCAGGTGCACTGCGGCAAGTGCGCCGAACGGGATCCAGCAATAGCGGCCGTTGACGACGGCTTCGAGCACCGGCCCGAGGCGCGAATCTGCGTCGGCGATCCACTCGAACGGCTGGTCGTTCGCACGGCCCGCGCTGGCCGGCGCCATCTCGAGCGCTTCGCCGCGCAGCTTGGCCGCGAGCGCGGAATCGCCGCGCGCGTCGGCCTGCAGCGCCTCGACCAGCCACGCGACCCACGCCTGCGGCTCGCCGAAGACCATCGGCGTGGTCTTGCCGGCGAACACGGCCTCGCGCACCAGCTCGCACTTCAGCGCTTCGCGGTACGTGTTGACCATCGCGAGCGTCGCCGCGTCGAGCTCGCCGCAGACTTCGAGCTGGGTCGCCGCGCGCGGCCACTGGCCGAGCACGCACAGCAGCTGGAACAGGAAGACGCGCAGCTTCGCGTCCGCCGGGCGCGCGCGCACCTCGGCTTGCAGCGCCGCGAGCGCGTCGCGCACGCGACCGGCCGCGAGATGCTCCTGGGCGGTGGTCGCGGTCATTGGGCAACCTCCGCGCCATGCGCTCCGGTATTCGCCTTGGGAACGGCCCGGCGGCTCATTGGGCGTTGTCCAGCTCGTCCTGGAACACCTGCGAGCCGCCCAGCCCGCCGGCGGCGAGCTGCGGCTGGTAGGTCACCTCGATCTTCTGGAACGCGAACTTCACGATCTCGAGCACGCCGCCGCTGTCGTCGGACTCGACGTGCAGGTCCGAGACCCGGCCGGCCTCGAGCTCGATCGTGAAGAAGTCGTCCTTGCTCGCGCCGACCTTGCGCAGGCTCAGCTTGACCGACTTGAGCTCCTCGTTGGTCGCCAGCGCATTCATCAGCCGCGTGCTCGCGGCATCGAGGTGCTTGGTCACGACCAGCTCCTCGTGCACGCGGCGCCGCGTCGCCTGGGTCGAGCCGATCGCGCTGGGCGAGCTCATGCCCCATTGCCAGGTCAGCGCGGCGATCTCGTCGACGTGGCCGACCGCGCGGCACTCGCCCTTGATCTGCCCCTGCCGTTTGCCCACGACCGCGAGGAAGACGTCGGCGCTGCCGTCTCCGGCGGAGGCGGCGGTGGGACGCGGCGACGGCATGGCGTCGCCTCGCTCAGCGGGTTTCGGTGGACGCGACGTTCCAGCCGAACTTCACCGCGCCGCCGAGCCCGCCCTTGTCGTCCTGCGGCTTGTATTCGAACTCGACGTCCTTGTACGAGCACGAGACCGCTTCGGTGATGTCACCGCCCGAGCCGCCCGCGGGCTGCACGCTGGTGATCAGCACTTCCTTCAGCGTGACCTTCAGGAAGTCCTTCTGGCCTTCGCCGGCCTTGCGCGCGGTCAGCGTTGCGGTGGGGAAGTGCTTGCCCGAGACGCACTGCTTCGCGAGCACCGGCGAGGCCTTGTCGTACAGGTGCACGAAGCTCAGGTGGCCCGGCTCGGCCTTGCCCTTGCCCGAGCCGCCGCCGGCCAGGCCGGCATGCTGCGCGACGCCCCAGCTCCACGAGAGGAGCTCGATCTCGCCTTTGTGGTCCTTGTGGGTGGCCTCGCCGTCGACGCCGTCGAACTTGAGATGGGTATCGGTGCTCATGTGCATGCTCCAGAAGAAAGGAGGGTGGTCAGACAGAGGAAAGTCGGTGCTCTCGTGCTCTCGTGGCCTAGCGCCAACTGTTACGTACTACGTATTCACGCGGCTTTCTGGGACGGAAGCTTCGAGACCAGCCGCAGCGACACGGTCAGGCCTTCGAGCTGGTAATGCGGGCGCAGGAAGAACTTGCTGCTGTAGTAGCCGGGGTTGCCGGGAATCTCCTCGACCGTGATCTCGGCCGCGGCCAGCGGCTTCTGCGACTTCGTGATCTCCGACGAGTTCGCCGGGTCGCCGTCGACATAGTTCATGATCCAGCGGTTCAGCCACTTGGCCATGTCGTCGCGCTCCTTGAACGAGCCGACCTTGTCGCGCACGATGCACTTCAGGTAGTGCGCGAAGCGGCAGGTCGCGAACAGGTACGGCAGGTTCGCGGCGAGGCGCGCGTTCGCGGTCGCGTCGGGGTCGTCGTATTCGAAGGGCTTTTGCAGCGACTGCGCGCCGATGAACGCCGCGAAGTCGGAGTTCTTGCGGTGTACCAGCGGCATGAAGCCGTTCTTCGCGAGCTCGGCCTCGCGCCGGTCGCTGATCGCGATCTCGGTCGGGCACTTCATGTCGACGCCGCCGTCGTCGGTCGGGAAGGTGTGGGTCGGCAGGCCTTCGACCGAACCGCCCGACTCGATGCCGCGGATGCGCGAGCACCAGCCGTACAGCTTGAACGAGCGGTTGATGTTGACCGCCATCGCGTAGGCCGCGTTGGCCCAGGCGTACTTGTTGTGGTCGGCGCCGGCCGTGTCTTCCTCGAAGTTGAAGTCCTCGACCGGGTTGGTCTTCGCGCCGTACGGCTGGCGCGCGAGGAAGCGCGGCATCGCCAGGCCGACGTAGCGCGCGTCGTCCGATTCGCGCAGCGAGCGCCATGCGGCGTACTCCGGCGTCTGGAAGATCTTCGTCAGGTCGCGCGGGTTCGCGAGCTCCTGCCACGAGCCCATCTGCATCAGGTTCGGGCTTGCCGCGGCGATGAACGGCGCATGCGCCGAGGCGGCGATCTTCGACACCTCGCCGAGCAGTTCCACGTCCGGCGGGCTCTGGTCGAAGTAGTAGTCGCCGAGCAGGCAGCCGTAGGGCTGGCCGCCGAACTGCCCATATTCCTCCTCGTACAGCTTCTTGAACACCGGGCTCTGGTCCCACGCGGTGCCCTTGTAGCGCTTGAGCGTCTTCGCGAGATCGTTCTTCGAGACGTTCATCACCCGGATCTTCAGCATCTCGTCGGTCTCGGTGTTGTTGACGAGGTGGTGCAGCCCGCGCCACGCGCTTTCGAGCTGCTGGAAATCGGGGTGGTGCAGGATCAGGTTGATCTGCTCGGTCAGCTTGCGGTCGAGCTCGGCGATCATCGACTCGATCGAGTTGATCACGTCGCTGCTGACCAGCTTGGTCTGCGAGAGGGCCTGCTGCGCGAGCGTCAGCACGGCGCTTTCGACCGCCGACTTGGCTTCGTCGCTCTTCGGCTTGAACTCCTTGTTCAGCAGCGCGGCGAAGTCGCCGCCCTGGTACTCGACGCCCTGAAGAGCCGACTCTTGAGAACCTTGTGTTGCCATGGTGTGTGCTCCGTGCAGATCAGGCAGCTTCTTCGGGCTTCTTTGCCGCGGCCAGCGTGCTCAGCAGCGCCGGGTCGGCGAGCACCTTCGCGAGCAGCTCCTCGGCGCCGGTCTTGCCGTCCATGTAGGTGATCAGGTTCGAGAGCTGCTGGCGCGCCTCGAGCAGCTTGGACAAGGCATCGACCTTGCGCGCGACCGCGGCCGGCGAGAAGTCGTCCATGCTCTCGAACGTGATGTCGACCGCGACGTTGCCTTCGCCGGTCAGCGTGTTGGGCACCTGGAACGCGGCGCGCGGCTTCATCGACTTCATGCGCGAGTCGAAGTTGTCGACGTCGACCTCGAGGAACTTGCGGTCGGCCACCGGCGGCAGCGGCTCGCTGGGCTTGCCCGACAGGTCCGACATCACGCCCATCACGAACGGCAGCTGCACCTTCTTCTCGGCGCCGTACAGCTCCACGTCGTACTCGATCTGCACACGCGGCGCCCGGTTGCGGGCGATGAACTTCTGACTGCTGGTGGCCATGGGTCGCTCCTGGTTTGAACCTTGAACAAGTGGCGGCTGCTCGGTGGCCGCTATTCGCCTTCGACGCCGGCGATGCGCTCGACCTGGCTCAGCCCGTCGGGCGCGAGGTCGCGGATGATGTCCATGAAGCTCTTCGTCATCAGCCGCTTGGCGCGGCGGATCAACAGCGGCGCCGGGTTGGTGGGCTCGTGGCGCTCGATCCAGTCGCAGACGCGGTCGAGTGCCTTCAGCGCATCGTCGCGGCTGGCGATCGCGCCGGGCGTGCCGCTTGCGCCACCCGCGCGGGCGCTCGGCGTGGCGCCGTTCGCGGCCCCTTGGTCTTCGCTTGCGGCTGTGGCCGCCTCGCCGCGAGCCGCCCGCGCCGCCTTCGCGAGCGCCTCGGTCACGCTGCGCAGCAGCTTCAGATCGGGCCCGCGCGCCGCGCCGACCTTCTCGCTCAGGATGGCGTCGATCCCGCGCACCTGCTCGTGCGCCGCGAGCATCGCGTCGAGCAGCCCGGTCGCGTGCTGCGACGCCTCGGCGATGCCTTGCAGCGCCCCGGCCTCGGTGACCGACGCCTCGCCGCCGATCGGATCGACCCTGCCGAACCCGAGCTCGATCTGGCGCACCGTGATGCTGCCGCGCGTGTTGGCCAGCGGCGCGGCGCGCAGGTCGGCGATCAGCGTGTCGGCATCGGCCAGCGGGGCCAGCGCGCTCAGGCGCATCGTCGGGTCGTCGTGGTCACTCGCGTCGAGCTGCGGGTGCACCGTGTCCCACTGGCGCTCGAGCAGGCCATGCACGAGCGCGAGGCCGCGCGCGAAGCCGCCGAAGCCATCGAGCCGGGCGCCGGCGCGCGCGAGCGCGGTCGCGACGCGCAGATCACGGGTGCGTTGGAACAGCAGCAGCGCCTGCTCCTTCATCGTGCGCCAGTCGGGCTCGGTCGCGGCGATCAGGGTGTCGCCGAACTGCTGCTCGGCCTTGCCGCGCGAGGCTTCTTCGAGCGCGAGGAACGCCGCGTCGTACTCCAGGTCGGCACCGCTGGTCGCGGTGTCGCTCACCGGAGTCAGCAGGGCGGCAACGTCGAGGTCGGCCATGTTCGATGTGTCTCGGCAGCGTGATCGGCGCAGGGCTGGCGGCGCAGGGCGGCGGTTGTGTGCTGTGCAATGTAGGCAGCAAATTTCCGTGCCGCAGTTGTCTTAGGTCATGTCGGATTCACCGGAACGTGGGGCATCCCGGTGATCTCACGCTTGCGCCGCGCGATCCCGCCCCCCTAATATGGCGGCGCCTTTAGGGGTTGCCGCGTCACATGAGCGCCGCATACTCCGGGCGGCGCGGGGCGAGCCGTCGATGACAACGAGGCCGCTGTCGCGCACGATGTGGAGACAACAAGGGCAGCGACGTCGTGCCTGTTTCGCTCCGACGAAGTCGGGGCCGGGACAGGGAGGCCGGGCCGTCGCGGCTGCACATTGAGGGCACAGCGCGATGGAATCGACATCCTCAGCGGTGCACGGCGCAACGGCCGTGCTCAGGAACAACGCTTCGAGAATCACGGCGCTGTCGGCAGCGCTGCCGCACGGCGGCATGCTGCGGCACAAGGTGCTGCTCGTCGAAGACCACGACCTGGTGCGCCTGGGCGTGAAGGCGCTGTTCAGCACGCCGGAGTGCACGGGCATCGAGTGGATCGAGGCGGCGACGCTTGCCGATGCGCTGCGCCTGCATGCCGAGCACGACGACATCGAGGTCGTGCTGCTCGACCTGAACCTCGCCGACTGCAAGGGCCTGCATGGGCTGAGCCAGATGCTCGCCGAGCACCCCGGCGCGCGCGTGCTGATCCTGTCGGGTACGCAGGACGAGTTCGTCGTCCGCCAGGCCAAGGCAATGGGCGCTGCAGGCTATCTGCACAAGAGCGGCTCGCCCGAGACGATGCGCGAGACGCTGCGTTCCATCCTCGAGCTCGACCCCTCGTGCGGCAGCAGCACGCGCTCGCTGCAGCACTTCCCGAAGTTCCCGTCGGCCTCGAGCTACGACCGCGTCGCCGAACTCGGCGCGCGGCATCTCGAGATCCTCGAGCTGGTGCTGTCGGGCTGCGCGAACCAGGAGATCAGCAACTCGACCAGGCTGTCGCTCGGCACGGTGAAGAACTATGTGTCGACGATCCTGCTCGCGCTCGATGTCAAGTCGCGCTCCCACCTGATCAGCCTGTTCCGCTGACACGGACGGCTGCCCCGGCAAGGTGCCCGAACGCGCTGAACTCCGCGTCCGGCACGGCCGCCTCACGATCGAGCAGGCCAGTGCGCCGGCGCGCGCGGCACCGCCCGACGCCGCCCCGCGTGCGGCAGCGGACACGCCACGCGACACCGCCGAGCTCGCCGGGCCGGCGATCGAGCGGGAGATGCTGCGCGCCGAAGTCGAGCGCCTGTACGAGAACGCGCTGTCGGCGGCGGCCGGCGGTTTCGCGACTGCGGTGGTCCTGTGGGTTCTGTTCTACCAGCATCGCCACGCGGCGATCGTGCTGGCCTGGGCGGTGGCGATCCACCTCGCGCAGAGCCTGCGGCTCGGCGTGGTGCTCGCGTTCAAGCACACCCGCGCGCGCCATCGTGAGCCGGCGCTGTGGCTGCGGCGCTATCGCGCGAGCCTGCTCGCGGTGAGCTCCGCCTGGGGGCTCGCGCCGCTGCTGTTCCTGCCGGCGGGCGACCTGGCCTATGCGGCGCTGATGCTGCTGGTGCTGCTGGGCATGGCGGTGACCGGCATCTCGGGCATCGCGCCGGATCGCGGCTCGATCTTCCTGTGGCTGCTGCCGCTGGCCGGGCCGATCCCGCTGGCGCTGCTCGTGCGCGGCAGCGACGATGTCGGCTATCTCGCGCTGGCGCTGCTCTCGGCGGTGTTCGTCGCGGTCAACCTGAAGTTCGTGCTCGCGCAGAACCACACGCTGTCGACCGCGTTGCGCGCGCAGTTCGAGAACGCGGCACTGGTCCAGCGACTGAACCACCAGATCGCGCTGACCGAGCAGGCGAGCCTGGACAAGAGCCGCTTCCTCGCCGCCGCCAGCCACGACTTGCGCCAGCCGCTGCATGCGCTCAGCTTCTTCGGTTCGACCCTCGAAAAGCGCATGGCCAAGTCGGTCGACCAGCCGCTGATCTTCAACATGATGCGGTCGATCGAGGCGCTGGACAAATCGTTCAATGCGATCCTCGACGTCTCCAAGCTCGACGCGCAGGCGGTCGAGCCGCATGCACAGGCGTTCCCGCTGCGCGACCTGTTCCGCCGCCTGCAGATGAGCTTCGGCGGCCAGGCCGAGGCGGCAGGGCTGCAACTGCGCTTCAAGCCGGGCGGCAAGATCGTGCGCAGCGACCCGCAGCTGCTCGAGCGCGCGCTCGCGAACCTGATCCAGAACGCGCTGAGCTACTGCCGGCGCGGCGGCGTCGTCGTGCTCGCGCGCAACTGGCGCGGCGGCCTCAACCTCGAGGTGTGGGACAGCGGCATCGGCATCCCCGAAGCCGAGCTGCCGAAGATCTTCGCCGAGTTCTATCAGATCGCGAACCCGGAGCGTGACCGCAACAAGGGGCTGGGCATTGGCCTGGCGATCGTGTCGCGGCTGACGCTGCTGCTCGGGCACCGGCTCAGCGTGCAGTCGAGGGTCGGGCGCGGCAGCCTCTTCCGGATCTGGATCAAGGGCTCCGATCTCGAGGCGATGGACGAATTCACCGTCGGCTCCGAGACCGTGCCGACGCGCATCGACGACACGCGCACCATCCTCTTCCTCGACGACGAGGAGGCGATCCGCGCGAGCGTCTCGGAACAGCTGCGCCACTGGGGCTACACGGTGCTCCCGGTCGCGACCATCGACGAGGCGCGGCGCGCCGTGCTCAACCACGACAGCACGATCGACATCGTCATCAGCGACCTGCGGCTGCGCGGCGGCGAGGACGGCATCGTCGCGATCGCGCAGATCCGCGAGCTGTGCGGCTACACGGTGCCGGCCGTGCTCGTCACCGGCGACACCGCGCCGGCGCAGATCCGGCGCATCGACGAAAGCGGGCACATCGTGCTGTTCAAGCCGGTTCCGCCGAAAGAACTGTTCAACGTGCTGAAAGGCTTGAGCTAAATTCAGACCCGCCATGGACGAAGACGACGACCGCACGCAAGTCCAGCACCGCACCTCGGTGCCGGGCAGCGGCGTCGGCGCGCCGGCGCCGGCACAGAATCACGCCGACGGCGACACGCATGCGCTGCCGAACGGCACCCGGCTCGACGAGTTCGAGCTGACCCGGCGCATCGGCGAGGGCGGCTTCAGCATCGTCTATCTCGCGTGGGACCATTCGCTGGACCGCAAGGTCGCGGTCAAGGAATACATGCCGGGCTCGCTGGCGACGCGCGTCGGCACCACGCAGATCCGGCCGCGCTCGGACCGCCATCGCGAGACCTTCGAAGCCGGCCTGAAGAGCTTCATCAACGAGGCGAAGCTGCTCGCGCAGTTCGATCATCCGGCGCTGGTCAAGGTCTACCGCTTCTGGGAGGCGAACGGCACCGCGTATCTCGTGATGCCGCTGTACGACGGCGTGACGCTGAAGGACACGGTGCGCGCGCTGCCGCAGCCGCCCGACGAGGCCTGGCTGATCGGCGTGCTGACGCCGCTGACCGCCGCGCTGAACGTGATCCACGCCGAGCACTGCTACCACCGCGACATCGCACCCGACAACGTCATGCTGCTGGCCGACGGCGGCAAGCCGCTCCTGCTCGACTTCGGCGCGGCGCGACGCGTGATCGGCGACATGACGCAGGCGCTGACGGTGATCCTGAAGCCCGGTTATGCGCCGGTCGAGCAGTACGCCGAAGTGCCGGGCATGAAGCAGGGGCCGTGGACCGACGTCTATGCATTGGCCGCGACCGTCTACTGGTCCGTCACCGGCAAGATCCCGCCGCCGTCGGTCGGCCGCATGGTCAGCGACGCGTACGTGCCGCTGGCGCAGGCCGCGGCCGGCCGCTACAGCGCCGGCTTCCTGCAGGCGATCGACCGCGCGCTGGTCGTGCTGCCCGAGGCGCGCACGCAGACGATCGCGGCGCTGCGGCGCGATCTCGGCATCGACGGCGCGCCGCGCGCGGTGCCGGTGCCGCCGCCGGTCGACGACGACAAGACGGTGGTCGTGCCGCTGTCTGGCGTGCGTGAACTGCGCGGCGACAGGAAGAAGGCGGAGCCGGCAACGCCTCGCGACGACGTGCCGATGGCGCCGCCGCGCACGACGAGCGCGACCGACGCGACGACGACATCGCGCCGCGGCCTCGTGCTCGGCGCCGTCGCGGCGGGTGTCGTCGTGATCGCGGCGACGGCCTGGTGGGCGATGCGGCCGCCGCCAGTCGCGCAGAAGACGGCAGAGAAGGTTCCGGTGTTCGAGGCGACGCCGGCGTCTGCGCCGGCGCCGGCGCCCACCACAACGGCTGTCGAACCCGAAAAGCCGATCGGCATCACGGCGGCCGAGACCACCGGATCACCGGCTGCGTTGCTGCCGCCGCCTGCGCCACCGCCTGCCGACGAGCCGCTGGCGTCGCCGGTCAAGCCGAAACCCACCGCGGGCGCGATCGTCACGGCCAAGCCGGCGCATGAAACCGGCAGCAAGGCCGATGTCGCCGCACGCAACGCCGAGTGCGCGCAGATCTATCAGCGCCTGTCGCTGGGCGAGACGCGGCCCGACCTGCTCGAGCGCGCGAAGACGCTGAAGTGCCGCTGAAGCGCTGAACCGCTGAACTGCTGAACCGCGCGGGGCCGCGCGAGCGGCACGTCCCTAGGATGAATGACCCCGAGTGACTTCGGTAACTTTGGCGCCGCGCCGCCGAGCGCCACACTCGCCCGCAACAAACGCCAGGCCCATCGGGCCGCGTCATGGCGTCGAGAGGGGGCCTATGGACCGGCGACAGTCGCGCCGGGCGCATCGTTTTATCGCGCTCGCAATCGGAATTGGAACGACGTGGGGGCTGATGTCGTGCGGCGGTGGCGGCGGCAGCACCGGCAATGCGCAGGACAGCGGGCCGAACAAGACCTACCTGAGCGTCGAGGCGAACGACGCCGACGGCGACGCCTTGCACTATCAATGGCGCGTGACCGCCGGCAGCATCGAGAACCGCGACTCGCGCGAGACCGTGTGGACCATGCCCGACGGGCCCGGGCTGCACTTCGCGTACGTGACGGTCTCCGACGGCAAGGGCGGGTATGTCGAGCAGCAGTACGCGGTCGCGACCGATGCGCTCAACACCACGGCGGCGCCACGTGCGCCGGTCTCGCGCGCGGCACCGGCGAATGCCGCGACCGCGTGGAGCGCCGGCCGGCTGCGGGCCTACTCGGGCGATACGCTGAGCTTTGCCGCTCCAGGCGGCCCCGCGCAGCCGCGCCGCGTGTACCTGAGCGACGTGCAGTTCCAGGTCGAGCGGCAAGGCGGCGGTGTGGTGTTCAGCGGCGTCGCCGATCTCAGCGGCGAGCTGAGCCTGCCCGATCTCGATGTCGGCACCTACGTGGTCAAGTGCAGCACGGTCGCCGGCGGGCCGCTGACCGATTGCGGGCCGCTCGCAGGTGGCGTGCCCACGCCCTACACCTTCAGCGTGGTCGCCGACGCCACGGTCAGCGTGCGCAGCGTCACGCCGCCGCTCACCTCTGCGCGCAACCTGCGCCTGTTCGGCCACGTCGCGCTTGCCGACGGCTCGGTGTGCGGCGCGCAGAACGAGTTCTTCGGCGTGCAGAGCGCCGCGACCGTGCAGCTGCTGCAGTCCGACGGCAGTGCGGTCGCCCCGCCGGTCCGCGTCAACCGTTTCGGCGACTATGCGATCGACGCGGCCGTGCTGGCCCACGGCCAATACCAGCTCCAGGTGAGCTGCGAGGGCTACGCCACGACGCTGGTCGTGCCGGCCTCGACCGACCCGCTCGGCTACGTCAGCACGCAACCGATCGAGCTGACGCACCAGATCCGCAATACGCGCCCGACGCTCGTGAAGATGGTCGCGAACGGCCCCGACGGCAACGTGCGCGGCCAGATGATCGTGCCCGAGGCCGGCGTGTCCGCCGACCTGCCCGGCTGGCGCCAGTTCCTCGCCTACAAGGGCCACGACACGAAGGCCAGCGCGTGCCGGTACTACCAGTCCATCGGCGCGGCCGGCGGCTGTGACGCACAAGGCAACCTGCAGGACCCGATCTCGCTGGACGACTGGAAGCGGCAGCACAAGCTCAAGCCCTACGACAGCGGCAACAGCGAGGTGGCGGCGATCTACATCAACCGCATGGACCTGAACCTGGTGCGCCGCATGTACGCGACGCAGGCGGCGGCCGACGACATCGCGTTCTACGTCTGCAATCACCCGGGGCCCGACGGCGCCAGCCAGCAGGAGATCGACCGCGTGCTCGACACCGGGCTCGCGGACGAGAAGCGCGTGGCCTGCGTCGCGATGGAGTGGTCGACCTCGCCCGGCGTCAACGGCGGCAAGCCGTTCACGAAGTTCCTCACCTTCGGGCCGGACGGCGCGCTGCTGCCGTCGATCAACCTCGACGGCCGCGGCGAGAAGTACATGCCCGGCGCCTGCATCGCATGCCACGGCGGCACGCAGTACAACGGGCGCTTCGCGGCAAGCGGCACACCGTCGCCGTACCTCGGCGCCGGCTTCCTGCCATTCGACACCGGCAACTACCTGTTCGGCACCGGGTCGGGGCTGTCGGAAGCCGCGCAGGGCCAGGCGATCCACGACCTGAACATGCTGGTCAAGGCGACCGACAACCGCGGCTACGCGTCGACCTCGCGCCTGATCGACGGCTGGTATGCGAGCGGCGGCGCGACGCTGAACAAGCAGTACGTGCCGCAGGAGTGGATCGATGCCGAAGCGGGCGGCAAGGCCGGCGCGTCGCAGTTCTATCGCGAGGTCGTCGGCGGTGTCTGCCGCACCTGCCACACGGCGCTGGGCTCGTTCCGCTTCGACTGGGACAGCAACGTCAACGTCGTCACCAACCCGAGCGGCATCGCCCACGAGCACTTCTGCGGCGGCACGTCCGACGTGGCGATCAACGCGTCGATGCCGAACGCGCTGATCTCGCGCGACCGCCTCGCCGACCGCATCCAGGCCGACCCGGCGCTCGCGGCGCTGATGCAGCAGTACCTGGGCTGCGTGACGCCGCTGCCGGACCCGGCGTACGCGAAGCGATGAACCGCGGCCCATCGAAACCGCAAGCGGAGGACGCGAGCATGACATCCCATCGTCGACAAGGACGTACCGTGTGGCGCCTGGCCGGCACCGCGCTGGCGGCATTCGCCGCGCTTGCCGGCTGCGCGAGCCCGGCCGGGCCGGCGCCGTCGTCATCGGCCGCGGCACCTGCGCCAGCGGCCGCACCGACGGCTCCGGCTGCCGCAGCAGCCACCGCGCAACCGATGGCGGCACCCGCGCCGCAGCCGGTCAACACCTTCGTCGCCCCGGCCCCGATCAAGTTCGAGGACGCGATCGCCCGCGCCGGCCAGCAACTCTTCGCGCAGGCCGCGCCGCAGCTCGGCGGCGATTCGCGCGTGCTCGTCGTCGACCCGCTGATCGACGCGAACACCGGCGCGCAGACGGTCAGCACCGTGAAGATGGGCGAGCAGCTCGAATCGATCGCGAAGAGCCGCAACGCGAAGTGGTCGGTCAAGCCGCTGACCCGCGATGCGCTCGCGCAAAAGCCGCTGCTCCTGATCGGCACGCTGACGCCGGTGACGGTCGAGCGCTCGGTCGACACGGTGCCCGACGCGTTTCGCGTCTGGCTCACGCTGATCGATCTGCGCAGCGGCAAGGTGATCGCGAAGCAGCTCGACCGCGCGACGGTCGACTCGGTCAACCCCGAGCCGCTCAAGTACTACCAGGACAGCCCGACCTGGCACAAGGACAAGACCGTTCTCGGCTACATCAACTCGTGCCAGGTCAACACCCGGATCGGCGACCCGGCCGACCCCGACTACCTCGCGCGGCTGCCCGGCGCGGCGGTCGTCAACGAGGCGATCATCGCCTACGACGGCGGCAAGATCCCGCTGGCGAACAAGCTCTACAAGGAGGCCGAGCCGCTCGCCGATCCCGGCGACCTGCGCGTGCTCAACGGCCTGTACATCACGAGCTGGCAACTCGGCCAGCGCGACGCAGCGCGCGATGCGTTCGGCAAGCTTGTCGAGTCGGGGCTCGAGCAGAAGCGGCTGCCGGTGAAGCTCCTGTTCCAGCCCGGCAAGACGCAGTTCAACGCGATCGGCGACCTGCCCCAGCAATACACCATGTGGGTCGCTTCGATTGCGCAGAAGGCCGGCAGCACGCCGTCGTGCGTGCGCGTCGTCGGCCACACGAGCCGCACCGGCAGCGCCCGTGGCAACGAGGTTCTGTCCCGCCAACGCGCCGAGGCCGTGCAGCGCATGCTCGAGCGCGACAACCGCGCGCTCGCCGCGAAGCTCAGCGCGGCCGGCATGGGCTCGCGCGAGGCCTTGGTGGGGTTGGGGACCGATGACGTGCGAGATGCGCTGGATCGGCGGGTGGAGTTTCGGGTGGTGGATTGCGTCTGACCGGGGGTCCGAACCGTGAAGCAAGCGCTGTTGATTCGGGGGATCGGGGTACTGCTGATCGGACTGATGTCGGCCGCAAGTGCGCTGGCCGCGGCCAGTTCGACCACGTACGGCAACAAGTGCAAAACCTGCCACGGGGGACCCCCGCCGTCCATGCTGTCGCAGACGCCGACGACCGGATCACAGTACGGCCTGCTGGTCAACAACGACGGCATCTACGCCTCGACCATCGCCGACCTGAAAGCGAGCATTCCGGCCTCGAGCGGGATGACCACCTACATCGCCAGCTACATCAACCCGCTGACGCCGAGCGAGTGGACAGCCATCAGCGCGTATCTCGTCGATGTCAGAGACGGCGTGGTGACCACCCCGAACGGCGCCATTCCGAAATCGAACACGTCGTCGACCACGCTGACCTTCACTTCGTCGGTACTTGTCGGGGCAACCGATCCGGACCCGGTGACCGATCAGAGCAATCCGGCGCTGAAGACGATCACGATCGAGAACCCGCGCGGCCTAAGCATCAAGTACAAGGTCACGACGACGTCTGAGTTCCCAACCGGCTATTCGAACTGCACCGGGACGGACGCGAACGGCTATCACACCGTCGCCGCCGGAGCAACGTGCACGGTGTTGGTAGGCTTCAACCCTTCGAGTGGCGGGTCGCGCTCAGGCACGATGACGATCGACTTTCAGTCGTCGTCCGCGTCCGACACCGACCCGGGCCGGCGCACGCTCACGCTGCAAGGGACCGGCTTTGTCCTCGGTCCGAACCAGATTGGCCCGGCTGCGCTGACGACGAACATCGGCACGCCGATTTCCACGAGCGTGCTGCTCACAAATTCGGGTGCCACCGCGATTCAGCTGAACTCGATCGCGTTCTCCGGCGCGTCGAACGGTTTCAGCTTGCCCACCAGCGGCAGCAACGCGTGCGCTGCGGGCGTGACAATCAATAGCAGTTCGAACTGCACGTTGTATGTCGGCTTCGACGGCGCCGCGTCGGGCTCGGCGGATATCGTGGTCAAGACGACGACGCCGACGAGCGCCGATCGCGCGATCCATCTCGTCGGTATCGCGTCTCCGTTCCCGCAGATCGCAATCGATGCGGCGTCGCCGCTCGATCTCGGCGAGCGAGTGATCAACACCGGCCCCTCGGCGGCGACGACGATCAAGGTCTCCAACACGGGCACCGCGCCGCTGGTGATCTCTTCGGTGAGCCAGTCGGGCAACACTGGCGAGTTCGTCGTTTCGGGCGACTGTCTGCAAGGCGGCGGCATCACGATTCCGGTGCAGACGCCGGCGGCGACCTGCTCGATCGTTGCGCGGTTCTCTCCGACGGTCGTGGGGTCGCGCAGCATGACGCTGACGATCAACTCGAACGCCGACGGACATCCAAACGTGCCCTTCACGCTTACCGGCACAGGTAAGCCCGTGCCGGCTGCGAAGCTGTCCCTCACGCCGACGACGCTGCCGATCGACTTCGGTCATCAGACGCTCAACAACCCGCTGTATCCGTCTCGCACGCTGCACATCGAGAACATCGGTGACCTAGCCATGACACTCGGCGTCACGCTGCCGTCGAGCGGATTCGTGGTCACGAACCCGTGTCCGACGACGTTGGCGGTGAGCGGGCAACCGGGCTCGTCGTGCGACATGACGATTCGCTTCACGCCCACGCAGGTTCAAACCTACAACGGAGCGATCACGCTGACGACGAACGATGCGGCCAACCTGACCAAGCAGGTCACGCTCACGGGCATCGGCGACGCGCAGGTGGTGCCGGTGGTGGCGTGGTCGTCGATGTCGGGCTCGGCCTCGCCGGTCACTGCGCTCGCCTTCCCGACGGTCTCGGTGGGCTCACAGTCCGCGCCGCAGACGGTATATCTGCGCAACCAGGGGCCTGGCGGGATGCAGGTCACAGTGGTGAACGCGATCGGTACAGGTGCTGCGCTGTTCACGGTCAGCGGATGCAGTTCGGGGCAGGTTGTGTACGCGGGCGACGAGTGTGCGGTGCAGGTCTTGTTCACGCCGGACAGCGCCGGCGCGAAGACGGCCTTGCTACAGGCCGTCACCAGCGGCAGCGCGCCCGCGCCGCTGGCGATGACCGGCACCGGCAGCGGAGGTCCGCAGCCGACGATCGGCGTCGACGTCTCCACGGTCTTGGCGGGAACGGTGAAGGTTGGGGCGAGTTCTGCTCCGCAGGACGTGACGATCTCCAACCCGGGCGCGTCGACGCTGCACGTGTCGGCGCTCACGGTCACCGGGCCGTTCACGGTGACGCCGAAGACCTGTGGCGCCTTGCCCTTTGCTGTCACGCCCAGGGCCTCTTGTACGGTCAGTGTGACCTTCGTGCCGACGTCGCAGGGCCAGGCCACCGGCAAGCTGCAGATCGCGAGCGACGCCAGCCCGACGGAGGTGACGCTCAGCGGCCAGGGCGACCCTGCGCCCGATGTGTCCAGTGGCGGCTGCTCGATCACGCCACGCTCGCTGTTCGATCCGACGCTGTGGCTGCTAGTGCTGCTGGCTGCCGGCATCTTGTGGCATCGACATCGAGCGAGGCTGTCGGAACGCGCGAAGGCGCTGCTGCACTGGGCGGACGATCGTAGCAACAGGTCCATCCCATGAACAGCAAGAACAAGCTTCGAGGGATCTTCGTCGGCCTGATGCTCGGCGGCGCGACGCTGTCGGCGCATGCGCAATTCGATTACTCAGCCTACGGCGTCGCCGACTTCTCCTACGGCCGCTTCGAGCCCAGCGGCCTCGAGGCGGTGCACCGCTTCAACAGCAACTCGTTGACCGCGAGCTTCATCGGCGTCAATGCGAGCTACGGCTTCGATGGCGGCTGGAAGCCCGGCGTCACGCTCGAGACCTTCGTGCGCTTTCAGGACTTCAAGACCGGCCGCAACGACAACGACCCGGCGCTGTCGCGCAAGGCCTTCGTCTCGCTCGCGAGCAACTACGGCACGCTCAGCGTCGGCCGGCTGCAGACGCTGCTGTTCGACACGACGACGCGCTTCAACGCCATGGGCAACTCGGTCGCGTTCTCGCCGGCGATCCGGCACGTCTTCGCCAGCGGCAATCTCGAAGGCGTGCAGCGCGATTTCTACTGGAACCGCGCGGCCGGCTACGTCTCGCCGAACTGGGAGGGCGTGACCGGCAGCGCGATGTATGCGCTCGGCCCCACCGATCAGCGCAGCGACCTCGCGGCCGCCAACGTCGTGGTCTCGCGCGGGCTGTTCGCCGCGGCGCTGTCGATGCAGCGCGTGCACTTCAACGACGGCATCGACGACCCGACGAAAGAGACCACCTGGCAGCTCGGCGCGACCTACAACTTCGGCTGGGCGCGCGTGTTCGGCCTGTACACGCACACCAACGACGACGGGCTGGACGTGCGCAGCAACCTGTACTCGGGCGGCGTCGCGGTACCGCTAGGCCCCGGCACCTTGCAACTGCAGGCCGGCTTCGCGAAGACCACCGGCCCGGCGGTCGACCGCAAGCACACGTCGACGAGCGCGGCCTACCTCTATGCCTACGACAGCGTCACCGACCTCTACGTCGTCGGCATGGACGACCGCATTCGCGGGCAGACCCGCGGCTTCTCGTTCGCGGTCGGCGCACGCTACCGGTTCTGACGCCGCTGCCGCGGCGCCCCTTGGCCTCGTCACCGCGCCGAAGCGCGGAAGCGGCTGACCTCCAGCGCGCTGACCGGCGCGGCGCGGTTGCCCCAGCTGCCGCGCACGAACGACAGCAGCGCGGCGACATCGGCGTCGTTCAGCTCGGTCGCGAACGGCGGCATGCCGAACGGCCGCGGGTTGCCCGCCGTCGACGGCGCGAAGCCGCCTTCGATCACGATGTGCACGAGGTTCGCGCTCGTGTCCAGCAGCACCGTGCGGTTGCCGGCAAGCGCTGGATACGCGCCGGGCACGCCCTCGCCCTGTTCGCCGTGGCAGGCCGCGCAATGCCGCGCATACAGCTTCGCTCCGGCGGCGCTGGGCGCGGCGATCGGTCGGGTATCGATCTCGCGGTCGGGCAAGGCCTGCAGATAGCTCGCCATCGCGCGCAGGTCGGCATCGTTCAGATACTGCGTGCTGCCGCCGACGACCTCGCGCATCGGCCCGCTGACCGACGCCCGGGGCGAGACACCGGTCTTCAGCAGCGCGACCACGTCGGCCGCGGGCCAGTCGGCCACGCCGGCTTCGCGCGGCGCCCTCAGCGACGGCGCGTACCAGTTCTGCACCGGGATCAGGCCGCCGGCGAGGTCGAACGGGCTGGCCGTCGCGCCCAGCGCATTGCGGCTCGCGTGGCACGCATTGCAGTGCCCCAGCCCTTCGACCAGATAGGCGCCGCGGTTCCATTCGGCCGAGCGTGTGCCGTCCGCCTCGAACGAGGCCGGGCGAAAGTACAGCGCGCGCCACACCGCGAGCGCGGCCTGCCGGTTGTACGGGAAGCGCAGCGCGTGCGGCCGGTTCGGCTGGTTCACCGGCGCGAGGCTGCGCAGGTACGCGTGGATCGCATCGGCGTCGGCGCGCGTGATGCGTGTGTAGTTCGGATACGGAAACGCCGGGTACAGCAGCCGGCCGTCGCGCGAACGGCCGTTGTGCAGCGCGCGCCAGAACTGCGCGTCGGTCCAGCCGCCGAGGCCGGTGGCGACGTCGGGCGTCAGGTTCGGCGCGTAGATGTCGCCGAACGGCGTCGGCACCCCGCGGCCGCCGGCATACGGCATGCCGCCGCGCGCGGTGTGGCAGCCCATGCAGTTGCCGGCGCGGGCGAGGTAGGCGCCGCGTTCGATCTGCTCGGCGGCGGCGCGGCCCGGTGCGGCGGCCGTCGTCGTGTCGATCGGCTCTTCGCCGCGCACATTGAGCCACGCGACCAGCGCGGACAGCAGCGACACGATCGCCACCAGGATCGCGAGCGTGGCGGCGATCCGGCGCAGCGTGCGGGTCGTGGCGGCCGTTGCCGTCATCGCGCCGGGCCCTTCGCGGCGGGTGCGCCGTCGGATGCGATCGCGCCGACCCCGCCGCAATCGAGCGGCATCGCCGCAGGCAACGCGGCCGCGGGCTTCGCGCCGGGCGGAACCGGCCGGGCCGCGAGCCAGTGCGACAGCGCGGCGATGTCGGCCGGCGCGAGCCGCTGCGCGACCTGCGCCATGCAGTCGGGCGCCGGCGCACGGCGCTTGCCGGCGCGCCACGCGCCGAGCTGGGCGTTCAGGTAGTCGCGCGGCATGCCGATCAGCGCCGGGACCGCCGGCGCCACGCCCATCAGCGCACTGCCGTGGCAGGCGACGCAGGCGGGCACGCGCCGCGCCGGGTCGCCGTGCATCACGAGCGCTTCGCCGCGGCTCAGCGCGGCGATGTCGTCGGACGCGGGCTGCGGCGGCGGGTACGGGATCTCGAGGTTCGCGAAATGCTCGGCAATCTCGCGCAGGTAGGCGTCGGACAGCGGCGCAAGCAGGTTCGTCATCAGCGCGTAGTCGCGCCGGCCGTCGCGAAAGCCGACGAGCTGGTTGTACAGGTACTGCGCCGGCTTGCCGGCAATGCGCGGGTAGTAGCCGTCGCTCGCGGCGCGGCCTTGCGGGCCATGGCAGCCGGTGCAGGCCTGGACGCGCTGGGCGATCGTGTTCTCGAACGGCGCGGGCGCGGCAGGCGCAGCCGCGGTCATCGCGAGCAGCGTCGCCGTGGCCGCAATCCGCGCGGCGGCGCGTTGCAGGCGCGGGCCGGTCACGGCGCGACCGTTGGCGCTGCGGCGGGGGGCAGGTGCGCTTCGACCCAATCGGCCATCGCCATCGGGGCGCCCGTGGTCGCGTGAAGTGCCGTGTCGGCCTCGCGCAGGCCGCGCGCGACGCCGGCGCGGTCGCCGACCGGCCGGTTCTGGCTGACCTTCCACTTGCCGACGAGCGAGCTGAGCACGATCTCGATGCCGACGATCGCGCGCAGCATCGAGTCGATGTACTCGGGTGGCGCATCGCCGACCGACCAGGGTCGAGGCTGCGCGGCCTCGTGGCGCTGCGTGAGCCGCGTGACGAAGGCGCGCAGCCACTCGGGGTCGTCGATCGCGCGCAAGCGTCCGCGCGCCTGCACAGTCACGTAGTTCCAGGTCGGCACGACCTTGCCGTGTTCGGCCTTCACCGGGTACCAGTTCGGCGAGACGTAAGCCTGCGCGCCCTGGAACACGACCAGCGCGTCGACGTCGGGGCGCGAATCGCGCCACACCGGGTTCGCGCGCGCCACGTGCGCGCGCAGGATGCCGGGCCCGCCGGCCGGATCGGGGTCGAGAAAGAACGGCACCGGGTCGGCCTGCAGCCCGGCGTCGGCCAGCGTGATCAGCAGGCCCAGCGGATGGTCTTGGATCAGCCGGCCGAGCACCTCGGCGCGTGATTCGGCGAAATGCGAGGGCAGGTACATGCGGGCGGCTCGTGTGGGGCGTTGCTCGGGTGTGGATCCGCATCGTACCGAGATCGCCGAACGGCCGCCGATGCAGGCTCGGCTATGCTCGGCCGCCAGAGAGCCGCCGGCTCGCGCTCCATCCCCGCCTACACATGCCCAAGCCGATCGCGGCAACCCGGACCCCAGGCTTCACACTGATCGAGATGATGGCGGTGGTCGCGGTGATCGCGATCCTCGCGACGATCGCGCTGCCGAGCCTGCAGGACCGAATCGTGCGTGCGCAGATCGTCGAGGCGGTGCCGCTCGCCGACATCGCGAAGCCGGCGATCGCCGCGATGTGGCAGGCAACGAAGACGCTGCCGCCCGACAACGGGGCGATCGGGCTGCCGGTGCCTGACAAGATCGTCGGCAACCTGGTGCGCTCGATGAGCGTCGACAACGGCGCGATCCACATCGTGTTCGGCAACAAGGCGAACGGCACGCTCCAGGGCAAGACGCTGACGCTGCGGCCGGCGGTCGTCGAGGATGCGCCGGTCGTGCCGGTGGCCTGGCTGTGCGGCCACGCGAAGGCGCCGGACAAGATGGTCGCGAAGGGCGTCGACCAGACCGACGTGGCCGAGCGCTATCTGCCGTTGAATTGCCGTTGAACTGCCGCTGAACCGCTGCCGGCCCGCGGGCATCAGGCGGCGCTCGCGATCACGCCGCCGCCCAGGCAGACCTCGCCGTCGTACACCACGGCCGACTGGCCCGGCGTCGCGGCCCACTGCGGCTGCGTGAAGCGCAGGCTGAACGCGCCGTTTGCCGCGTCCTTCGCCGCGCCTTCGTGCAGCGCATCACCGTAGCGGCAGTCCGCGTCGGTCTGGCGATAACGCGTCTTCGCGCTCAGCCGCGCGGCATGCGGCGCGGAGCCGGCGACCCAGCTCGCGTCGTTGGCCTCGAGCGTGTTCGACAACAGCCAGGGGTGCTCGTGGCCCTGCACGACATACAAGGTGTTCGCCGCGATGTCCTTACGTGCGACGAACCAGGGCGCGTGCTCGCTGCCGCCGCGGCGCGGGCCACGTTCCTTGAGCCCGCCGATGCCGATGCCCTTGCGCTGGCCGAGCGTGTAGAAGCTCAGGCCGACGTGCTCGCCTATCGTGCGGCCGCGGTCGTCCCGGATCGGCCCAGGCGTGTTCGCGAGATAGCGGTTCAGGAACTCGCGGAACGGCCGCTCACCGATGAAGCAGATGCCGGTCGAGTCCTTCTTCTTCGCGTTCGGCAGGCCGATTTCCTCGGCGATGCGCCGCACCTCGGTCTTCTTCAGCTCGCCGACCGGGAACAGCGTCTTCGCGAGCTGCGCCTGCGTCAGGCGGTGCAGGAAGTAGCTCTGGTCCTTCGCCGGGTCCAGGCCCTTCAGCAGTTCGAAACGGCCGTCGGCGGCTTCGCGCACCCGGGCGTAGTGGCCGGTCGCGATCTTCTGCGCGCCCAGGCGCATCGCGTGATCGAGGAACGCCTTGAACTTGATCTCGGCGTTGCACAGCACGTCCGGGTTCGGCGTGCGGCCGGCCTGGTACTCGCGCAGGAATTCGGCGAACACGCGGTCCTTGTAGTCGGCCGCGAAGTTGACGTGCTCGATCTCGATGCCGAGCACGTCGGCGACGCTGGCCGCATCGAGAAAATCCTGGCGCGACGAGCAGTACTCGTCGTCGTCATCGTCTTCCCAGTTCTTCATGAAGATGCCGATGACCTCGTGCCCTTGCTGCTTGAGCAGCCAGGCGCTGACGGCCGAGTCGACGCCGCCGCTCAGGCCGACGACGATGCGCTGCTTCTGGACCGGGGCAGGGGCGTTCGACAGTCTTGACACCTTCGAATTGTAGGAAAGGATGTCAAACCGGCGACAGGCAAGGGTTTGCGGCTTCGTCTACGATCGCGGCACGTCTTCAGGGCGGGGTGACATTCCCCACCGGCGGTAAATCACCTCGTGTGATGAAGCCCGCGAGCGCCCGGCTGCTCCCGCAGCCGGGGTCAGCAGATCCGGTGAGATGCCGGGGCCGACGGTTCCCTCGGAGTGCGCAAGCACGCCGAGCACAGTCCGGATGAAAGAAGATGGGTGAATCCCCGTGCGCCGAAATTTCGGCTGCGTGGGTTCGCCGCGTCGTCGGTGCGTCTTCGGGCGCGCCGGTGGCAATGCGCCCTGGAACGTTTTTCGTCAACCGCCCGCGAGGGCATTCAACGAGGACGTTTCACCATGTCTCAGCTTTCCCCCCACCCGCGGCCGATGTCGCCCAGGCTGCGCATCGCCGTCGATGCGATACGCCACGGCCGCGCGGTCGTGCTCGTCGATGACGACGACCGCGAGAACGAAGGCGATCTGATCGTCGCCGCCGACCGGCTCACCGTGCCGATGATGGCCACGCTGATCCGCGAGTGCTCGGGCATCGTCTGCCTGTGCCTCGAGGACGAGCAACTCGCGCGGCTCGCGCTGCCGCCGATGGTCGCTCGCAACCAGAGCCGCTACGGCACGGCGTTCACCGTCTCGATCGAAGCGCGCGAGGGCGTGACGACCGGCGTCAGCGCGGCCGACCGCGTCACGACGATACGCACGGCGATCGCCGCCGATGCACGGCCCGAGGATCTCGTCAGTCCGGGCCACGTGTTCCCGCTGCGCGCCGCGGCCGGCGGCGTGCTCGAGCGGCGCGGCCACACCGAGGGCGCGGTCGAGCTCGCGCGCCTGGCCGGGCTCGCGCCGGCCGCCGTGCTGTGCGAGCTGATGAACGCCGACGGCAGCATGATGCGCGGTGCCGAGCTGCTCGCGTTCTCGCGCGTGCATGGCTACCCGATGCTGACGATCGCCGAGCTGGTCGAGTACCGGCATCAGCTCGAGGCGGTGCCGGCCTGATCTTGGTTCAGCGCTTGATCTCGGGATCGTACACGGTCGGATCGGTCGTGATCGCCTCGAGCGGGTAGCGCCGCCCGGCCAGGTAGTCCTCGATCGATCGCAGCAGCAGCGGGCTGCGGTGCTGCGCGCGGCTTGCGCGCAGCGCGCCCAGCGTCATCCAGCGGTTGGCGACGATGCCGGCGTCGAAGGCGAGCGCCGGATCGGGCTCGCCGACCGTGCCGCCGAAGGCGAAACGCACATAGGTCACGTCCTCGCCGGTGGCCGGGCGCCGGAAGCGCGACAGGTACACCCCGACCAGCCGGTCGGGCGTGAAGACGCGCGTCGTCTCCTCGAGCACCTCGCGGACCACCGCCCGCTGCGGCGATTCCTCGGGGTCCAGGTGACCGGCGGGGTTGTTCAGCTTCAGCCCTTCGGGCGTCTGCTCCTCGACGAGCAGGAATTCGCTCGCGCCGTTCGCAACGCGGCGTTCGATCACTGCCGCGACGGTGACACTGGGCTTCCAGCGGTTGGCCATGGCGCGGATGTTATCGGCCCCGGATGCGCGCCGCCTCGCGCCCGATCGGCGCCCTTGACCCCGGTCATTGGCGCAGCCCGGACAAGGTGCGGCAGAATCGGGCCCAATTCCGCCTGCACCGATCTACAAAGCGCCAGAGGAGGCAATCCATGCTGATAGGGGTCCCGCTCGAAACGGCGGCCGGAGAGACGCGTGTGGCCGTCACACCCGAGACGGCCAAGAAGCTCAAGGCGCAAGGGCACACGCTCAAGGTGCAGTCGGGCGCGGGCGTCGCGGCGAGCGTGCCCGACGCGGCGTACGAAGCCGCCGGCGCCGAGATCACCGATGCGACCGGCGCATTCGGCTGCGACCTGGTGCTCAAGGTTCGTTCGCCGCTGCACAGCGAGCTCTCGATGATGAAGACCGGCGCGGCGGTCGTCGGCATGCTGAACCCGTTCGATGCCGACGGGCTGCACCGGCTGGCCGGCGCCGGCGTCACCGGCTTCGCGCTCGAGGCGGCGCCGCGCACGACGCGCGCGCAGAGCATGGACGTGCTGAGCTCGCAGGCCAACATCGCCGGCTACAAGGCCGTGATGATCGCGGCCGACAAGTACCAGCGCTTCTTCCCGATGCTGATGACCGCCGCCGGCACCGTGAAGGCCGCGCGCGTCGTGATTCTCGGCGTCGGCGTCGCCGGGCTGCAGGCGATCGCGACCGCCAAGCGACTGGGCGCCGTGATCGAAGCGAGCGACGTGCGCCCGAGCGTGAAGGAGCAGGTCGAGTCGCTGGGTGCGAAGTTCATCGACGTGTCTTACGACACGCCCGAAGAAAAGGAAGCCGCCGAAGGTGTCGGCGGTTACGCGAAGCCGATGCCACAGAGCTGGCTGGACCGGCAGAAGGTCGAGGTCGCCAAGCGGGTTGCCGCGGCCGACGTGGTCATCACCACCGCGCTGATCCCGGGGCGCGCGGCGCCGGTGCTGGTCACCGAAGAGATGGTCAAGGCGATGAAGCCGGGCTCGGTGATCGTCGACCTCGCCGCCCCGAATGGCGGCAACTGCCCGCTGACCGAAGCCGGCAAGACGGTCGTCAAGCACGGCGTCACGCTCGTCGGCGAAACCAATCTGCCTGCGCTGGTGGCGGCCGACGCGAGCGCGCTGTACGCGCGCAATGTGCTCGACTTCCTCAAGCTCGTGATCACCAAGGAAGGCACGTTCCACGTGCCGATGGACGACGACATCGTCGCTGCGTGCCTGATGACGCAGGGTGGTGAAGTGAAGCGCGCAAACAAGTAAGAAGTCAGAAGCAAGCCAGCCAAGGGCCGACCATGGAACACGAACTCGTCTCCCACACGATCACCAACCTGATCATCTTCGTGCTGGCGATCTACGTCGGCTACCACGTCGTCTGGACCGTCACGCCGGCGCTGCACACGCCGCTGATGGCGGTGACCAACGCGCTGTCGGCGGTCGTGATCGTCGGCGCGATGCTCGCGGCCGCGCTGACCGAAGGGCCGGTCGGCAAGGTCATGGGCGTGCTCGCGGTCGCGCTCGCGGCGGTCAACATCTTCGGCGGCTTCCTCGTGACGCGGCGCATGCTCGAGATGTTCAAGAAGAAGGAAAAGAAGCCGGCAGCGCCCAAGGCGGAGGAGGCCAAGTGAGCTTGAACCTCGTCACCCTGCTGTACCTCGTCGCGAGCGTCTGCTTCATCCAGGCGTTGAAGGGGCTGTCGCACCCGACGACCTCGATCCGCGGCAACCTGTTCGGCATGGTCGGCATGGCGATCGCGATGCTCACGACCGCGGCGCTGATCGTCAAGCTCGCCGGCAGCGGCCTCGGCCTGGGCTGGGTGCTGCTCGGGCTGGTGGCCGGCGGCAGCTACGGCGCCTACCGCGCGCGCACGGTCGAGATGACCAAGATGCCCGAGCTGGTCGCGTTCTTCCACAGCATGATCGGCATGGCCGCGGTGTTCATCGCGGTGGCCGCGGTGGCCGAACCGCATGCGTTCCAGATCGTCGCCCGCGGCGAGCCGATTCCCGGCGGCAACCGGCTCGAACTCGCGCTCGGCGCGGCGATCGGTGCGATCACGTTCTCCGGCTCGGTGATCGCGTTCGGCAAGCTGTCGGGCACCTACAACTTCCGCCTGTTCAAGGGCGCGCCGGTCGTGTTTCCGGGCCAGCACATCCTGAATCTCGTGCTGGGCCTCGCGCTGCTGTTCTTCATCTACGGCTTCATCGCGAGCCAGAGCTGGATGGACTTCCTGCTGATCCTCGCGTTGTCGTTCGTGCTGGGCGTGACCATCATCATCCCGATCGGCGGCGCCGACATGCCGGTGGTCGTCTCGATGCTGAACAGCTACTCGGGTTGGGCTGCGGCCGGCATCGGCTTCTCGCTGAACAACAGCATGCTGATCATCGCCGGCTCGCTCGTAGGCTCGTCGGGCGCGATCCTGAGCTACATCATGTGCAAGGCGATGAACCGCTCGTTCTTCAACGTGATCCTGGGCGGCTTCGGCGGCGAGGGCGCGAGCGCCGCCGCCGGCGCGACCCAGCAGCGCGCGGTCAAGAGCGGCAGCGCCGACGATGCGGCCTTCGTGCTGGGCAACGCCGAGACGGTCGTGATCGTGCCGGGCTACGGCCTGGCCGTGGCACGCGCGCAGCACGCGGTCAAGGAACTCGCGACCAAGCTGACCGAGAAGGGCGTGACGGTGAAGTACGCGATCCATCCGGTGGCCGGGCGCATGCCGGGCCACATGAACGTGCTGCTGGCCGAGGCCGAGGTGCCGTACGACCAGGTCTTCGAGATGGAGGACATCAACGGCGAGTTCGGCCAGGCTGATGTGGCGATCATCCTGGGCGCGAACGACGTCGTGAACCCGGCCGCGCTGCAAAAGGGAACGCCGATCTACGGCATGCCCATCCTCGAGGCCTACAAGGCCAAGACCATCATCGTCAACAAGCGCTCGATGGCCGCCGGCTACGCCGGGCTGGACAACGAGCTGTTCTACATGGACAAGACGATGATGGTGTTCGGCGATGCGAAGAAGGTCGTCGAGGACATGGTGAAGGCGGTGGAGTAGGCGTTCGGCGGCTCGGCGTCGGTCCCCGCCATTCGGGTTTCGGGGTAGTCGCCGCTTTGATAAGGAAGCGCTCGGCACCTGTGTAATAAACGTTCTATGGATTTTCTTTGATAAGAGGGAGGATAGAGCCCTCCTGTTAAAGAGATCGAGCCATGGACGCGCCGACCCGGGCCGGGCGATACATCCAGCAAACCACCGGCTATAGGGCTTTCATTCCGACGCCTTTGCCGCCTGATCCTCCGCTCGTCTACAGCGGTGAATTGCAGACGCTGCTGTCGGACGCCGACCGCGATCTGGCCCGGCTCGATGCGATCGCATCGCTGCTGCCGAACCCCGATCTCTTCGTGGCGATGTATGTCCGTCACGAGGCGGTGCTCTCGTCGCAGATCGAGGGCACGCAAAGCACGCTCGAGGATGTGCTCGCATTCGAAGCCGACGCACTGCGCGACGACACGCCGAAGGACGTCGAAGAGGTCGTCAACTACGTGCGCGCGATGAACCATGGCTTGTCGCGACTTCCTGCTTTCCCTTTGTCGTTGCGCCTGTTGCGCGAGATTCACGGCGAACTGATGCACGGCGTGCGCGGCGGCGACAAGTCGCCCGGTGAGTTTCGAACGTCACAGAACTGGATCGGCGGACGCGGCAGCACGCTGGCCAACGCAGCGTTCGTCCCGCCGCCGCACGAGCTGATGAATGCCCTGGGCGCGCTCGAGCGCTTTCTCCACGAAGAACGTGCCACGGTCCCCTTGCTCGTGCGCTGCGGGCTGGCGCATGCGCAATTCGAGACGATCCACCCGTTCCTCGACGGCAATGGCCGCGTCGGTCGTCTGCTCATCACGCTGATGCTGTGCGAGCACGGCGCCCTTTCGCGACCGCTGCTGTACTTGTCGCTCTACCTCAAGGCACACCGAGCCGAGTATTACGACCGCCTCACCGCGATCCGCCATCAGGGCCACTGGGAGCCGTGGCTGATCTTCTTCCTGCGCGGCGTGAGCGTGACCGCGCGCGTGGCGACGCAGACCGCGCGCGACATCGTCGTGCTGCGCGACTCGCACCGCGCAGCCGTGGCGAAGAATGCCAAGGCCTTGGTGCTGCTCGATGCGCTGTATCGGCAACCCACCGTGTCGGTCAAACGGGTGGCGCAGATGTTGTCGTGCACCTTCCCGACAGCCGCCAAACTCGTGCGCGAGTTCGAAACACACGGCTGGCTGCGCGAGGTCACGGGCTACGGGCGCAACCGCCTGTGGCGTTACCAGCCCTATCTGGATCTGTTCCATCGTGACGACGTGCTCGACGCGATGGTCGGCTTGCCTGTGGTGCCGCCGCTGATCACCGGCAGCGCGCCGGCATGACAGCCGGGCGTCAGCCGGCGAGCACGGTCGCCACCTCCGCTGCCGAGCGCACGCCGAGCTTCGCGTAGACGCGCGCGCGGTGGACTTCGACGGTGCGCACCGAGACGTGCAGCTCGTCGGCGATCACCTTGTTCAGCTTGCCGGCCGCAACGCGCTGCATCACCTCGTGCTCGCGCTCGGTCAGGCTCGCGAGGCGCGCGTCGCGCTCGGCGGCGCGGGCGTCGTGGCGATGCATCGCGGCGTCGATGCGCACCGCCTGCTCGATGCGGTCGGCCAGCGCGTTGTCGCTGTACGGCTTCTCGAGGAAGTCGAACGCGCCCTTCTTCAGCGCCTCGACGGCCATCGGGATGTCGCCGTGCGCCGAGAGGAACAGCACCGGGTTGCGCAGCCGCCGCGCCATCAGCGCCTCGTGCACCGCGAGGCCCGACATCGGCTCCATGCGGATGTCGAGCAGGAACACGCCGGTCAGCGGCCGCGGCGTCGCGTCGACCGCGGCGAGCAGCTCCGGCCCGCTCGCGAACGCGCGCACTGTCATGCCGCGCGAGCCGAGCAGGAACGCGAGCGCATCGCGCACCGCGGCCTCGTCGTCGAGCAGGTGGACGGTGCCGGGCGGCGCGGCGTCGTCAGGCGACATCGGTCTCTTCCTCCTTCGTCGCCGCACCGGCCGCGATTCGCACCGGCAGGCTGATTGAGAAGCACGCGCCGCCGCCGGGCGCTTCGCTGGCGTCGAGCACGCCATGGTGCGCCTCGACGATCGAGCGGCAGATCGCCAGGCCCATGCCCATGCCTTCGGTCTTGGTCGAATAGAACGGCGCGCAAAGCGTCTCGATGCGCCGGCCCTGCAGGCCGGGGCCGTTGTCGCTGACGTCGAGCCGGACGAAGCGCGCGTCGGCGCTGACGCTGCCGCGCACGTCGATGCGCCGCTCGCCGGGCGCAGAGTCCCCGGAACGCTCGGCGAGCGCGTCGCTCGCGTTGCGCACGAGGTTGATCACGACCTGCTCGACCAGCACCGCGTCGGCCACGATCGCCGGCAACCGCGCGTCGAGCGCGAGCCGCAGCACGATCCTGCGCCGTTCGAGCTCGCGCCGCAGCAGCGCGACCGCACCCTCGACGATCGCGCCCGGCGCGCAGGCCTCGAGCTGCGGCTCGCGGCGCGTCAGGAATTCGCGGATGCGCTGCACGATGCGCCCGGCATGCGCGGCCTGCTCGCCGAGCCGGCGCAGCGCGCCCAGCACGACCGGGTCGGCCGTCGCGCCCGCGCGCTGCAGCGAGTTGACGACGCCGGCGTTGTAGCTCGAGATCGCGGTCAGCGGCTGGTTCAGCTCGTGGGCGAGCGTCGCGGCGATCTCGCCCAGCATCGTCAGCCGCGCGTGATGCGCCATCGCTTCGGCGTGGCGGCGCTCACGCTCTTCCAGACCCTTGCGCGCGGTGATGTCGAGGATCGAGCCCATCCAGCCGATGTGCGTGCCGCTCGCATCGACCAGCGGCGCCTCGAACACCATCACGTCGAGCACCCGGCCGTCGCGGTGCCGCCAGTGCGCCTCGTAGCCTTCACGCGGCGCGTGCCCGGCCATGTTGCGCTCGTGCCGCTGCATGATCTCGCCGATCGAGTCGGGCGGCCAGTACGGCATCGGCGGCATCAGGCCGACGAGCTCCTCGGGCGTGTAGCCG
>Ga0070706_100000717_pt1 | contig 37292 bp, 30 predicted proteins | sample KBSK5501metaG_FD_65476 | JGI IMG/M metagenome (GOLD analysis project Ga0070706, IMG submission 65476) | Corn, switchgrass and miscanthus rhizosphere microbial communities from Kellogg Biological Station, Michigan, USA - KBS K5-50-1 metaG | ecosystem: Host-associated > Plants > Roots >... | reverse complement strand
AGAATGGTCAACCCCTGCAGAATGGTCAACCCCTGCAGAATGGTCAACCCCTGCAGAATGGTCAACCCCTGCAGAATGGTCAACCCCTGCAGAATGGTCAACGCCTTGGAAAGTATCAAATACTAGAGTTATTGAAGACTGGTGGAATGGCCTCCGTCTACCGCGCGCGCGAGCTGGACACGGGCCGCGTGGTCGCAATCAAGGTGTTGTCCCAGATTCTCGCAACCGACCCAGCCTATGTGGCGCGCTTCACGAACGAGGTCGCGCAGGTCCTCAAGCTGGCGCATCCAAATATCGTGCCCATCGAGTACTTCGGCGTGGAAAGACCATATACGTATTTCGTCATGCCGCTGTACAAGGGCTCTTTGCGCGATGCGCTCAAGCGGTACAAGCGTCTTGCCCCCGAGAGTGCGCTTGATATCACCATCCAAATCGCTGCTGCGCTGACCGCGGTCCACGCCCTCGGGCTGATTCATCGTGATATCAAACCGGACAATATCCTGCTGAGCGTGGATCGGGCGCTGCTCACTGACTTCGGCATCGTCCGCCAGGTCGAGTTTACAGGCGCTGGCGAACCGCCCACGCTCGCAGGCAGTGGGCTGCCTATCGGCACGCCACAATACATGGCGCCAGAACAGCTAGCCAGTCAACGTGTCGATCAACGCGCCGATCTCTATGCGCTGGGAGCGGTGCTCTATGAGATGCTGACCGGGCAGGCACCCCACAGCGGCGATTCCCCATACACGATAGCCTCACGGGTGCTCACCGATCCCATCGTTCCGCCTTCGCGGCACAGTCCTGCCATCCCAGTAGAACTCAACGCCGTGGTGATGCGCGCGCTCGCACGCAACCCGGCGGATCGCTACGCCAACGCAGCGAACATGCGCGCCGCCCTACAGGGCGTTTACGAGACACTCCGGCGCGGCAAGACGACCTCCAGGGCAAGGCCAAACGAGCACGAGACGAAGCCTGCGCCGCCGCCCTATCGACGCGTGCCAGACATCTCGGCCGGTGTCAACGCTGTGGGCAACCTTCCGTCTCTCTCTGTCGTGGCTCCGCCGCCAGCCGTTCCTCCATCCATCCAACCGGGCGCAAACGCAGGAATCAGGAGCGGTAACGATCGAGGCGACGGACAGGGGAACAGACAGGAGAGCGCTGGAGGGAATGAACACAGCAATAATCCAGCGCGCGACGGCCACATGCGCAGGAATCCCCAGCCTTTATTGCTCGTCGGACTGGCGGCGGTGTTGATCCTCATCGCGCTGTTCAGCGGCCTCAACCTGGCGGTGAATTTCCTGACGCATGGGGAGGTTCAACCCACCGCGACCGCCGTGTCGCAGCCACCACCCACACGTCCGCCACCTCCGCCACCAGGGCCTCCAGTCAGAGTCTCGCCACAGACGGTGTCATATCCCTGCAATGGCTCCGTCGACACGACGTTGATACTGATCAATGACGGACGCGACCCATTTCCCTGGTCGGCTGAACCCCTTGGTCCAAATAGCGCGGGCGTCAAGCTGGATATCTCTAGTGGCACGCTCGCCCCTGGCGCGGCAGCGCAGGTGCGCGTCACCGGCAGGCCCACTGGGAACGCCTTCGATGTGAGATTTCTCAGCGATGGTGGGAACCCGATGGTTCACTTCACCTGCAACTGAGCTAGCACCCAGTCCAGAAGAGACGTGACAGCCGGCGCAAGTTGATGAGCGCCGCAAGGAGGCGCTTGTGACGCCGTGTCAGCCTGCAAACTCAGCCCGACTTGGTCCGCTCCACTACGCTGTTTCGCTGGTGGCCACTGCGCCTCCACCAACGACGGCTGCCCAAAGGGACGAAGTAGCGGCCAACTAGCCCCGCTGGAGCAGTGACGCGTGAGGGAGCATCTCCGCGGTGTCGAAGGCGCCTCAGGAAGAACTCGGGCATGACAGCGCAGATCCACTCGTATCCTACCGTGTGCGCAGATGACGAGCACGCCTTGCTCAGAAGAAGCGAGTGCTGCAGCGAGATTACCGGTAATCGTTGTTTTGCTCACGCCCCCCTTGTGGTTCGCAACGTAGATAATGGGAATAGGCACTTGGTCTCGATGGGGCAAGTCGGCGATGGTCTGGGTGGAGCGCTTCTCGCGTCGCTCAATATCGTGGATCCAGTCACGGATTGCTGGCGCGTCAAAGGGAATAATGCTGTTCAGCCGGGCATCACGACGAGCGGCTGGAGTGTAGCCACGCGTAGTGAAGTAGTATCGTCGATCAACTTCTGACTTGCGGGCGGCCTCAATGAAGTCTACGAGATCTCTCGGACGCACTTTGCGCCTCAGATACCGCTTGCACTGGACAACACCTTGGAGCGCTGGCGAAGCGCCATTTTGGGCACGCAGTTCCAAGTCGACACCGCCGTCTCCCGGCCCATCCACATAAATAGGAGTATACAGGCCGTCGCGTTCATACAAATAATAGATGAAGCGAGGAAACTGGTCAGGAGTAAGGGCCTGGATCTGGGCGTCAGTTGGATAGCGAAATACATGCTGGAAGTGGGCACGTTCCTCTGAGGTGAGCTCCACGGGGGGACTCCTTACCGACACACGGCCGGAATCTGACTCAATGCAGCGTGGTGCGACTGATATACCACAGGATGCTTGTCCTGTCCACACTTGTCCTTGTCGTAAGTGGCAACAGCGAGAGAATTTGGGTGCTTGCTGTAGAAGGTGCTGTTGCGCGAGCACGCATGCGCCAGAAAGGTGGCTCATCCGCCGTTACCAGCCACGTCAGGTAGGGGCTAATTAACCGCGCAGCAGTGTTGCCAGCCACGCCGCATGCTTATCCACCTGCGATTGGGCGACGTCGCATGCGGCCACAACCACCCGCGCCAACTGAGGGTGCAGACGACACGAACCATCACTGACGCGGATGAAGTCTCCAGCGTGAAAGACGTTGGCCCGTAGGAACGCAAGGACACAGGAATCGACCACTGGCCGTCCCGGTTCCATGAGGTCATAGACGAGCGCGTCGCGACCACGTCGCTCGGCGTGGAGGAAGCCGCATGCCAGGTCAAACCCAGCTACCGAGAGCGCCAATCGCACCTGACTCTCCAGGATGGCGTACGCGTAGTTGAGGACCGCATTGGCAGGGTCGACCGCATGCCGTGCCGCCCACTCATGGGACAGTGGCGAGTTGCGCGCCCGTACCATCAACCAATGCGGTGGAACGCGTCGCGCATCTGCCTTCCCCCAGCGCAGCGGCATACCGGTCCATGCGCCGAAATACGCGGCGGCGCAACGTGCCTCATACACTCGCAGCATGTTGATACTGGTAAGGCATGTTGATACTGGTAAGCCATTCTGGGGGTGTCGGCAACGCGAGCCAGCTGAGCGCGTCAGAGAGGACTTGTGCAGCGTCACTGGCTCCAGGTAGCTGGGAATGGGCGAGCAGTGTCGCACGCTGCCCTTTAACCTTGCGAGACACAATCTCTCGCGCAATGGTCACATCGCGGCCTTCCGCCTCCGCCAAATATTGCGCCCGGCGCAAGGTGGCGTCACTCTGGGCTTCGGGGGTGAAGGCGCTCAGCACTGCACCATGGCGGTCGAGGAGCACGACAGCAATTCCCTGTTCTGCGCACCAATTCACAGCGGAGAAGGAGAGGGAACCGGCGGGGTTCAGGCAGACGATACGGACGACATCGTGCATCCCACGAAAGAGGGTGTGGGTGGTGGGCGTCTGCGGATGATGGGTGCGGCCTTCGCTCACAATGAGCGCATCGCGCTCCACGCGAAGACCCGCGCCGTAACCTGCCAGGATCAGGGTACGCCCACAGGTGAGGCGCTTCCCATGACGACCAGCGTTGGCAGGTGATGCTGTGAGCCGCGCGACCAACTGCTCAAAGCGGATACCTGAGGCAAGCCAGTCAGCGCTCGCCTGCGCGAGGGCTTCTTCAGAGGATGACGCTGGAATGGCATTGCTGCGCGGCCTGCTCTTCGTGCGCTTTTGTCGTGGCGTCTTGGGCGATTCGGCGGCGCGGGAGCTGAGAATAGCGGACCCATGCTTGCTTGCGCAGCGCAGCGAACATAGTCGCTGGGTCTGCTCTGCTCGACTCCAGGGATGAAACGACACGCCACATACGGTACAGGCGCTGGTGACGGTGAGATTGCGCTTCTTGGCCATGCGCGGCCCGCCTCTCTGCTACGACTCAGAGGGCGCTCGTTTATCGAGAGGCGCATCAAACAGACCGTCGTCTACGCGTCCAGAGCGGATGCGATAGAATAACGATCAGCCTCACGCTCCCTACGACGAGCGCCGGGGTCAGAGGGCGTCGGAAGTTTCCAGCATCCGGCGCTCTCGCACATCTACTTCACAACTCGAATCAACTTCTTTCGGGAAGACTTCTTGAACCTTTCGGCTACGACTGAACCATCTGTCGTAGCCGCCATACAGCCAACACCGCTGCCTTCATCCTTCGCTGAAGACTACCCTGTTATGCTGGAATCAGCATCCGCTCAAGTTCGTCGATGAACGCATCGGACGATTCGCCGCCTTCCGCGCTCTTCGCCAACTTCTCCAAACGTCTGCGTTGCGCCGCGTCTAGTTTCCCTTGACGTTGCCACTCCACGAAGAGCAACAACGCGAGGGCCACGAGCGCGCCGATAATCAGCAACTTGGTGGTTGCGTCAAACCCCTGCCGAAGCGCTGCGATCAATGCTGCCGCCGCCGCTGCTCCAGCCAATCCAGCCTCACCTAACGCGAGAGGCGCGGATGATTTGCCTTCCCGTTCGGCCCCATTCATCACATGCGCCGCCGAGGCATTATAGGACCACTTGCCCGCATGCTCGCGCGCATAAGCGGCGACCTCCGAGCGCAAGACCCGCCGTCTTCGTCGGTCCTCTGGCGCGGGAACGCTATGCAAATGCCCACGTGAAACAAGCTGCTTGACCGAATCGCGCTGGATGCCGAGCAGACGCGCGGCCTCATCATAGCCCAGCAGCTCATCGCGTACGCGGTCTGTCACCATCAACGCCTCCTTGTGCTCATCTGAGCAGTAGCCCGTGATTTGTCCCTCTCAGTATAGCCAACTTGACGATACGTTGTCAATGTCATAAACCGTATGTTGACCCTTCGTCATCAATATATGGTGAGTGGCTCGCGCTGGCCGCTGCTTCATAGAGGGGTGGACTGAGATGGTGTTCGATGGCTAACCAACCGCCGCCTGGCTCTGGGTGGCGCCACGACCCCAAGACGCGTGGCTACACGAACGCGCGCACGGGCGAAGTGCTGTCCCGTCGGCAATACGACAAACGCTTTGGAACACTCGCGCGTGAGGGGTTCTCCACCTACGAGGCAGAAGCGCGGGCGCGTCGCGCCAAGGGCCTCGCTCCCGGAGCGGCGCGTGGACGAGACCGCCCTCACACGCTACTATCGCGTCGTTCAACGGCTCCGTAAGGGCGAGTTGCTGACGAAAGCCGCCAAGGCCGAGGGGACCACGCCAGCAACGGTCTGGCGGTTCGATCAGGAACGCCGCGCCATTGGCAAGGTGTACAAGCCAGGGGCGCGTGGGAAGTACGGCGCGGTGGACCACTATGACGTGAAGTACCGGGGACACGCGACGTTCTGGACCAGCGATGGTGTGCGACACGACGCGGTGCCGTTGGACGGGAAGAATATTCGCCTTCTTTCGCGGTACTTTCACGCCGTCAAGAAGGCGCTCAATTCAGGCGACGAGGCCGACCTACGGGCGTTTGACACCGTTGCCATCTACGACCTGTATGGCAATTCGTACTATCTGCTCACCGATATCAACGCGCTCATGCTGCTCCAAGAAGCGCAAGCGCATGATGTCGATTTCGAGCTGCTGTTCCAGAGTGGGGAGGGGGTGCTGTATGCGGCCTGAAGATGCTACGTGTCAGCGATGCGACGAGTACTGGCCCGAAGCGATACGAAGAACTGGGGCGGTCTGCCTGAACTGCGCGGACTCCACGCACCAGACGATACGACGCTGCCCTGTCTGCGCACGCAAAGACGCGCCAAGTGAATATCACCACATCGCCTCGAAGCGCCAGCGCGCAACCTTCGGCGTACGAATCTGTCTCAATTGCCACGCCATTCTGACCCAGCGCCAGCTCACGGCGTGGGACCCCAGCTGGCGAACAGAGCATCACCCGGTACGCTGTATTGTGCAGGGGATGATCGATTTCTTGTGTCTCTGCTGGGAACGAAGCCCCGCCGTCGCCATGCTGCACGACATGCTGTCGTTGCTCGCACGCGCAAGTATCGAGATCGCTGCGTGCCTGCGCCTGACGGGATGGGACTTCGCATGACGCAATTTTCCCTACCCAACCCAGAACGACAGGAAACACAACAAACACGGGAACCAGCGGAACGAGTCGTTACGGGACGTGGTGTCACGGAACGCGAGATTGCGGTGCGTGGGTACGTCGTACCAGAACCGCGCGCACTGGCTCGGCGTAGGCAGGACCGCCACGCGCGGCGACGAAATACACTCGTACCAGCGGAAGACACGGCTCAGAACACGAACGAGAACACGAACGGACGATGGAATGACGAACTGGCAGCAAGTTCCGAGGAACAACGTGCGCTGGTCGAACTGCTCGGACCACGCCCTTGGTGGACGTTGACGCTGGATACTGAGACGGAGACCAGCCCCGCGCTAGCGTTACGCGTCGGCTACTATGAAGTACGTGGCATCAGCGTCAAGTCGGCAATACGCCAGTACCGCGCCGGAACGCTGTCTCGCGCTGCGCTCGATACCCTGCGCGAGGACGGATTTATCATTTCTTCGGCGCATGTGGCGTCTGACGAGTTGGAACTCGTGCAGCGCTATGCCGCGGACCACTCCGGGCGTTGGGGCGCGCGCAAGATGCGTGTCAAAACAGCGGAAGAGTTCGTGACCGACGTGTTCTACCGATGGGCGTACGCGTACCACGCGCTGGTGATCGCGCATAATCTGTTCTTTGACCTCACCCGATTCGCGACCGCGTGGGGGCCTGGAGCGAAACGCTTTCGCGGCGGTTTCTACCTCAAGCTCTGTTCCTGCCCACACAAGGCCTGCTGGCGTCATCCGCCCATCAATTACAAGTCGCTTGGGCGTTTCAAGGGCCTATACCAGTTCCGTTCCGTCACACTCCCACCGCGCATGACTGGCAAGCGCGCGGTCAAGCAGTACAAGGGACAGTTTCTCGATACCGCCACCGTGGGCCGTGCGCTCTTGGGGCCAGGAGACATGAGCTTGAAAGGGCTTGGTGTGCGCGCCAAGGCAAAGGTTATTAAACGGGACGCGCCGGAATTTTCAGGTCCGATCACCGTCGAGTACCTGGACTACCTGGCCAACGACGTGCAGGCAGCGTATTCCCTCTACGTGGCGGAACGGGACCTGTATCGCCGCCACAACGTGGACCGGGCTCTCTCGTCCATCTATTCGGAAGCGTCGCTCGGAAAAGCCTATCTGCGGGCTATGGGAGTACCGACGGCGAAAGCTCGATCCTGGAGCATTACATCTGCTGTGCAAGGCTACGCGATGTCCGCGTACTATGGTGGGCGTGCCGAGGCGCACATTCGCCTCAAGCCTGTCCAGGTGATCTACTGCGACTTCAAGAGCCAGTATCCGACCGTCAATGCGTTGATGGGGCTTCAGGAGATGCTGCTCGCGACAGACCTGTCAACGCGAGACGCGACAGCAGCGGTCAGAGAGCTGCTCTCAGACCCTCACCTGCTGGAGCGACTACAACAACCAGAGACCTGGCGGCGTCTGCGCTGTCTGGTCAAACTCCTGCCATGTGACGATATCCTGCCTGTACGCGCCGACTACGCGGGGAAGGGCGTCTCCAATATCGGCCTGAACTACCTGACCAGTGCGACATCCTTGTGGTACACCCTTCCTGATGTGATCGCCTCGGTCCTCGTGACAGGCAAAGCCCCAACGATCCTGGAGGCCATAGAACTCGTCCCCAGCGAAGATCATGTCGAGACACGGAAGATCGCCCTCTTCGGCGACGAGCGCTACACCATCGATCTGACGACGAAGGATTTCTTCACCGCCGTCATCGACTTGCGCACGGAGATCAAAGCACGGATGGCGCAGGCGGCGCGCGTGGGGGACACAGCGGAACAGGCGCATCTTGACGCCGTGCAGACCGCGCTGAAACTCCTCGCCAATTCAACCGCGTACGGCGTGCTCGTGGAGGTGAACGAAACGGTGTACGGCGGACGTGCGCTGCCCATCGATGTGTACGCTCTAGATATGCATCGCCGCTACGGCAACCTCATCGAGAAGCCAGGCCCCTATTTTGCTGGAGCCGTTGGACCGTTGATCCCAGCAGGCGGAAGGCTCTTGCTCGCCATCGCGGAACGGCTTGCCAAGGACAGCGGATTGACGTACGCGCTGTGCGATACCGATTCCATGGCGTTCGCGCGTCCTGACGGAATGGGCACGGAAGACTTCTCGCGGAAGGTGGGAAACATTCAGGAGTGGTTCACCCCGCTCTCACCGTATCAGGGAGGAATTCCGATCTTTGAATACGAGGAGGTCAACGACAGCAAGAAGGAACGGGGAGAGAAGGGAAGGAATTCCCACGGCGAGAAGGCCTCGGAACCCCTCTTTGCGCTGTGCATTTCCGCTAAACGCTATGTTCTCTACAACAAATTGCGGAACGGTGATATCCGTATTCGGAAGTTCAGTAGTCATGGACTCGGGTTATGGGGAAGAAGAACGGGGTACACGCGACCGACGCACATTCCTGTTCCGTGCGAGAACGTGGAGGACTTGGGTGGTCCCGACTGGGTGTATGACCTGTGGTATGAGGTCATCTCCACCTTGGAGTCCGGACACTACCCAGACGGACGCCCGCTCCACTACGACAAGGATGGCGTCCCGCGCTATGTGGTGCCGGATAGTGAGTGGATGGATACGCCCGCGTTCTATCAGTTGACGATCTCCACGTGGGAGCAGTGGCGGCAGTTCCAGCATCTGCCAGGATTACGACCGGGCAACTTCATCACCGTCCTGCCACCGCTCGACTTTTGGATTTCCCTTCTCGATGAGCGCGAGGGCGCGCTCGCTGACTGTCGCGACGACGATATGGAGGCAGCCGAAGATGGTGTCCTGACCGGTCTGCGTGCGTCGCTGAGTGGTTCTGCTCTCTATACCGGCTATTGCAAGACAGTGGAGGACGTTCAGCGCGCTGCGCATGAGAGGCGCATTCACCGCGTCAGGGACAGCCAGCGTGTAGCGCCAAGCATCCGCCTGACCAGCATGGCAGATGTGCTGCGAAGCTATTTCCAGCGCCCGGAGTGGAAGGCAGAGCGCCCGACTGGCGTCGGAGAGATGACACGGCGGCACATCGTTGTGATGGGCGTGCGGGTGGTCGGCAAAGAGTCCAACCGGCTTGCGCAGATGATGGCCGAAGAGACCAACGGCACGGTAGGCGCGCGTGAGATGCTGGGCAGCCATGACTACGGCGAGACTGGCGCGAAGGCACGCTTGTCCTAACTTCTCAGTTACGCCGAAGTGGACCTCATGGCAGCGACCTGTCTGCCGAGAAGCACGATCCGAGACTTCACCCGTGGTCATGCTGAGCCGAAGCCGGGAACGCTAGAAGCGCTGTCTCATGGGCTGAGATTCCTTGATCCAGAGAACCTGAGCACCATCGCAGGATGGCGGGACAGGCTGACACCTGAAACGCTGGCGACCATTTTGGGTGCGGACATGCGCACAGGGTCAGACCTCTACCATGGCAAGTACCGATGGCGCAAGGAGGATCGCGCTCGTGTCGCAGACTGTCTGAGATCGGCGCGCATGCTCTCGTATGGAGAAGCTCCGAGCCCGGTAGAAGTACCAGACCTCTTGGGCCTGATCGCTTGCCAAACATAGACTAAATGGCAATAGCGCTGACCGTCAGGCGTAACTCCGCAGTGGAGGAATACATCGATGGATTCAGATTTCGAGCTACTTTTTCGCCGTCAGGGGATTGTGAAGTTCACCTACCATCCAGAGACGCTGACTGACCCTCAGGTCTTGGCTCAACGATGGTGTCATCCGCCGACTGGCGGCGAATACCTGATAGACAAGTTCTACCGTCTGTTCGGTAAGAATGACTTCCGTAAGGTCTTGCGACGTATCTACACGGCAGAAAGTGGGGTTGCCCGCGACAGACTGGCCGAGAACTGCGGCGATGTACAACTGCACGAGTATCTTGCGTTCTTGAGTCACCAAGAGCTGGCTGTCGAACAAGATGGCCTTGTTTACAAGCATCCCCGATACCGGACTGTCTCCGGAATTGGTCGTACGCTCGAATGGTATGTGGCGCGTTGGTTTCAGGAGTTTCTTCAATGCCCCGCGCGGTACAAGATCCACATTCCAGATATGGGAGATAGTGGAGACCTGGATGTAGTGACCTTTCTTGAAGGGATGTTCATTTGGGCAGAGTGTAAATCTGGCCGTCACATTACGGATGCCCAATTACAACGCTTCCGTGAGCGTGCGCAAGCGTATACTCCAGTGATGGCTATCCTGCTCATCGACACCGATGACAAGAAAGCCATACAGCGTTACGTAGAACGACTCAACAACCTCGATGATCTGGTCAATACTCTCGGAGAGCCATTGTATCCTCTTGAAGTGAAGAATCAGCGCGAGTGGCTGTACTGGCGTGGCCGCGCCATGTATGTCGTCGGGGCGCCTAACAGCATCGAAGAATCCCTTGTGGCCGCGTTACGTCTCTACCAAGGTTACGTAAAGTTTGTGCCGTTTGTCGGATGAGAACGTGACCAGTACGCCTGGATCAATGTAGGTATGCGAATTCAGCCATCCGCCTTCCCCTTGCCCAGTCGCGTGGAGTATCCTATCAGGCAATGACGCCACCAAGCGAGGGAGAACTTACCATGCCGGAGCCAGTGCGGGTATTCGTCAGCTACGCCACCCCAGATCGGGCGTTCGCAGAAGAGCTTGTAGCCGACTTACAAGCGGCAGGCGCGGAGGTCTGGTGGGATGTATCGGGCATAGGTGAGGGCGATTTCCTCGGCAAGATCAATGCGGCGCTTCTGCAATGCCAATGGCTCGTGTTGGTCTTGACGCCGAACGCGATTGCGTCGAAATGGGTGAATATCGAGGTCAACGCTGGAATCAACCGCCGTGAGAAGGCGTTGATGCACGGCGTCTTGCCGGTGTTGGCGAGTCCGATGGCGCATGACGCGATACCGCCAGTCTGGGACAACCTCCACCGCTATGACGGAGTGGGCGACTATCCAGGCGAAATCGCCCGGCTGATCCGCACGCTTGGCCTCTCCGGTCTCCCGGCCGAGCCGCCACGCGCGCGGCCAGCCATGCCAGCGCCCCCGCCGCATGTCGCGCCGCCGGAGCGCTTCCCGCCACGACTGGCGAGCCTGGGCTATCGCGTCGCCTTCCAGGGCGGCGCAGAGGTCATCCTACCACCGCTTTGCGCTGTGCCTGCCGAACCCTTCCTCATGGGCAGCGATCCCAACAAGGACAAGAACGCAGATAAGGATGAGCAACGTCAGCACTGGGTGACGCTGGACGGATTCCAGATCGCGCAACATCCCGTCACCGTCGCCGAGTACGCCTGTTTCGTGCGCGCCACAAACCGTACAGGACCAAAGATTCCATTTAACCAACTGACCTGGGCACAGCAAACGTCGGAACGGCTCGATCATCCAGTCGTTAATGTTTCTTGGCATGACGCGGTGGTGTATGCGCGATGGCTCGCCGAACATAGCGGGCAGCCCTGGCGCCTGCCAACCGAAGCCGAGTGGGAGAAGGCGGCGCGCTGGGACGCGACAACCGGCGCTGCGCATATCTACCCCTGGGGCGACACCTTCGATGCCAAACGCTGCAACAGCAGCGATGACGATAAAGGCGGCACGACGCCGGTGGGCAGCTATTTGAGCGGAGCTAGCCCATGTGGCGCGCAGGATATGGCGGGCAATATCTACGAGTGGACCAGCAGCGTGTTCAAATCCTATCCGTATGTTGCAACAGATGGGAGAGAGCGAGCCGAGTCCACTGAGCATCGTGTGCTGCGTGGCGGCTCGTGGTACAGCCTTGCCAGGTACGCGCGCACGGCTTACCGCTACCACCGCCCGCCGGATGTTCTCGGCGACTACATTGGATTCCGCCTGGCTCTTGCGGTTCCCGGCGAGTAGGATCTTGCAACGTGGCCAACAGCCATCTGAGCGACAACATCTCCCTTTGCTTGTGACGGCGAAGTGGGTGGCAGGCGCATCCTTCAGAAGCGGCGCACACCAGGGAGGCGACACTTCTGCTCGCGCCCAGGTCGGATCGGCAGAGTAAATCGATCTCCCCTTGCTTGTGACGGCGAAGTGGGTGGCAGGTATATATCCCCCCCTAATCATGGGGGAAGGGGACAGGGGTGTGGAATCTGTTGACTCCTCTCCCCCTGTCCCGAGTGGGCAAAGGACGGGCAGGGCGCTTTTGACGTACCTCGCGCCGCCCTGACACCAACCCAGGCGCACAACAATGAACTCCTGTGTACAATTGGAACCAGTAACACCTGAACCTAAGCGAATTCACGGACAACCATGAACGGATCTGAGCAAAGCTCAGCGCCTTTGTAAACCGGAGGTTGTGGACAAACAGACATCGGGGAGCACCTGGAAGGGGTCTTCTGACATCAGTCCAGCGGGATGAGACTTGACTGCCGCTTCGGGAAGAGCGCGTCGAGCACCGGCGCCGCTTCACCCTCTGCCCACACATCTGGGTAGAGACTCCGCAGTTCATGCAGGCTGCGGTAGCTGAAGAGCAACTGCAAGAACACCAGCGGGGGGAAGCCGATTTTGCTCTCCTCCCAGAATGGCCGCTGCCAGTTCTCCACCACCGCAAGTTTCCCGCCCTCGAAGGCAAGGCGCAGCCCACCGCGATAGAAGTCTATCGCGAGCTCGCCGGTATAGCCCGCCTGCGCGCTCACCGCCAGTCGGCGTTCCAGCGCCGGTGTCACATGCGTGACAAAGCGCACGAGGTCTGGCACGCGGATATACCACAGATCTGGGTAGGCCGAATACGGATGGGTGATGTTCACCGGTACAAGATCGCTCAGTGCGCTTCGCAAGGGGTGATCGCCGTTCCATAGATGGAACTTGACTGCGCCTGGTGGCGGTATCTCAGGTCGCACTGGTAGGGTTGTCTCTGCCAGCGCCTGCACGCCGCGCAGGACGGAGGGCACAACAGCCACCAGCGGCACGCCCTCCTCGACCATCAGCCCATCCACGGTCACGTGGGGACCCCAGCGTCCTGGCCTCAGCCGCAGATAGCCGACCGAGCGTCCGGTCGCGTCGACGATGAGATAGAGACGCCAGCGGTCCAGCCCCTCGGCTTGCGCACCTTCCATCACCCACCAAAAGTAGTCCGCGCTTAGTGGCGTCGTGATGGCCGCCTGCATCTGCTCGCGCTCCCCTAGATGCCGCAGCAGGTCAATATCCTCCAGCGTCGCCGTGCGCAAGCTGTATGGCTCCGCCGCATCCTTCTTCAGCGCCGGAATGGCGGCAAAGGACACGGTGAGTCCGGCGCCCATGGGAATGCTGTACTCGTAGCCGAACTGGCGGTAGTAGTTGGCGATGCCAGTGATGCCCTGCGCCAGGTCGCCACGCGCCTCACTCTTGGCGTGGATCAGTTCGAAGATCGCCCGAATGAGCCCTCGGTTGCGATACTCAGGGTGTGTTGCGACCACCTCGGGCCGGCCAAACGGGACCGGTAGACCCTCGAACGCAATCGGGTACCGGAGCAAGCAGGTCGACGCGACGATTGCACCAGTCGTGGTGTCCTCGACCACCGCGAAGTCATGAGGCCCAATATGCGGATGCCGTCCACTAAACATGTTGCGCGCCCATTGGGGGACATGCCAGTTGAGCGGGGCGTCCAGGCTGGACCGAAAGACCTGCGCATACAGCGACGCCACCTGCTCGACGTCCTCAGGCGTGGACCATCGCAGCGCCAACCCATCGCTGAGCTCACGCCGATAGGTATCCTCATACATCTGGACGGTCTCTACCACACTATCCCTCAGTTCGTCTGCGCTTCGGCGCCGCCACGCCCAGTATGGCATCCTCTACACGTCCCTTGCCACGTTTGGATACGGTGTCAGGCAAATCTCCGTCGAAGAAGATCATATCAAGTGGCCTAATCAAGCAGCAGCTTCAACTGCGGCAGCAAAAATGGCAGCAATGCGATGGAACGAATCGGAACTATGTGGAACTGAACAGCGAAGGAAGGTCCGATGTTTTCAGCCTTGGTGAACTGAATGGAACCGTATGGAACGGAGCGCCTATATCTTCTAATCCGCTGGTCACCACGTTATTGGCGAGGTCGAGGCTACCAGGCGTCATGATGGAATGGGTGTGATACCAATCCTGATACCAACCTGGGCGAATGGTGGCGAATACTCGCGTGGTAGGAACTCTGAAAAATTGGGTACCGGCGGACAGTGGCGGATAGTGGCGAACTAGGCGGGCCACATCCCGTATGCGCTACCCACACGGCCCCCGATAGCAGTTGTCGGGGGGCTTCTTGTTGGCTAGAATCATGCCTTGGAGGCGTCTGCGCGGCATGTACTCTACAACTTGACACTCTACCCGGATACATCCTGGAGATTCTTGGATCCGCCAGCCGGGGCAACGGACGGGCTCTCACCCCACCGCAGGAGCCCGGCTGTCCCCAAGCGTTCGGTTTCCGTGTGCCCCACGGTACCAGTCCTACCACTCATCTCACGCAGCCAGCGTCCGTCCGCCCTGGCCACCTCCAGCCCACGCCGCAAGATCATCAATGCCGCATGGTGGTCGCGATCGAGGAGGAGTCCACAGTGCGGGCAGACATGCGTCCGCACCGACAGACTCTTGCGCACCCGCCTCCCACAGCCACTACAGTCCTGGCTCGTGTACTCCGGCGCAACCGCCACCACCGGGACCCCATGCAGCCGGCCATCGTACTCCACCCAGCGCCGCAAGCGCGACCAGCCCACATCCGAGATCACTTTAGCCAAGTGGCGGTTGCGCACCAGGTTGCGCACCTGCAGATCCTCCAGGGCAATCAGGTCGTGAGACGAGATGAGCGCGCTCGCCTGTTTGCGGGCGAAGTCTTCACGCTGCCGCTGGAGATGTAGGGACGCCTTGCCCACCCGCTGCTTCGCCTTCCCCCAGTTCGCCGACTGGCGCTGTGGGGAAGGGTTGGCTGGCGAATGGCGCGCTGGCGAGCGGCGTGATTGTTTCTCGATTTCTTCCCGTTCTTGTGGTAGACGCTGCGGCGGGATAAGCGTCGCTGATACCGCTTGAGCCGCGCCTCCGCCTGGCGGATGAAACGCGGGTTGGCCACTGAAGTGCCATCCGAGTCGGTGAGATAAGCGGCAATGCCCACGTCGATGCCCACCGCCGAGCCCGACGGCGCATGCTGGATGCGGCGGTCCACCTGGAGGACGAATTGGGCGTAGGAGCCATCCGCCCGACGCAGCAGCCGCACGCGCTTGATCTGCTCACGGGGGAAGGTGGCCAGATCCCGCGCGCCGATGAGCCGTACCCGCCCAATGCCACAGCCGTCGGTGAGGGTGAGGCGCTTGCCCTCCTCGTCCAGCTGCCACCCGGTCTCCTTGTACTCCACCGAGCGGCAGTCGCGCTGGTAGCGGGGATAGCCCTTCTTTCCGGGTCGCTGCTCGCGGCAGTTGGTGTAGAACCGCTCAATGGCGGCCCAGGCGCGAGCGGCGGCCGCCTGACGGGCTTGGGAGTTGAGGTGGGCGGCGAACGAATACTCCTGGGCCAGGCGGGAGCAGAGGGTCTGCAAGTCGTTCGCGCTGACACTCCTCCCGTCCATCCACAGGCGCACGCACTTATTGCGGATGAACTGGGTGACGGGATCGCCTCGTCAATCGCCGCTTGTTGGGCGCGGGAGAGGCGCAGCTTGTACTCGAAGCTGAGCATCCTGCCCCTCCTCTCGTGGACAACGGAGCTGGCGCAGACGTAGTATGGCCGCGAGATCACCTGGTGGTCAAGCGCATGAGCCATTCATCCCCTGCTTCAAAGCAGCGCTTTCTGGCCCGATTCTGTAAGGAGTTGTTTGACAGCCAACAAGATGAACCGTGATGGACAGTGCCAAACACTCATCCCAGTGACGCTGCGTCAGCGGGTTTCGCACTCGAACTTGACTGTGCCAACCATACTCCTCCCAGCGCAGGATTCCCGCTTCGAGCGCCTCATCCGTCTGTGATGTACACTGACCACGCGCTGGTGACCTCTCCCTCTCTGCGCCACCAGCCGTAGTTATGCAGGATATGCAGGTGGCGCCAAGGAGCAAGTTCATGCCCCGCTGGATGTATACCTTGCTGCTGGCATTGCCGGCGACCTTCGTCGCAGAGGCGCTCCACGCCACACCCGTCCTGATCTTCCTCCTGGCCGCCCTGGCGCTGGTCCCGCTCGCTGGGCTGATCGGCCTGGCGACGGAGGCCCTGGCTGAGCGCCTCAACTACACACTCGGCGGATTGCTCAACGCGACGTTTGGCAACGCCGCCGAGCTCATCATCGGGATCACCGCCTTGAGCGCAGGGCTGACGCAGGTCGTGCTCGCCTCCATCACAGGCTCGATCATCGGCAATGTGCTCCTGGTGCTCGGCATGTCCATGCTCGCTGGCGGATGGCGTCACGGAGCGCAAGTGTTCAGCAAGGAAAATGCGGGCCACTATGCGGTGATGATGACGATCGCCGTCGTCGGAATGACGCTTCCCTCCCTGATAGCGCTCGTGGGCGAGGGGACGGGTCCCAACCCCGTGCTGGTGCGCGGACTTGCCCTTCATGAGCTCTCCCTCGCTGTCGGCGTCCTGCTGCTCGCGAGCTACGTCGCCTATGTGGGGTTCTCGATCTTCGGCCTGGGCGCGCGTGGACGTCAGCCAGCAACCGACGCTGATGTGGCGCTCACACCCCTGGAGAAAGTAACAGTCGTCGAGGAGATCGAGGGAGCGTCTCAACAGCCTCACAGCGGCGATGTCAGCGCCGGTGGCGCGACGCCGGAGGGCGCAGTGGGAGAGGAGAAGGCCACGCCCTCGGTGGCGTACGCAGAGACGGGCGTCCTCGCTCGTGTGGAGGCGTTGTGGCGCCGCGGACCCGCCGTGCCAGTGGCGACGCTTGCGCTGGTCACTGCCCTGACCGCCATCGCCAGTGAAGCATTAGTGGGTGCGATTGAACCGGTGGCGGAGCAGGTTGGCCTCAACCCCTTCTTCATCGGCCTCATCATTCTCCCCATCGTCGGCAATGCGGCTGAGCACTCGAGCGCGATCACCTTCGCGCTTCGCAATCGCATGGAAGTCTCGATGGCCATCAGCGCCGGTTCATCCATCCAGGTCGCGCTCCTCGTGACGCCGGTCCTGGTGTTCATCAGCTGGGTGGTGGGGCACCCGCTTGACCTGCTCTTCGCGCCGTTCGAGTTGGTGGTCCTGGCGCTCGTGACAGGCATCTTCGCGCTGGTCAGTCTGGATGGAGAGTCTACCTGGATCGAAGGCATGCAGTTGTGTGTGTTCTATCTGATCGTAGCGCTCTGTCTCTTCTTTGTTCCGGCATGAGGCGCTGGCATGAGCGTGCGAAGGCGCTCATACTGAAGCGCGACGAGGGCTTCAGCCTTGCCCGTGGCGTGATTCGGCAGCTCACTGGCGAGCGCGCCGGGCGCCATGACCCAGATGAAATTGGAGCCATGGGAGAGGAGAGGCGGTCATGGGCGAAGAATCTTCTGAGTTACGCGCCGGAATGCGGTTGGTCAGCGTCGAGCCGCTGAACGCCGAGATTGAGCTTGCCGCGCAGGTGGGTATCATCACACCGAATAGCCGGTTCTACCTGCGCAACCACTTCGTCATCCCACAGATCGATCGCGGCGCGTGGCGTCTGGAGATCACTGGCGAGGTCGAGCGCGACTTGAATCTCTCCTATGACGAACTGCTCGCGCTGCCACATCGTTCCCTGCTGACGACGATGGAGTGCGCGGGGAATGGACGCGCCTCCATGAATCCCCGGCCCGACGGTGAGCCGTGGCGCTTTGGCGCGGTAAGCGCCGCCGAATGGACAGGTGTTCCGCTGGCGACCGTCCTCGGCCTGGCGGAGTTGCGCGCGCCGACGCGCGAGATCGCCTTCGAAGGCGCAGACAGCGGCTATGTAGACGCCGCCGATCAGACGATGGCGTTTGCGCGCAGCCTGCCGGTCGAGAAGGCGCTACACCCCGACACCCTGCTCGCCTACGCGATGAACGGCGAGGAACTGCCGGTAGAGCATGGCTTTCCTTTCAGGCTGATCGTGCCTGGATGGTATGGCATGGCCTCGGTGAAGTGGCTGACGCGGATCGAGGCGCGCACGGAACGGTTTGCCGGCTTCTTTCAGCGCGAGCGCTACATTCACGAGGTGGCCCCAGGAGCGCAGCCCGTGTCTCTCACAAGCATGGCGCCACGCTCGCTTATCCTCGATCCACCGGAGGGCGCAGCGCTCGCTCCCGGCGCATACCGTATCCGTGGCCTCGCCTGGTCCGGCGCGGGGCCGGTCACGCGGGTCGAGGTCAGCGTGGATGATGGCGCGACCTGGGCGTCTGCGGAGTTCACTAGTGTGAGCGCGCAGTATCTCTGGCGACGGTGGGAGTATACCTGGGACGCGACGGCGACCAGCGAAGCCGTGCTGTGTAGTCGCGCCTACGATGCCGCCGGCGCGCAGCCCACCGGTGCGGTCTGGAATCGTCTTGGCTACGCCAACAATGCCGTCCAGCGGGTGAGCGTCAGCGTCGGTTGACCTCACGGCCCGCGTAAAACCATGACGGTCGCGCAGTCGCGGTTGCGCTGCCTCCTCGCGCCTGATGGCCCCCATTGTGACGTCCGACGCGCTGGCGCTGTGAGCAACCTCACAGCTACTCCCTTGCAGTCAGATATACACTCAAAGGAGCAAAGAGAGTTCATGCCACTGCTCTCATAGGGTGTGCGCGCCAGATAGAGTGGGCGCGCTGAGCGGGAAGGTTGAGGCGCGAAGCCATGTTCGGTCGTGTTTTCTACGGGATGTCTCATCGAAGCGGCGCCGTCCTGCGCGCCGCTGTTGGCGCGCTGGCCTGCGTGGTCGCGCTCGGCGCGTGCTCCGTGACTGGCGGCGGGACGGGTGGTTCAACCCCAACCGCCGGCAAGGGAACGCCTACACCAAAGCCATGTTCGACGCACGCCACCACTACTGCGCTTACCTACGCTTCCGGACCCAACCTCGCCGGAGCGATTCCCGCGCCACCGGGCGCGCCATCTTCCCCACTGGGGACCATCAGCAACTTCACCTATCCACTCGGTATCCCTGATGAGGGCGCGGTTGGCAACAACCCTGCACTCAGCTTCACCGCCATCGCGCCAGATGCGGCGCATCTTGCGGTCGCCGTCCAGCAGTTCATCCCCTTCAAGGCCGAGTACAATCCCTACATCGTCGACACCGCGACACACGCTGTGACCCGGATCATGCTCGCCAATCCCATTAACGTCGCCAACTCGAACATGTCGCCGCGCGTCTTCGCCTGGGCGGACACGCATACACTCATTATCTTCGCCAATCCACCGCTGAACGGCTCTTCGGCTGGGGCGAGTTATAGCTACGACATCAACACGAAGGCGCTCACTCCCCTGCCCGGCGTCACTGGCGCCATCGAGGGCGTCGTGCGCTGCGGCGTGCTCTTTTACTCGACGCTCGGCTCGTTCTCAGCCATCGGTGGTGGTACGCAGGCGGCCACAATCAGCATCAACCGCTACGACCTCGCGGGCGCGACGGCCATTGGCGCGCCGGTGGACATCGGCAAGGCTTCGACTTACGGTGGCGCCGAGGGCGAGATTGACTACGCCGGGTGGGACGCCTCGCCGGATGGGAGTCGCATTGTCTACCAGCACGAAGCGGTCGCCGCTGGACCCAAGATCACCTCCACCTGGTTCGCCGCCAACGCCGATGGCAGCGACGCCAGCGCGATCCTGCCGAAGCTGACGGCAGAGGGTGGCGCGCGCATGGCGATCTCGCCCGACGCGACACAGGTCGCCGTGACGAACGCCAATCCAGCTCCAAACGTCGCCTCCGCCCCCCTCAGCGGCGGAGCGACGGTCTTCTTCGACACGCCAAACGGCTACAGCCAGCCAGCCTGGCTCGCCAGCAGCACAGGCTTCTTCGCGGACTCCGGCATCGAGTCGTCGCCGGTAAAGTTCGCGCTCTATACTCCCTGCGGCGGCAGCCACTGCAACGGTACCCCCGCCGTCATCAAGGCGAACTACCCAGCGACCCTGCCGTAGCGGCAGTCCGCCAACGCATGATGTGACAGCGAAGCCGGGTCCATATGGCCCGGCTCCCTGTCGTTATTCGAACACAAAGCAACTGTGGCTTACGCGCCGCCACGCGCCCGCTGCGCCGCCGTCGCCAGCGCCCGCTGTGTGTAGACCTGCGCCAGGTGCGCACGGAAGTCCGCCGAGGCGTACGAGTCGGAGAGCATCTCCAGCCCGTTGGCGGCGGAGGCGGCGGCCTGGCTGATCGTCGCGTCATCCAGCGGCTTGCCCACGAGGGCCTGCTCGACCGCTGTGGCGCGGCTGGCGTGCGTGCCGCCCCCTGTTAGCGCGACACGCGCTTCCTGGCACGCGCCATCCGCCCCCAGCCGCACAATCGCCGCGACGCCTACCACCGCATAGCCACTAGCGGGATGGTGATGCTTGGCGTAGGCGGAGCCGGTCTGCGGCGTGTCAATCGCCTGAAAGCGGATCGCCGTCAGCAGTTCATTGGGCTGGATCGCGGTCTCCATCAACCCGATGAATAAGGTGTTGACGGGGTGAACGCGCGTGCCTGTCGGCCCTGCTAAAGCGACATCCGCATTCAGCGCCAGCATCACTGCTGGCATGTCGCCGCCAGGATCGGCGTGCGCGAGACTCCCACCGATGGTGCCACGCGCGCGCACCTGCATATCGCCCACGACACGCGCCGCCTCCACCACCAGCGGAGCGCGTTTCGCCAGCACAGGCGACTTCATGGCCGCGAGGTAGGTGGTCATCGCGCCGAGGATGAGTGCGGCGCCATCCTCGCGCACGCCGCGCAGTTCGGGGATCTTATGGAGGTCCACCAACTTCGCCGGACTGGCCAGCCGCAGTTTCATCAGCGGCAGCAGGCTTTGCCCACCGGCGAGTGGTTTCGTCTCATCACCTTGCAGGAGTTGCACCGCTTCGGCCAGGGTCGTCGGCGCGGCGTAGGCGAATTCAGTTGGGAACATGCTACTGCCCTCCCATTCCGGCGCCGGTACCGCCGTCCGTCGGGTTCGCGGGATTCATGCCATTCGCGCCGCTAGCCCCACTGGCGCCATTTGTCGCGCCACCCTGCCGCGCCATCTGCATCGCGCGCCAGACACGCTCCGGCGTCATCGGCATCTCGACATGGCGTACCCCTAGCGGGCTGAGCGCGTCGACGACCGCGTTGACCACGGCCTGGGTCGCGGCGATCGTGCCCGTCTCGCCTACCCCCTTGACGCCCATCGGGTTGGTCGGGCTGGGTGTCTCGGTGCGCGCCGTCTCGATGTAGGGAATCTGCCGCGCGGTTGGCACGGTGTAGTCCATCATGCTGCCGCTGAGAAGCTGGCCGCCATCGTCGTAGACCGCGCCCTCGTAGAGCGCCTGGCCGATGCCCTGCGCGACGCCGCCATGCACCTGCCCGTCCACGATCATCGGGTTGATGACATGGCCGATGTCGTCCACCGCGATATAGCGCAGGATCTTTACCTCGCCAGTCGCGGCGTCCACCTCGACGGTACAGATGTGCGCGCCGAAGGGGAAGGTGAAGTTGGTCGGATCGTAGAAATGGCTCTCCTCCAGACCCGGCGCCATGCCCTCAGGCAGGTTCCACGCCAGGTTCGCCATCAGCGCGATGTTCTGGATCGTCTGCGACTTGGCTGGGCTGCCCGCGACGTAGAAATTGCCGTGGTCAAAAACGATGTCCTCCGGCGCCGCCTCCAGCAGATGCGCGGCGAGCTTCGACGCTTTCTCGCGCACCTTGCGCGCCGCCAGCACGATCGCCGTGCCGCCGACCGCCGTGGTGCGGCTGCCATAGGTGCCCCAACCCATCGAGATCTGCGCGGTGTCGCCGTGCACGACCTCGATGTCTTCAACAGGGATACCCAACTCCTCGCCGACGAGCTGCGCGAAGGTGGTCTCCTCGCCCTGGCCGTGGGGGTTCGTGCCAGTGTAGACGTAGACCTTGCCAGTCGCCAACACGCGCACCGTGGCTGGTTCCCACAGGCCGCCCTGGAAACCCATCGCGCCCGCCGCCTTCGAGGGCGCCAGGCCACAGACCTCCACGTAGGTCGAGAGGCCGAGGCCCAGGTAACGTCCCTGTTGACGCGCCTGCGCCTGCTGCTGGCGGAAGCCCTGGTAATCCACCATCTCCAGCGCCTTATCCAGCGTGCCGTCGTAGTCGCCGCTGTCGTAGACGAGCGTGCCGGCGGTCGTGTAAGGGAAGGCGTCCTTGGGGATGAAGTTCTTGCGGCGCACCTCCACCGGATCCATGTTCAACTCGCGCGCCAGCAGGTCCACCATGCGCTCCATCAGGAAGGCGGCCTCTGGCCGGCCCGCGCCACGATAGGCGTCTGTGGGCGTCGTGTTGGTGAAGACGCCGTAGACATCGCAGGCGTAGTCCTTGATCTGATAGCAGCCGGGCACGATCAGCGCGAAGAGCCAGGTCGGCACGCCTGGCCCGGCTGTGGAGAGATACGCGCCCATGTTGGCATAGTTCACCACGCGCAGCCCCGTGATCGTGCCATCGCGCTTGGCCGACATTTCCACGTCGATCAACTCGTCGCGCCCATGGATCGTCGCCACGTAGTTCTCGCGCCGCGTCTCGGTCCACTTCACCGGGAGACCCGTCTCGCGCGCGGCGAAGGCGGTCAGCGCGTCGCCAGGATAGTAAGGAATCTTGCTTCCGAAGCCGCCGCCGACATCGCGGGAGATGACGCGAATCTTGTTCTCCGGGATGCCCGTCGTCACGCAGAGCAGGAAACGCGCGATGTGCGGATTCTGCGAGGTGTTCCAGATGGTCAACTCGTCCATACCGGGAACCCACTGCGCCACCGCGCCGCGTGTCTCCATCGCGTTGGGGATGAGCCGCTGCTGGTTGAAGCGCTCCTTGAGGACGACCTCACCCGCCGCCAGCGCCGCCGCCGCGTCGCCATTCGCGAACTTCCAGTGGAAGGCCAGATTGCCCGGCGCGTTCTCGTGCAATTGCGGCGCGCCCTGGGCCATCGCCGCCCCCTGTGTCGTGACGACAGGCACCGGCTCGTAGTCTACCTCGATCAGGTCGAGCGCGTCCTGCGCGATGTAGGGGGAGTCCGCGACGACCGCCGCGACACCATCGCCTGTGAAGCGCACGGTATCTGTCGCGAGCGCGTTATAGGCCGGAGTCTTCAGGTCAGAGTCCGGAATGAGCCACGCGCAGGGGATCGGCTGGAGCTTGCCCTCGAGGTCTCTCCCGGTGAAAACGGCGACAACGCCGGGATGCGCTTTGGCCTTGCTGGTGTCGACGCGCGTGATCTTCGCGTGCCCGTAGGGACTGCGCAGGATCGCCATGTACACCATGCCGGGAAGCTTGACGTCGTCGGTGAATGCGCCCTTGCCGGTGATCAGGCGTGGGTCCTCACGGCGCTTGATGGAGCTGCCGAAGAGTCGTGAAACTGCCATGACGGTCTCTCCCTCCTGCGCCTAATCGCCTACGGTTACTGGCTGTCCGCCAGTTGAAGTCGTCGTGCGCATCTCTTGGGCGGCGGCGCGCACGGCGCTGACGATATTCTGGTAGCCGGTGCAGCGGCACAGATTGCCTTCGAGTTGCTCGCGGATCTCCTCGTCGCTGAGGTTGCGACCCTCGCTATCCTTGATCAGGCAGACCGCAGCTATCATCATGCCGGGGGTACAGAAGCCGCACTGAAGTCCGTGCTTCTCCCAGAAGCTCTTCTGGATCGGATGATACTCGCCGTTCTGGGCCAGCCCCTCCACTGTCGTGATCTTCGCGCCATCGGCCTGCGCAGCAAGGACCATACAACTCTTTACGGCCTCGCCATCCATCAGGACGGTGCAGGCGCCACACTGGCCCGTGTCGCAGCCAACGTGCGTGCCCGTCAGGTTGAGCGTGTCGCGCAGGTAGTGCACGAGCAGCAGACGCGGCTCCACATCACTGGTGTGTTCGACCCCATTGATCGTGACTCGAATTGGCTGACCCATAGACGCCGACTCCTTTGGCGCTGACGATGGCGGACCAGTTCGGCGGCTCCGCCAGATACGTCTGCTGCGCTGACTACGCTTGTGGTCGCTTGCCAGAATCCCGTGAACGCGCTACGAGGGATGCGCTACGAGGACACCATATGCGGATTTGTCTGGCTGGTTCGGTCTGGAGGGATGCGACACCACGTATTTGAACACGTCTCACAGTGGACGTGAGAGAAGCAATGCGGGCCTAGATCGTAAGCGCAAATACACGCGCCCGCAGAGATAGCGCGCTGGGGCTGGGGAGATATGCCAGTGTGACACTGCCCATGCCTGAAGGCAAGGAGCTTCTCGCCGGAGCGAGCTACGTGCCGGGTGTCCGCCGGAACTACTGGGGGCCAAGGCTCCCAGATACTTGGAGGCATCCAAGATGACCGCGACTGTTTTACCCGATGGCGGCTTGCCCATCGGAACGCCCCACACACTCGATTGTGCAAGAGCACTGGCCCGAAGGCCACCAGACACAGGTTCATCGCCTGTGCGACACAGCCAGTATAGCACAGTTGGAGCCATTCACCCTCATGTCTAAAGACAGAGGCCTTCTGGCTCCTTGGAGGTAGGCGCAAGCTGATCGGCGTGTCAACAGGCGCCGGTCGCTCGCCCAGCAAACCACCCTGTAACTAGCGCCCTTGTCACGATATCCGCCTGGAGCGTACCGTCATAACGAGGCGCGGTCGTCAGTAGCGAAGGGAGCGGAACGCGATGTCCATACAAACGAATGCGAGCGACGAGTTCAAGGCGCAGGTCAAGGCGGCGTTCGAGAGCGTCGAGCTGGAAAAGCCCTTCACCTACCGCCGCACCTTCACCGACGCCGATCTGGCGCTCTTCTGCGGGATCAGCGGCGATTTCAATCCATACCACATGGACGATACCTTCGCGCGGCAGAGCTGGTTTGGCCGGCGGACGCTGCCGGGCCTGCTGACGGCGAGCATGGCGACGCATCTCGGCGGGATGATCGGCTTCCTGGCGACGGAGATGAGCTTCGAGTATCTCGCGCCGGTCTACCCTGGCGACACGATCATCTGTGTCATGCGCTTCACCGAGAAGGACGAGACCAAGCGGCTGCTCACCGCGCTGGCGACCTATACCAACCAGGATGGCGTCGAGGTGCTGCGCGCGCGCGTGCTGGGCTTCCCCTCGCAGATCCGTCTCGCGCAGTGATAGCCTTCTCTCACGCACACCGACTGGCGCCGTGCGTTTGCGCCAACGAGCCGCGCTATGAGGATCGCTACAGACGAACTGGCTTGGACGCGCCGCTCCACAGGTTGCGCGTCTAATCCGAGGTCATCGTGAACTGTTGGGTACGCCCAAAACCGTCTCGTAGCGTGACGGTATAGCTCTGTCCGGTACACTTCATCTGCACGTTGAGGGTATCCGTTCCGCCTGGAGCAACGCCAGGATACAGGTCGGCAGGCAATCCGCCAAACTGCGCAGCGGTATTGACACCATAGAGAAAGGAGGAAGGCGCGCCCGGCTGGATGTTGCTCCATTGCCAGGTCATCCGTTGCGCGCCACTATTAGAGATAGTTTGGGAGCCTGAGCATTGATTTGCGTGATCTTGTTGGAGATGAAGCAGAATCGGACTGAGCGACAGTGGCGGAGGTAAAGGGGTGACAGTCGGCGTCAGCGCGGCAGTGGCGCTGGGCGCTGGCGTAGTTGTTCCAGTCGGTGTACCGTCAGGGGTTGAGGTCCTGCCAACGACTGTCGCCGTCGCGATGGCGCTCGTCGTTGCGCTTGCCTGAGAACTGGCGGTCGCGGTGGCGGCCAAGTCGCCCTCCTGAATGCGCAGGGTCGAGCCGTTAGGGCGCTGCCCTCCTGTCGCACTAGAGAGAAGGATGAAGCCTCCTCCAATCCCAAGAATAGATGCGAGTGCAATGAGGCTCACCGTAATCCACCAGCCGTGTCCTCTCCTGTGAGCAGCATCTGTTGGTTGTTGTAGTTGACCCGCCATGCGACTGCCGCGCCACACGGGAGACAACATGGGACGTGTTACGCTGTCAGCCGATCCTTGGTTGGCACCCTGGAGCGCCTCGACGAAACTTATCACGTTCGCGTAGCGATCCGTCGCCCGCATGCTGAGCGCGCGCAGCATGACCGCCTCAACGGGGAATGTGATGTCGGGATTCAGCCGCGACGGTGGGGTAATCGGCTCAGTGAGCGCCGCCGCCGCCACCTCGAAGGGTGAGTTGCCAACATGTGGCGTCTGGCCGGTCAGCATCTCATACAGGACTACGCCGAGCGCGTAGATATCCGCGCGCTGATCGAGATCAGCGCCGCATAGTTGCTCCGGCGGCATGTATTGTGGCGTACCAACAGGAAGGCCAGAGCCGGCGAGCGTCAGCGTGTCCGGATTGCCATTGAAACGCGCCGGGCGCGCAATGCCAAAGTCGGTAAGCGCGGCTTTGCCCTCGGCATCGAGCAGGATATTGCCCGGCTTCACGTCGCGATGGATGAGCCCGTGGGAATGCGCCACGGCGAGCGCCGAACCAATCTCAGTCACGATGCGCGTCGCCTCGCTGATAGACAGCCGTTTTTTGCGGTCAAGGAGTTCACGCAGTGATTCGACGTAGAGCGGCATCACGACATACAGACCACGGTCGACCTCGATGAATTGGAGCATGGGAGCGATATTCTGGTGCTCAAGAGCTGCGACCCGTTGCGCCTCGCGCCGAAAACGCTCCACGTATCCTGCATCTGTCAGGAACATAGGAGAGAGCGCTTTGATGGCGACCTCTCGTCCCAAGAGCAGATCACGCGCCTGATAGACGTGCGCCATTCTACCTACACCAACCAGCCGCTCGACGACAAAGTTCTCAAGCCGCCGGCCAATCAATTCGTCTGTGAACGAGGTCTCCATGGCAAGCCCCCTGCCAGGCACATCGCTGTAGCCGAATGCGCTGAACATCGGCGAAGCGGACAGGTCAGGCTATGCCACGTGAGCATGGGACGCAGGCCGGTCTCGCTGTGCTCGTCCAGTTCCCTTGATCCTTCATCGGGGTTGATTCGCCAGCGCCACGCGTCTTCATTGGCGCTCCTGATGAGCGCGCCTACAGCCCACACTCCTTGCTAGGCAATTGGCAGGCGAATCGTCCCACAAGTATACACGCTGTGTAGCGATAATCAACCAGAGTACGCATGCAGCAATCTGGTTGAACGCAGTCGCCTTCCTGCGTCGGGTGATAGCCAGTTGCCTGGCGTCCTCGCCGCCGATTGGGTACGCTTGGCGAGAAGATGGCGCGCCAGGTCGTGACGCTAGCGATAAGAGAGAAGTACACATGAGCCGGCGCGAGCAGATCCGCATGAGCGAGGCCGAGATCCAGGCCTTCCTCGACGAGCAGCGCACCATGGCCGTCGCCACGATCGGACGCGATGGCTTCCCACATGTCGTCGCCATGTGGTACACCCTGGTGGATGGCAAGCCGGCGTTCTGGACCTACGCCAAGTCGCAGAAGGCGCTCAACCTGCGCCGCGATCCCAAGCCGAGGGTCACCTGTCTCGTCGAGACGGGCGAGGCCTATGGCGAGCTGCGCGGCGTGCAGATCAAGGGATGCGCGACGTTGATCGAGGATCCTGCTGATGTGCTGCGGCTGGGCGAGGCGATCTGGGAACGCTACTCCGGTGGGCCACTCGACGACGCCATGCGCCAGATGGTCGCGGCGCAGGCGAGAAAGCGCGTCGGCGTGATCGTCGAGCCGGTGGAGGTCGTCACATGGGACCACCGCAAGCTCGGCGGCGCGTATTAGGCGAGCCGCGCTGGTTCGGAGACCACTGGCGAGCTATCATAGCTGCTACGGGGAGGAGCGTGTCATGAGCGACGAGGGCAAAGTGACGACGGAGCGGCGCGGGCATGTTCTCCTGATCGGGCTGGATCGCGCGGCCAAGCGCAACGCCTTCGATCTGCCGATGTATCACGCGCTGTGCGAGGCGTACACCGAGCTGGAGCGTGACGACGCCCTGCGCGGCGGTGCGCTCTTCGCGCATGGCGAGCATTTCACCGCCGGGATTGACCTGATGCAGTGGGCGCCGGTCTTCGCCGAAGGACATTTCCCGCTGCCGGAGGGAACCATTGACCCGCTCAACCTCGGGCTGGGCGCGCCGGGCCTGAGCAAACCCATGGTTGTCGCCGTTCAGGGCATCTGTCTGACCATCGGCATCGAGCTGATGCTGGCGGCGGATGTGCGTATCGCGGCGCAGGATACGCGCTTCGCCCAGATCGAGGTCAAGCGTGGCATCTATCCGGTGGGTGGCGCGACGCTGCGCTTTCCGGCCGAGGCGGGCTGGGGCAATGCGATGCGCTACCTGCTCACCGGCGACGAGTTCGACGCGCAGGAGGCGTATCGCATGGGGTTGATCCAGGAGGTCGTTGCCCCTGGCCACCAGGTAGAGCGCGCCGTGGCCCTGGCGGAGACCATCGCTGCGCAGGCCCCCCTCGCCGTACGCGCGACGTTGATCTCGGCGCGGCTGGCGCGCGCGAGCGTAGCCGAGGCGGCGCAGCGCCTGCTGCCTGACCTGCTCCCGCTCATGCAGAGCGAGGACGCGCGCGAGGGCCTGGCCTCCTTCCTCGAGCGGCGGCAGGGGCGCTTCACGGGGCGCTAGCGGAAAGCCCTACTGACCGCTGGGAACAGCCGTTACCGCTGTGCCGTAGCAGAGGACCTCGGTGACGCCTGGGCTGATCTCGGTCGCATCATAGCGCACGCCGATAAGGGCGTTGGCGCCGACCTGCGCCGCGTGGCGGATCATGATCTCGTAGGCGTCGGTGCGGGTGCGCTCGCAGAGTTCGGTGTAGAGCGAGATGTTGCCACCGGCGAGTTGCTGGAAGCCCGCGCCGATCGAGCCGAAGATGCTGCGTGAGCGCACGATGATCCCACGCACCAGCCCGAAGTTGCGCACGATGGTATAGCCCGGAAGCTCGAAGGCCGAAGTGACGAGCGTGTGGTCGAAGGGTGACATGCCGGCGCGCTGCTGGCCGCCGCGCTGCTGCGATTGCGGCGCCGGTTGATACTGTGGCCCTGGCTGGCTGTACTGCGGTTGTGAACTCGTCGGGGGAACGGTCGGCGGATTGTCCTGCGGATCCATGGCGCAACACCTCTCATACTAATTTGTGGAGCGCACTCACAGCGCTTCAGCGCCTGCGTACGCAAGCGGGCTTCAGTACGCTTGAACGGCCCCCGCTCCCTGCGAAACGGGAACGCATGTCCTGGAGGAGCGACGCTCTTTGTTGCTAGTCAGCGTCGCATTCATTCTAGCAGATGGGCGCCGCACGCACTCCGACGCCAGTGACGCCTACGCACCTCCGCAGGCGCCAGCCGATGTGCTATGGTGGCTGTCTTGCGCCACCACAGCGCGATGGGATGTCGCGCCCGGACATGGCAGTGTGAAGTGCGCAGAAAGAAGGATGGATTCCGATGCGGATGCGAACGGTGAATCGCACGCTCAGTGGGGCGCGCGCGAGGGCCACGGCGCTGCTCTGCGCCGCGCTACTCTGCGCGACAGGGTGCGGGAGCGAGACGCCCCGGACCAGCATACCAGGCGGGCTGGCGGTTCCTCTTCCGCACTTCGATCACATCGTCTTGGTGGTCGAGGAGAACCACGGCTATGCGCAGATTGCTGGCGCCAGTGACGCGCCCTATATCAATACGCTCGCCAGCCAAGGCGCGGCCTTCACGGATTCGTACGCTATCACGCATCCCAGCCAGCCCAACTACCTCGCGCTTTTCGCCGGATCCACCTTTAACCTCAGCACTGACGATTGCCCGCAGACGCTTAACGCGCCCAACCTGGGTGGCGAGGCGAGCGCCAGGGGGCTGAGCTTTATCGGATATGCCGAGGCGCTCCCGCAGGTCGGCTACACCGGATGCGCCGCTGGCGGCGGCTCGCCACCACGCTATGCGCGCAAGCACGCTCCGTGGGTCAACTTCGCCGATATCTCCGCGCAGAGCAACCGCCCGTTCAGCGACTTCCCATCCGACCTCACCCGACTTCCGTCCATCGCGTTCGTCGCTCCCGACCAGTACCACGACATGCACTCCGGCTCCATCGCGGCGGGGGACACCTGGCTGCGCGAGGAGATCGGCGCCTATGCGGCCTGGGCGCCGACGCATAACAGTCTGCTCATCGTGACATGGGATGAGGATGACTCGTTAGGGAAGAACCACATTCTGACCATCTTTGTCGGCGCGCATGTCCATCCCGGGAGTTACGGCGAGACGATCAGCCATTACGATGTGTTGCGCACGATCGAGGCGCTCGAGGGACTGCCTTTCACTGGCAGCGCCATGAGCGCGCTGACCATCGCAGATGTCTGGCAAGCGTGAGCCAGCGACGGTCACCCGAACTACGCCAGCAAAACTGCGCGTTCTCGTGACATTCATGCTACACTGGAGGCAGGCGAGCGGCACATCTCGCGAGCGACCGCAGTTGCTCCGATCGTTCCAGGGATATATACTGCGCGGTGGGACATCCCTCCCATTACGCGCGACGAGCGACCAGGCGCGCGCGCGAGACGTTCATACTTTCATTCGGCCCTGCGTCGGCGACAGGCGGGCGCAGGGCGGAGCGGGGCTTCATGGCGGCGAAGACGCCGCCAGCAGCGGCGGGGGAGAACGACTGGTGATGTTTCCACAACCGCCGACACCGTTCGCCCAGCAACCTATCCCCGCTGGCTCTCCACAGCAGCCGCCTCCCTTACCTCCCGGCGCCGTGCTACGCAGCCGTTATCGCATCGAATCCTATATTGGCGGCGGCGGCTTCGCGCATATCTATCGCGCGCGCGACCTGAGTATGGGCTACACACGCGCGATCAAGGAAGCCTTTTATCGCGATCCCGCGACGCAACGCCAGTTCAGCGTCGAGGCCGAGATCCTGCTGAACACGTCGCATCCCAATCTCGTCAAGGCGTACGCGCACTTCGAACAGGGCGCGCGCCTCTATCTGGTGATGGACTATGTCGAGGGGCAGACGCTCGAAGATATCGCCATCGAGTACATTCGCGGCACGCAACGCGCCCTGCCCGAGACACAGGTCCTCGACTGGATAATTCCGGTCTGCGAGGCGGCGCAGGCGCTGCATGCGCAACCCGTCCCGATCATTCACCGCGATGTCAAGCCAGCCAACATCAAGTTGAGCCGCCAAGGGAATATTCCCGTCCTGATGGACCTAGGGCTGGCGAAGCTGTACTTCCGCGGCAGCCACACCATTGGCGCGGCGCTGGCCTTCACCCCTGGTTACGCGCCGCCGGAGCAATATCAGGCGCAGGGCATGACGGATCAGCGCACGGATGTCTATGGCCTGGGCGCAACCCTCTATTTCCTGCTGACTGGCTATCAGCCCGTCGAGGCTCCCGCGCGGCTGAGCAATCGCGCCCTGCCCGCGCCGCGCACACTGAACATGCTCTTGAGCGAGGAGACGGAGGCGGCTGTCCTGCGGGCGATGGCGCTCGATCCCATGTACAGGCAGCCGAGCGCGCATGTGCTTGGCATGGAGCTACGTAGCGCGCGAACCCGGCTCGACGACACGCTCTCCCAGATGGGCGCGGCCCGAACGAGCGGAGGACCACCGCCCCTGCGCGCCTGTGTGCGCTGCGCTCACATGAATCCGGCGAACGCGCGCTTCTGCATTGACTGCGGCGCCGCGCTGACACTAAATATAGCCCGGAACGCGCCTGAGGATATGACTCAGGATGGTGGGGATACGTCCAACCAGAACGTCGCAGCGTTTCCAATCGCGCCTCCACCGAAGCCAGCGGCGGCTGAGATCACTGGAGCGCCATTTGCGTCGCGGGCGCCAGCTGTCCGGGCGCAACCTCTGTCGAGGGCGGAGGTTGGCGCAGCGGCGGAGATGGCGCTGGGTGAGACCGACGCTTATGGGATAACGATGGACCTGGGTGAGGCGCAGGCCAGCATGGCCGCCGTACTGGCGCTGCTCTGCGTCGTCGTCAGTCTGTTGGGCGGGTTTGCTCCTGTCCTGTTGCCGTTGTGCCTCGTCGGCCTGGCGCTGGGGCACAGTGTCCTGGGATTCCGCCCGCTCCTGCAGATCACCGGGAGACGTGGCGCGGCCTGGCTGGAATCGCGCCCCTGGCTGCGCTGGTTACCGTGGCGTGGAGCGCAAGCCCCACGCGACTTTCGCATCGTCGCCGTGGTCGCCCTGGCGCTCGGTTACCTCTGGCTGTTCGCCGTCGCACTCCAGTGGTTCCTCATATTGCGCGTCGGAAAGTAGCGCCGCGCCGCCGTACCCTCGCCCATCGGCGCAGGCTGGTATCATCGCTGGCCAATGCGCGCGATAGTCGGCCCCGACGTATAGTATGCGCGTGCGTAGCGTACTGCGACTGAACTCGAGCAGCAAAGGGCAATTGGCGCGATGGCGCAGGTCAGACAACGAGACACGACTTCTCCGCCGCGCCGCATGGAGCGGATTGCGGCCCCATTGCGCGCACGCGTTCTCCGGTGGCTGCCCGACTGGCTGGGCCATTGGCAGCTGTGGCTCGCGCTGCTCGTTGGGGGCTGGCTGCGGCTGTTCGCGCTCGACCAGACGCTCTGGCTGGACGATCAAACGCAGTTGCTGGATATGGCGCGCACCGCGATTCTGCGCGGGATGATTCCGGCGACCGGTATCCCAGCCTCCGTCGGCATACTCAACCATCCCATCAGTATCTATTTCCTGCTGCCAATCGCTGCCTTCACGGCGAATCCACTGCCACAGACCATCGCACTGGCGCTGTGGAACGTCGTGGGCGTGGCGATCTGCTATGTCGCGACGTTGCGTGGCTTCGGGCGGCGTGCGGCGGCGTGGAGCGCGCTCGTCTTCGCCGTATGCCCGGCGTCGGTCTGGTACAGTCGCTTTCTCTGGCAGCAGAACTTCATCGCGCCGCTGCTCGGTCTCTGGGCGCTGACCCTTTTCGCCGCGGTCAAGAATAACGAGCGGCGCTGGTTCGTCGCGAATGTCATCCTGCTGACGCTGTGCGTCCTGCTTCACCCCACGGTGGCCTACCTCGCGCCGGTGACGCTGGCCGCGCTCTTGCTCACGCCCCGGCGCCCAAGACCATTGGAGTATACGCTGGCGGCCCTCGGCGCGCTGCTCCTGTTGCTGCCGACGCTGCTCTGGGAGGCGCACAGTGGCTGGTCTGATCTCGTCGTGCTGCAGCATGCGTCACAGGCGAGCGCCAACTACGATGGGGAGGTGGTCGCTGCGCTCTTCAATGTCCTTGGCGGGCCAGTTCCACAGGCGTTGGGCGCGGGCACGCCTTACGACACGTTGATGCCCGCCTTCAATGCGCTCACAGCGTTGACGCTGTCGCTGTTTGTCGTGGGCTGGCTGGGGCTGACCAGGCGCGTATGGCTGGGCCTGCGCGCAGCATGGCGGCGGGCGCCTGCTGGCGGGGCTACCTGGCGAGATCGCCTGCTCTGGGCGCGGTCGGTCGCCGACGGTATACGTGGCGATGAGCGCTGGCGCCTGTACTTCATCCTCTGGCTCTGGGTCACCGTTCCGCCTGTGACGATGATCCGGCACTCGATCACGATCTTCCCCCACTATCTGATCGTGCTGTATCCTGGGGTCTTTATGGCCATTGGCCTTGGCGCGACGTGGATCGTCAATTGGGCGCGCGGTCGGGCGCGTTTGATCGCGCCAGATCAATTTCACGCGCGGGCAGGCCAGATCGCGCACGTCGGTCTGCGCGCCGCGCCTATAATCCTGCTCAGCGCCTTGCTTGGCGGGCTGACGCTCCAGTCCACGCTACACACAACCAGCGTCGCTTCGTCTCGGTACTCAGCCTTCGCCGGGTACGGCTTTCCGCTAAACTCCATGCTCAATGCGGTCGATGCGCTCAATGCGCTCCAGCGGCGTGAGGGTATCGCCAGGGTAGACATTATTGCCGCCCCCAGGCCCGGTGACCACAACGACCTCGCGACGCTTCTCCGCGCCGAGCGCGCCGAGCGCTCGATGATGGACGGCGCATGCCTGCGGTCGCCTGGCGCAGGGGAGTCGTTGGTGGTGGCGGAACAATCAGCGCTTCCTGCGTCGCACCTGCTGGGAGCCTTGCCGAATGCCACCAAGATTGGCGCGCTCCCGCTGCATGGGGATGAGCCAGCGACCGTCTACCGCGTGCAGCCACTGCACGGCGCGCTCGCCGGTGAAGTCAGCGCAGGCACTACGACATTTGGCGCCGTCGGCCAGCCAGCGCTGCGCCTGGAGGGATACCAGCGCGTCGCGCCCAACCTGCTGCTCTTGCGCTGGACGACGCTCAGGTCGAGCGTCTCCATAGCTCCGCTCCTGACCTATCGTATCCAGGCCATCGACGCCTCCTCTCCTGCGCCAGAGGCAGTGGGAGGCGCCCAATGCGGCGCAACGCAATGGTCAGCCGGAGATACGCTCTTCACCTGGATACGTCTGAAATCCGCTGACAACGAACCGCTACGGCTTCAGGTAACGGCGGAGCAAGTAGATTATCCCACCTTTCACGCGGCGGGGCTGACCTGGTTCGCGGGCCGCCTCAGAGTCATCTCGTCCGTCCCGCTGGACCCTCCCGGCGGCGTCTACACCCTGCCACAGACCTGACTTCCTAATCCCCGCCCGGCACCAGGTCTTCTTCGTTGGTGACGCCCGCCAGCGTTTGCAAAAGCTCCGCGGCCGGGTCCACCGCCAGTTCGTTGCGCACGCTACGGACACCTGGCGTCGCCGCCGCGATCACTTCGGCTCTCGTGCGCGCGGCCTCTGTGCGCACTCGACCCCGCAGGACGGTCTCGCCAAGACGGGGATAAACGCCGATGCGCTCATGCGCTGTCGTGGCGTCATGTCCGAGGGCGCTGGAGACGGCGGCGGCCACATCCATGTCGGAACACAGCTCGTTGTGCAGTTCGTCAATGCCAGGGACCTGACGCACAACGTCCTCGATCAAGCGGCGATTCAGATCGCTGGCGGTCGCGCCACGCAGCCAGACGACGCCGTCAATTGCCTGAATGTCCATCCCCGGCAGGTCCACGCGCAGCTTCGGCGTGCCCTCAATGGCGAGACGTACATCCTCTTGCAACTCGTCGTCGCGACGGTACGATGTCAGTTGCGCCGCCGTCTTCTCCTCGCCCTGCGCGACGATCCGGCGCGAATCCAGCTGCGTGACATAGCGCGCCGGCAGCACCGCCTCACCGCCCAAGCCGCGATCGACGATGATATGCCGCAAGGTATGCGTCTCCTGATCGACGGTCACTTGCGCCACTTTGCCGACGCGCGCGTCGTTGAGCGTCACCGCCGTGCCACGCGTGAGGATCGCGCCGGTCGGCTTATCTTTGCTTTGCGTGAGGTCCGCGCGCGTGAGCAGCACGGCGAGGTCATCCTGGGTGGCGACGCCGACTTGATCGATCGGCGCCATAAACGTTCCACCAAATAAGCCCAGGCGGACGCCAATCGCGTTCGCGACATAGGTGGCGGGATCCACGGCGACCCACGCCAGCGAGCCAAGCTCGCCGTCGTCGGTCTGGACGGTGGCGCCGAGGCGAAGCTTCTGGACGGTCGCAAAAGCGGTGCTGGCTGTGGTCGTGGCGGCGCTCATGCCGATCCTCCTCGAAGTATGCCTGGGCAAGCAGGCGTGATGTCATGTGTGAGCTGAGGGGTGGGATGGGGATGAAAGGGCGCCGCATGAGGCGCCGTCTGGCGCGCGCTGCACGCCACTCTATCACCAACTGTAGCATGACCACCGCCCGCCCGCAAGCCATGCGCCCCACGCTTTCCATGGCGTGATACGCTGAGACGCGCGCCGTATTATGGCGCGTAGAGAAGGGATGGAGGGCGAGTGGCGACGGCACGCGACGAACGCCCGACGAGCGGGATTGCCGTCTCGCGTAGGGCAGCGTTCGCGGCGCTCGCGCTGGCGAACATCCTATGGGCGGGCGCGTACGCGGCGGGCAAGATCGCGCTGAGCGAGGTCTCGCCCGTGACGCTCAACGCCTTCCGCTTCACTATCGCCGCGTTGCTGCTCTCGCCGATTCTCATTCGCGAACGAGCGCGCGTCTGGGCCATCCTGCGTAGCCGGAACGATCTGCTGACCCTCGGCCTGCTGATCCTGTTGGGATGGGTGCTCAACAAGACACTCGAATACATTGGCCTCGCGCTCTCGACGGCCTCCGACGTGGCCCTGCTGATCTCGACCGAGTCGCTCTTCACCGCCGCCCTCTCCTGGACAGTGCTGCGTGAGCGCGTGACGCGTCTGGGAGTGGCGGCGCTGGCGCTGGGGATGATCGGCGCATACCTGGTCGTGGCGCGCGGGCTAGTCCCCACGTTCAACCCCAGTGGCGGCGTGAGCGACGGTGCGCGTATTCTTGGCGATTTGCTCGTGATACTCTCGCTCTTCGTGGAGGCGTACTACACTATTCGTGGCAAGATGGTCCTCACTCGCTGGCCGCCGCTGTTCTTCACCGCGCTCACCATCACGGGAAGCCTCGTGTTCTGGCTTCCCGCGGGCGCAGGAGCGATCGCGACCGGTGGCTGGCCGCAGCTGACGCTAGCGAGCTGGCTGGGGATCGGCTATCTAGCCGTCTTTGCGACTGTCGGCGCCTACTGGCTCTGGTTTCGCGGGCTCACGGTCTTCGAGGGGTCCGCGGCGGCGCCGTTGCTCTTCATCCAGCCGTTGCTGGGCACGCTGATCGCGCTTCGGCTGCTGGATGAGCGCCTGACCTGGGCGACGGTGGTTGGCGGCGCGCTCATTCTTCTGAGTATGATCCTGGTGTTGCGCGGCGGCGCTGGCGCGACGGCGCCAGAGGTCGAGGCGGCGCTGGTCGAGCCATCCCCCTGAGGGTGATAACGAGTCGTCAACTTTTGGCATTTTGAGCCGTGTAATGGCATACTGGCAGTCTACACCTGAGCGTGGACGCTCAAGAGGCCTGCGTCATGGCGGGAGGAGTGCCGGAGGATGGGCCATGAGCCTTATCCAGCGCGCCTACAAAACTGAGTTGGCTCTGAACCATGCGCAGACGACCGCCTGCCGCAAGCATGCGGGGGCGGCGCGCTGGGCGTATAACTGGGGCTTAGCGCGCAAGCA
>Ga0070706_100000714_pt1 | contig 37364 bp, 50 predicted proteins | sample KBSK5501metaG_FD_65476 | JGI IMG/M metagenome (GOLD analysis project Ga0070706, IMG submission 65476) | Corn, switchgrass and miscanthus rhizosphere microbial communities from Kellogg Biological Station, Michigan, USA - KBS K5-50-1 metaG | ecosystem: Host-associated > Plants > Roots >... | reverse complement strand
TCTTGACGGCTCTGTCACTTCGGGGTCAACGGGCTTGTGCTACTTCACGACGGCACACCATCCGCAGCTTCTCGACTCACCGCGGTTACTCGGTTTAGGCGATGGTGTCGAGATCAGTAATACCTCCAGTTTGGGCTGGTGCGACGTCGGACACCGCATCATGACCCAGCTGGAGGTATCTCGCTTATCCAGGACTCACGTTTGTAGTTCGACGCCCCGCAAAGCGGCAAACTCCGCCACGACAACGGAGACGCCATTTTAGAGCAGTAGAATGTGATGGCGTATGACCCCCTATGAGGGCAAGTCACGTTGCAACGAAATGCCAGCAATACCCAACAGATTTGGCATATCCTCTGGGCGCACTGCTGCACTTCTGCCAGCGAGGAAAACGACATCGTGGCGATGACAGTAATACATATTCTGTTCCCAGTTGGCCTGCGCCTCCCGCACGGTTTTTTCTTTGGTTTGCCACTCTTGCAATTGTTGCTCGAATCTTTGGCGCGCTGTTAATGCAGCAGCCTTATGTTTCTTAAGAGCATCCTCATGCGCTTCGGCGACCTGACGTACAGCTTCTTCATGTTTGTGCCGCTCAGTGACAATAAAATAGTAAATGCCGCCAAGAGCACATGCCGCAATCACAAGCAAGAACAATCCTGCAACTGTGGAACCACCTCCTTGAGCAAGGAGTACCAAGCCAATGATGGCAATCACACTGCCTGTGATCCCGATTGCCAACAACCATCCACGAACCTCGCTGATGTCCAATCGTGACACGGGAGATCGAGGGGCGGCGGGGGGCTTGGGCTCACTAAATGAAGGCATTGGTTCTGCGAACTTGGGCATCGCCACTCGCCTTCTGAGGAGTTCGGATGTACTACTCACCAAGCCGGTGGCCTTTTGGACTTTGTCATCCTTGTTATCGACTGGACAAATTGCAATAAGTGACTCGATCATCTTGGCACCTCTAATACATGAGTTTGGTGTAACTAGGTGAGCATGCTCCCATTATATATGCCCCAATTCAGAGAGTCAAGCCAAGTATGTCCAAAATGAGCAAGGCAACCACAGACTGAGTGGAATTGCCGTCGCGGCACCATGCCACACAGAGCCGCGGCGCTGTAGCTGCGAACCCAACAACACGCCAGTGATAACGGGTCTTGTCGAGATCGCTCATTGAGAGGCCCTCTGTTCCCGTGGCAGGTTCGCGGGTTGGCGAAGCGACAAACTACAAGAGTATGGTGCGACGCGATATGAGCTTGTCCTTTAACGTGCGATTCGTTCCGTCTAAACAGGACAATACGCCTGGGGACGACGGGGAAGGAGATCTCTTCTTCACAACTTGACCAGCGACGATGGGTGTAATCCCCATCCTCGTGTGAACCGAGAAATGCCTCTTCCCCAAGGTAGCGACCGACCATCAATCCTTGAAGCGGGAAGAACACCGGGTCAGCTCAGACCTCAACTGGCCGACTCCTGGGAGCAGGCTGCTCGGGAGAGCGCAAGCGAAGGTCCAGGTGAGGCATCGTCAACAAGCACACGCCTACGTGAGGTATGGGCTTGCCCAACAGGGGACAGGAGAGGGACCTGGCATGCGTGAAAGTGACCAGGGGTCACTCCCATGAAACCCGGTGGAGAGGATCCACCTCCGGTAGCGCCAAACGCTGGTCAGGAACGAAGTAACCAGCCGCTTGCTCTCAGCAGGGGACTGAGCAGGTGTCCACCGCATGGGGCGGCTGGCAGGATTCCGCAAGAAGCAAAGGCTGGAGGTAATGCTCCAGCTAGGCTGACGTGCGGACGGTGTTCGAAGAGAACGGGGAAGCAGTAGCGGTGGATAGGCCCGAAGCGCCTGACCTGTCTCGTCAGAGCGCGTGGATGTGACGCATCGTCAACCGCCGCGAATTGCCATCGTTCCAGCCCTGACAGGGGTCTCCATGACAAGGATTCGAGCACTGAGGAGCCGTGCGCCGCTAACGTGGCAAGCACGGTTTTGGAGCCGAGTGGTAGGGGCGACCCTGTCGCTTAGGATAACTCTTTGCCAGTCGTGCGTAGTCTTAGGCGGGCGGCGAGGTGTGGCAGAGTGAGGTACATGGACAAAGCTCACCTTGCCGCACTTACCACCTTTCGCGCGATGTCGTACGCAGCCTTCGGCCATCGTCGGGACGCGCTGTTCGAATGGTGCGATACGCTCCTGACCACTGGACCCGTCCCCGCACTGCCGGTGCTGAGTGTCCAACCGCAGCACCAGCGCCGCTCGGGCAGCCTCTATGATGCGCTCGCGGTCGGCCAGTTCAGCAGCCCAGCACTGGAGCAACTGCTCGCCAGCCATCCGTTGGCGGGTGGCGAGGCGATCTACGCAGTCGATGTCAGCGTCTGGCCACGCTGTGACGCCGAGACCAGCCCGGAATGCGGCCGGTACTACCACTCCTCGCGCCATTGGGGCAGGACAACCCATTGTCGCCACCACCGTGACGCTTTAGGGTCTGTCTGACGAATCGCCCGTGATGTGCTACTCTCGCGTTGCTGAGGACAAAGCGAAGGGAAGCGAGATGGTGGGACGAGGCGAGTTGAGCGATAGGGCGTGGTTGAGCATTGAGTCGGTGCTACCGAGGAGCGGCGCGCGGGGTGGTCAATGGCGGGATCATCGCAGGGTCATCAACGGGATCCTGTGGAAACTGCGCACGGGAGCGCCCTGGCGGGATCTCCCCGAGCGATATGGACCCTGGCAGACCTGCGCAGATCGCCTCTATCGCTGGCGACGCGAGGGGCTGTGGGATTGCCTCCTCACCCACGTCCAGACCAAATCGGATGCAGTAGGCGAAGTGGTCTGGGAAGTCAGTATCGACAGTTCCACGGCTCGTGCGCATCACCATGCCAGCGGCGCTCGTCGTCGGCGGAGTCGGGCGGATGAAAAAAAGGGATCTCGCACCCGGCGGACGAAGCCCTCGGACGCAGCCGTGGCGGGCTAACGACCAAGTTTCATCTGGCCTGTGACGGGCGCGGACGGCCGCTCTCTATTGTGGTCACGCCAGGACACCGTCATGACAGCACGCAACTGGAGCCGGTTTTGGACGGTATCCGCGTCCCACGCGCTGCAGGACGCGGGCGACCGCGAACGCGCCCAGACCGCCTCATCGCCGACAAGGGCTACAGCTATCCCCGCTGTCGGCGCGTGCTGCGTGAGCGACAGATCAAGCACACGATTCCGCAACGACGTGACCAGCAGGCGCAACGAGCGGCTCGACCGGGTCGTCCGCTGGTCTTTGACAGGACCATCTACGCGCGGCGCAATGTGGTGGAACGCTGCATCAATCGACTTAAACAGTGGCGTGGCCTGGCGACGCGCTATGAGAAGCGGGCGCTCAACTATCGAGCGATGCTGGTCCTCGCCTCCATCGTCCTCTGGCTCAGCGTATGATGTGACAGAGCGCCGCGAAGCGCTCGGCCGTCAGCAGGGAGGTCAGCATGAGCGTGTATCCGGAACTGGATGAGTTGTCACTCCCCGAACTGATCCAGCGCTTCCTCGGGCCACCCCTCAACGGAAAGACGTCTGCGACGGCGTACTACATGGAGGTGGCTGCCCGCATCGGCGAGCAGGGAAACGATGGCATGCGCTTCTTGAAGGAGCAGGTCGACCGCGTCGCAGACGACGAACCACGACTACGAGCCGTGATGCTCGGCCTGATGACGCCGGGCTTAACGGATCCCTGGGTCGAGCGCTTCCTGCTCGCGCGTCTGGGCGATCGGCGACCGGCGATTGTGATGGAGGCGATCGTCGATCTTACCGCGCTCCAGACGCTCGCTGCGCATGATCAGATGCGCGCCTTGGCGGCACATCGTTCGCCCTATGTGCGTGGGGCGGTACTGCGCTACCTGGGAGCGCTCTTCCCGATGGAGGCCAAGCCGCTGTTGCTCGCGGGGCTCACAGACAGACACTTTGTCGTGCGCGAGTCAGCTGTTGACGCTTTAGACGAGATGAATGCCGTCGATACCATCGACGCGATTCGCCCACTGCGCAACGATGCACACCCGCACGTCAGACAAGCTGCCGAGTGGGCGGTAGAGCACCTGGGCACTCCTGTACTGGAATGAAGCAGCAGCGCGTCTCCCGGCGCACGCTCATTAGCAAGCAACCTTCAACGTATGGAGTTGAGGTCTTCCTTATTCGTCAGACAGACCCTAATGCAGCCATGGTTTCCTCCCTCCCGGCAGTAGTGTGTGATAAGGTCGTCTGGGTTGTGATGACTTCGAGTTGGGTGAAGTCCCTTGAAATCAAGACTTCTGCCCCACTTATCACCCAAGACGGGTTTGGTGTGAAAATGGACAAAGAAAAGGACCTCACAAGAACTAAGATCCCTTCAGCAGTGTGTGAAAATGGGCAAAGAAAATGGCCCCGGCAGAACCGAGACCCTTTGGATTCGCATGATCGGCCACACCGGGCCTATCGTTCGTTGCTACTCAGTCATCTGACCCGTCGCCAGACTAAGCTAACCGACGGTCGGGAATGAACCACATGATCGAGACCAACGCGTAGGCGCCATAGGCCAGCAGCGGCTCGACGAAGGCGAGGGCCATGCCCAGCACGTAGAGCGCCACCGACACGTTGGCCTTGGTATTCCGCTGCAACACCTCGTTGATGCGAGTGTCTTTGTTCACATTGCGGATGGTCAGCGTCAGGATATAAAAGGCGACGCCCGCCATGAAACCAATCGCGCCGTAGGTAACAGCAGGCCACAGGCTGTGGGGATGCTGGCCGACCCACGCCGTGACGACGGGCACGAGCGAGAGCCAGAACAGCAGGTAGAGGTTGGCCCACATCACGCCGCCGCTGATACGCCGTGTGGCGCGCAACAGCTGGTGATGGTTGTTCCAGTAGATGCCGATGAACGCGAAGCTCAGCACGTAGATCAGCAGCCCTGGAATCAGCGACTGGAGGTCCGCGAGGTCGGCGCCGGGTGGTGGGCGGAGTCCCAGCACCATGATGGTGATGATCACCGCGAGCACGCCATCGCTGAAGCCTTCCAAGCGCGCGGAACTCATCTCGCGTGGTGGGTGCGCTGAGGATTGCTGGTGTTCCATGAACCTCTACTTCCTTCCCTATGAGAAAGCGCGCCACTCGGCATCAGTCAGGTCGCTCCCATGTGTCGTGCTCATACCAGCGTACGTAGGCCGTGACCTCACGATGCTGCGTTACAAAACACTCTCCCCCTTCTCATTTGGTCTCCCCAATCGACGCCGAGGGATCGCGCTGCTCTATCACCTCATCGCACTGTTTCAGAATCTGGTCTGAGGCAGCGAAGCCGTAGTTGATGGCGTGCGCGCGCCCATCGGGCGCCAGCACGACCGTCGTAGGGAGGGTCAGCACCGCGTAGCGTCGCGTCAAATCGGGCGAAGAGGGCGCGTCGACCTCAACCACCTCAATCCGCTCTCCACGCAGTGCCTTGACACGCGCCAGCGCGGGGGTCTGCAAGCGGTGACATTGCACGCAGTCGTCGCTGGAGAACGTGAGGATGCGCACGACTCCGTGACTGGCAGTGTTCGACACCGAGCTTGCCAACACAAGTGGAGGCGCCGCCAACGCTCGCGCGCGGCGCTGGCTAATTCTAGCGCGCATCAGGCTGATCACCAACCAGATTATTAGGATGAGGAGTGTGAGCACGCCGGCGCGCGCCAGCATAGCGTCCATACGCAACCTCTCTGTTCGAGTGACCGCTCGTTGATCACGGATTAGACTCCACGCCAGTGAAAGCCGCCGGCGTAGCGCACCTTCGGAGCCACGCCCAGGCGTCCGAGTTGGTAGTACACAAAGCACCCAGCGCAGAACCCAACGGTGAAGTTGATCAAGGCGAGCACAAAGACGATCAGGTTCAGCGACCAGCCCACCACTGAGGCCTGAAACAGGTACAGCGCCACACTAGACGCGGTGAGGAACGCTGCGCCCACCGCCTGTGCGAAGCGGTGTGGCGCGGGATCGTCCTCGACGACGCGCGGACGCAAGATGTGGGCGGGAACCAGCAGGAACCGATAGAGCAGACGGAAGGGACCCAGCGGCGGGACCGCCGCGCTCAACGCCAGAATCACGGCCCCTGCGACGACCAGGGCAGGCCACTGGAAGATGAATGCCAGCCCGGTAAACGCGACCGTGCCAGCCTGGGAAAACTTGAGCAGATGGGTATCGACGCGCGGAATCGCGATGGCCTGTGTTGGTGTGTCACTCATAACGGTTCTCATCCTTTCTCGCGCCCAAAGGGATTGCGAAACAGACCGTAAACCTTGCTCATAGCGATGGCCTTCTTTTCAGCCCGCGCTGCCCTCCATGCCCCTCTCTTCCGGACGCGAGGCACGCTCACTCTTTTTGCAAGGGCATAGGCAATGAGGACGGAGGCAGGCGGCAGGGACACAGATCGTCTCATCAACAGAGGCAAGTGGGGAAAGCGCGTTGGCGTTCATCACGCTGAGAAGTGTGGCGCGCAGCCCATTCGGCCTCGTGGGCGTCTACGGGGGAGGAAAGACGATCTAGCGACGCCCTAGAGCGAAGACCAGCGCGTTACGCATACCCAACGAGGGAGTCGCGACAACGCGCCGCATACAGAGACATGCTGATGAGGAGGAGGAGGAAGACGCAGACAGGACGCTAAAGCACATGACGCGTTGCGCCAGAGCAAGATGAGAAGCGACGGAGAACGGCATGGTGCGTGGAAGGGGAAAGTCCATGCGATCGGCTCCATCGCGTCCTAGTGCGCATGTGGGTGGAGAAGGAACTGTTTATCAGTATACGAACAACCGCGTCTACTGTCAAACACGGCGAAATACCGTGGATTCTTGCTCCTCCTTGTAGGGCGTCACCACCTTGCGCAGAGATACGCTGGGTGGTGACGAATTCGTATGCAGACATCCCCTCGGCCAGTGGCCATGTCATCGGATGGATGAGCATCGACTGCATGAACACCAGTCACACCGTGATGGGATTCACGCAGAGATCTTGGAAATGCCCCCGATACTACAGCAGCACTTAACCGAAGCCTGGTCGGTGTCGGGTCCGAATTCCCCTGCATTTGAGGCGCCCAGTGAGTTTTAATGGTCAGTTGGCGCGAAGTCAGAATTCATGGGCACTGATCTGATAAGTGCTGCTGTAGTAGCCGAGAGAGCAAGGTTCGCAACTCGGTAACCATCTGTTGGCTCGAGCGTGCAGGAAGTAGCGGGAAGACTTCCCTCCTTGCCTGCGGTTTAGGAAACCAATGCGCCCTGTTCCATTGAGTTCCATTCAGTTCCGTTTCGTTCCATCGCTGCCATCTTTGCCGCCACAGGCAGGTAACACCGCTTGATTGTGTCATGGCACGTGGGCGCGCCCAGGTATGATAGATTTGTATAAACGGTTCTCATAATCGCGCCAGCGCCCCAGGATGTGTACGGATTGAATGCGCACACCACCATGATCCACACGGTGTCGGGTGGACGAAGGCGTGAAAAGACTAGGTGAGCAGCACAGGAAGGAGACCTGTTGCCATGTGCGGACGCTATCAGTTGCTACGCCCACAAGATATCGCCGCCCGCTTTGAGACGGCAAACATGCTGGCGGATCTGCGTGCCGATGTGGACGTACGCCCCACGCAACCCATCCCCGTCATTGACATGGAGCGCGAGCTCACATTGATGCACTGGGGGTTCGTGCCCTCGTGGGCGAAGGAGCGGCCCAAGGGCGCGCCGCTCATCAATGCGCGAGCGGAAGGGATTGAGGCGAAGCCGACCTTCCGCAAGCCGCTGCGCTACCAACGCTGCATCATTCCTGCCACCGGCTTCTATGAATGGCAGACGCCGGTCAGTGGGGGCAAGAAGGTCAAGTATCTCTTCACACGGACAGACGGAGATTTCCTGGCGCTGGCGGGCCTCTATGACACCTGGACGACACCCGAGGGGCTGGTCGCCCCAATCCACAACAGGATGCCGGTGGTGTTGGCGCGTGAGGATGAGGACGTATGGCTCAATCCAGACGAGACAGAGAGTGAGGCGGCGCCCTCATACCTCAGCCCGCTACCTAGTGACGCACTGCGGGCGGCAGTGGCGGCATAGACACGCTGGTACCGCTGACCGCGGCGCGATCGTACGCGATCCAGCCGTCCACTGAGGTCTCTACTGCGTTGCTCTTTGTGCAACGGGTTCACCTTTCGCCGATGCAGAGGACGGCGCACGTCAGTAATTTAAGCCGCTTGCGAGGCAAACGTCATGACATGGCAGCTCTGCCCCACGGTTCTTGGTGTCAGATGGACCTGTCCCGAGGATCCCCCGCGCCTGTATGGCCGTGAGATAGGTCAAAGCGCAGTAGCATGCACGCATTATGCCGTGGTTGCTAACGGGCAATTCAGAGGCGCTAAGACTTGCATGCGATGGCGTGACAACCTGAACAGCATCACATCCTACGGAGCACAGAGGCGCAAAGGAGCGACATGATGTGCGCACAACCCCTTCAGTTCGACTCGGAGGCCGCTAAGCGCTTTGAACGCCTTTACCGCAGCCCCCTATGCCCAGCAACGCCGGGCGACAGTGCGGGCGGCGCTCGCCCTGCAGGCGGGTGAACAGGCCCTCGAGATCGGAACGGGTCCCGGCTTCGAACCCTACGAGTTGGCCACCGTGCTCGGCCCAACTGGGTGGCTGCATGCCGTCGACACCAGCGAAACCATGCTCCAGTTGTCGCGGCAGCGCTGCATAGACCAGCTGTGGGTAGAGTTCCAACTGGCCGACGCCAGCCTGCTGCCGTTCGACGACGCCACCTTTGACGCCGCCGTGGTCGTGCAGGTGTATGAGTATGTCGATGAGGTGGCGGCGGCCCTGGTGGAGCTGTACCGGGTGCTGCGGCCCGGCGGCCGAGCGGTCGTGGTCGATACCGACTGGCGCTCCATCGTATGGGAGACCAGTGATCCGGCGCGCATGACGCGCGTTCTGAACGCGTGGGAGGAACACCTTGTCCACCCATGCCTGGACAGGGCTCTTCCTGGCCTGCTTCAGCAAGCTGGATTCGCGCTCAATCAACCGCAGGTCCTGAGCGCCTTCGACTTGGCTCTCACCGAGGATGGGTTTAGCTCCACTCTGGCGCAGCTCATCGGCGATTTTGTGGTTGGCCGACAGGGACTCTCCAAGGACGACGGAGACGCATGGCGCGAGGATTTGCGTAGGGCCGAGCAGGGGGCCGCTACTTCTTCTGCCTCAACCAGTATCTGTACCTAGCGATCAAGCTGACGGAGGGACCGTTGTAGTTGGCGCCAAGCCCTGCCCAGACTCAACGCCAACGGCGCCAATTGACCGCCCCAGGCTCAGAACCAGCCGTGACTTCCCCCTTCTCTCCAGCGAAGGCGGCCAACACTTCCCCCTTCTCGCGCTCGGGCACCTTGAAATGATCAAGAGTGAGGCTCAGCTCCGCAGCGACCTCATCGAACACGGCGGGTGAGATCTTCAGGTCGAAATGCGCATCGCGCAGCTCTCTGCCGGTGTAGTGAAATGGTCCTCCCGCTAAGGAGGCGAGCCACAAGGTTCTGAGCCACTTGAGGCCCTGCAGCCGCCCGGTGTACGTCACGGTATGCCATTCGTGCAACTCGGGGTCCGCGTTGATGATCTTGGGGTTCTGCAGGAGTCGGTCGCTGAAGTTGTCGATGACGGCGGCGATGGCGAAGATGCCGCCCAGACGTTCATACAGTGTTGGCTCTGCCATGACGTCGTCCTCCCATGGGGTCTGCGTCTTGGCTGGCCCGAGGACGCCCCGTAGCCAGTCTTTGACCGGATACTCTTCCCTTTTTCGAGATCTCCCCCCCAATTGGGGAAATGGCGGCGGGTACCAGCGTGATCGGTTGGTAGAGGCTGTCGGCTGTGAACCCCGGAATCTCTCTACCCGAGGTCTTCATCTCTCCTTCCCTCTTTGGCATGTCCAGATGACTCTGCCGCTATCGCGTCTGGTCGCGACCCGCGTCGGAGGCGCATCATCTCATCGCGTACCTGCCCGTCATTGCGCGGCTATGCGAGCGTCGCCGGCCCAGTAATTGGCTTCCCATCGCGCATCCGGAGGCATGACCTGTGCTACGAGCGCTGCACGATCTCGCCTTGCAATCCTCCTTCGTCGAGTGGACCGCCCGCATGGGTACAGGTTGCAGCAGTGGCGTAGTAGGTCGCGTTGGCGTTCAACAGAATCACTGGTACAAAGACCTATACGTTGCTTTGCATGATTTGTCAAGGTGATATTGCGTTTATTTGACAATTCGTGACCTGGCGCCTACTATTGAAAGTGATGACGTGTCCTTTCCTCCGCTACTTCGCCCGCACAATGCGGTGCGCAAATGTCACTTGAAACGAGCATAGGTATGGTCTTGCCCTGGAGCGGGCGCTTTCTCGGCAGCACGCGTGGGCAGGTGATTGCCCTCTTGCGCCGGGATACACAGACTGTGGACGATCTAGCCACTGCGCTGCACCTTACTGATAACGCCGTTCGCGCGCACCTTGCGACACTCGAACGTGATGGAATTGTGCGTCAGGTTGGCGTCCGCCGGAGCGGGAGGAGCGGGAAACCTGCCTTTACCTACGGGCTTACCCCTGAGGCGGAGTACCTCTTCCCAAGGCCGTACGCCGATGTGCTTGATGAGGTTTTAGTTGAGCTTCAGGCTCACCTTGCGCCAAATCTAGCTGAAGCCCTACTTCGCGCGAGTGGCAGCCACCTGGCCAGTCGCTATCCTGCCTCCGACGGTCCTGTCACTGCTCGGCTTGAGGACGCGGTCGCCGCCCTCAATCAGTTGGGCGGTCTTGCCGAACTGGAACTTCATGATGATCAGCTCGTCATCCAGGGCTACAGTTGTCCCTTGGCAGCTCTTGTGCCCAATCATCCCGAAGCCTGTCGACTGGCCGAAACCTTCGTCAGCGATGTGGCTGGTCTGCCACTGCGGGAAAGCTGCGAGCGCCGACCTACCCCGCGCTGCCGATTCGTCCCAATCGCTCTTGACTGAGTATGATGCGGCCGGCTTGACCTGCTCCCGCAGATGGTCTCTGTGAAATATGGGACATTCGGCTTGGATGCTACATCCCGAAATAGCTGGTCCAGGCCACACGCTAGTAATTTTCTTTGCTCGCTTGTCGGTCGTGGCAGGCGGTCGCGGCAACCACTGGCGCCTTGTTGCCAAGCGCCTTGTAAGGCGGAGCGCCGTCAGAGCATCAACCTATGGTCTACAAAATATAGGCGCTGCGTTCCACACAGTTCCATTCGGTTCACCAATGTTGAAATCATGCGGCCATTCCCCGCTGTTCAGTTCCATTGAGTTCTGTTTCGTTTCATTGCATTGCTGCCTTTATTGCTGCCACTACCTCCCCTTTGTTGTGGACAACTCTGCGGCCAAGTGCGCCTAACAGAACTCGTTCAGCTTTGCGCGACAAGTCATGAAAACAAGCCTCTTTTTACGCAGAACTGCAGCTTGCACAAAATGTCACTGTTGCATGGTTGGTTACACCCTCCCCTGCATTGTGGCAGGGCAACTCCATAAACCGAGAGATGGACCGGTGGCGGTAATCTCGTATCCTAAACTACTGAGATCGCAGCCCGCTTCCAACGTCGCGCTTTAGCGCTCGAAGACGCCCGAATAGTAATCGATGGTGTTGGACGTGTCGATGTTGTTCACGGGGGTATGAGAGGAGAGCCGCACGGTTCGCGTGTAGGTCGAGCTGTGAGCAGGCGCGATCTGACGGTAATAGTCCAGGACAGGAGCACAGAACTCGTGTTTTGCCTGCGAACTTGTCAGTCGGGATTGTTGATACTTTCTGGCTCCGAGAGTTGAATATGTTCACGAGGACGCCCAAGCCAGTCGGATAGTTTGGTGATTGTGGCAGGCTGTGCTGGATCGACGGCAATTGCTGATGTTCCCTCGACTTCGCCAAAGAGTACCCGGTTGAGCGCAAACAATGCATCGCGCTGAAACTCTACGAGGCGATCGCGAAACTCTGCACGAATCATGCGTTCGTTGACCATGAACATCCACCCGCCGAGCACGTCGTGATGCAGGCACCACGTGAGTTGTCTGCTCTTTGCCTTGGATTGGACAGGCCACTTCCTGATGAACGCCGCCGATGCTCTCCGCGCTTGTAATTGCTCGGCTTGCTGCTGAACGTCCTTGATGCCAAGCGCCTCGCAGAGTTCACGCAGCACATAGAAGATGCCCTCTGGTGTCGCTACCACAGTCAACCAGATATCCCACTTGTCGAGATATATCTGATACTGCTGCACAGGTACGATCTGAGTCACTGCCCAACTCCCAAAGATCCTCTGGTGAAGTCACCAGAGGATCTTTTGTTCTAAGCGGTTCCCGTCTCGGCGTCCAGGTTGAGTGCGCGTCGAATAAGCGGAAGCGCCGAATGGTGAACGAGGAGCACACGTTCGTCGCCAGGAGCCGGCATCGTCTGGATCTGGCCAGTGCGCCGCAAGGTCGCAATGGTGGGATAGAGCTTTTTCGTCTCAATGCCGAGCATTTCAGCGATTTCCCGTTGGGTCAGCCACTCTTTCATAGATCCTCCTTTTACTCATCCACCTGGATGGGTTTAGTATAGGTCATTTCCCATCTTTCTGTCAATACCCTAGAAATACCTTGACATTCCCAGACATTAATGGTACGATGAGAAGAGAGGCGCTTTTTGAGCAGCTTTCCAATGGTGGTCGTTTCACGCTTGCGCCTCGGCGGCAGATCACCTGCATAGTGAGCGGCGCTGGCCTTCGGGTATATGGAACCTACCTACGCGGATTCAGACCACCGTGAGCCGGTGGCAGAGCGTCCAACTGGTTCCTCCAGCGTCTGTGTGCCTCAAGTGTTTCGAGTCCGGTCGCGGTTGTCTCCTCATGCTGTGCGACGCGGCGGCCACCAGATGTTAGTGTGGCGCTGTCGGTATGCGTGCGATGCCTGAGCGACGCGACCGGCTCTTTGTTCTTCTTGTTCTTCTCATGTCGTGCTCTCTTGGCCTGAAGGCGTGCCCGAGACATCAGCATGCATTCAGGCGGAGAGAGGAGGCCCTCTACCTTATTACTGGAGGCATGGATGATACCCCTCACTCTTGTCCTCGAATCTGTTGTTGATTCTGTCGACGCTAAGCGCCTGGCCGGCGCAGAAAAGTCAGTCGCTCCATTGGCGCTCTCAGTGGCTGCCCTTGCGCCGCGCATTCGCACAGGGTGTCTGTATGAGCTCCAGCCAGCGGGCACGTTTGGATTGCTGGTCACCCGGCAAGCGCCTCGGCGTCTACAGCGAGTGCGAGTGGCGATGCGGGCGCATTGGCCGTGGTTCGCCCCCAGCTTCTTGCTCCTGACTGGACATGCTGGCCCCTGTCCGCATCGCCGCTGTCGCCGCGATGATGGGAGCGCTGCTGGACATCGATGCAACGTTCCTGCGCCACGGCAGCAGCTCGGCTGGGAGGGGTACGCCGCCGCCTATCGCGCGGAACTGGATCGCTGGCCGCGTGTGGCGCATCTGGCCGTCGTACGGCAGATTGCGCTGTGGTTGCAGACCTTTGAGACGGTGACCCTGCTCTCCTTTGAGCCGAGCATGCCCCGAGGCGTTGCGTTGGCGACTTGGCGAGAGCGTGGTGAATTTATTCCCTATGCCCAGCGCCACGTCTTGCGAGACTGGTTGCTGACTGGTCCCTCAGAATCGTCAAATCCGCGCGCCGTAATCATCGAAGAGCCTATGCAGAACAGGGGGGTGAACCCCAGCGACCACCTTGGAACGCCGGACATTCGCCGATTGATCAGTCCGTGTTTGGCTTGTGAGAGATCAGGACGCCGGTGAGGATACCCTCCTGGCGTTTTTTGTCGCCCATTGGTGGTGATCTGGCGCTGGGTCAGGTCCCTGGCGGGCGACAGCCCCATGAACGCCAGGAGAGTTCCCGACATGCCGACACGCTACCCCTACCACCTACGCGACACTGCTTCCCCTTCCCGCGATTTCACCACCGGCGCATCATTGAGCGTGCTCACTCCCTATGAACGTGAACGGTTCGAACGAGACGGCTACCTCCGCCGTGCCGTCACCCCTCGCTATCCCGTTGAGTATCTCGGCGAGACGCCAACCGATGGGGAGGAAGCGGCGGAGCGCTGGCTAGATCTGCACGATCATGCCGTCGAGCTGCGTGCGGAGTTGCGTCCTGGAGACATCGTGCAGACCACGACCGTGCGGCGTGCGCTGCGTTCGGTGTTGCTCTACGAACATCAGATCACGCCCAAGGCGCGCCGACTCGCCCGCTTGGCGCTGTGGTCGCGCACTCACACTGGCCCTCTGCCGCCGTTCTCGGTTCGGGTGCGCTGGGGGCAGTGCCAGTGTGCACGCTGCCAGGCACAGGCTGCCCAAGACCTGCAGGAGGTCATTGCGCTCGCCAGCGCCTAGTGGACGCGGCGCCACTACTGGCGTTTTCTGCTACGAACCGAAAGGAGCAGGTCATCCTGCGCACGATTCATGCCACCACCCAGACCTATCACCTCGCTGGCGACCTCTTTACAGCAGAGGAACGCGCCGCCCTCGCCGAGCAGACACTGCCAGCCGAGTTGCTGCACCAGTGTCGCTTTGGGCGCCTGGAATACGACTGGCGCGCCACCGCCACGGTGGGACGATTCGTCTGTCGTGGCGGTGGCATCGCAGGGATCTGTGGCGCCTGCGCCGAGCTGGCTGGCCAGCGAATCCCTCCTGGCATCGTCCCTTGCCTGTGCGCTCTGCATGGCGGGCTCCTCGAGATTGGCATCACCGCCGTCGCGCTCGCCGTTAACGTCCCTGCTGCTCCTGTCCATGCCGCGCATCCCCGTCGCGCCCAACCCCACGCTGAGCGCCATGCTGCAAGAAAGGAGGAGGAACACGACACGATCGCGCGCCTAACGCAGATCGCGCTCCTGTGTTGAGGCGCAGCTGCCGTCTCGATGACCCGAACTGACCTGAACAACGGATCCCAAGAAAGAGGAAGCAACCAACATGGCGAATTTTGTAATTACCGGCAAGGCCGAGCAGACCGATGAGTCCAGCTACACCGTCCAGTCTACCGGAGAAGTCGTCACCAAGATCCAGCTGACGCTGAACGTCCCTGGCATGACGGATCGGGTGCTCTGTGAGATGCCGATGGACATCGCCCCCAAGCCAGACATCCTAGAGCAGTGGGAGATGGAGGAGGCATGGGTGGTCGTCTCCGCTAGCGCCATGCGCGCCATTGGTTTTTCGCGCGCCAATGCGCGTCCAGGCGAGAAGGCGGTGGGAGCGCTCGTCATCTTCCAGGCCAGCGAGGTGCGTGAGGCGACCGAGGATGAGCGGCGGGCGTTGATGGAAGCGCGTAAGCGGGCCAAGGCGATCGCCAAGCAGCGGCGCGTCGAGCGCAAGGCCGAGCGGGAAGCGGCCAAGGCCACCGCTACCGCTGCTGCCTAGCGTGACGTAGTGACATGAAGACGCCAGCGAGTCTGCAAGGGTTCGCTGGCGTCTTCATTTGTTCAACAGATGCTCATGGCCCGATGGGCCACCACGGCGGATGAAAATGGGAGCGGAACGCGGTATCGTGAGGGGAGGATGGGCCGCAGACGCGAAGGTCGGGCGAGCCTGGCGCTGCGAGCCCGCTCAACAGATTGACCTGAGTGCCCGGAAGGCGCCACTGCCTGTTGCCCCGCTTCCTGTGGGAGCACGCACCTCAGACTCTCGATATCGGGCACTCCCGCGGCCGTCCATGCGCTCGAATCGTCCACTCTTGGAAGGGAAGGGATCGCTCATGGACGTAGTGCATGCCCGGTGTTGCGGAATCGATGTCCACAAGCGCACGGTGGTGGCCTGCCTGCTCGTCTCCAACTCCGGCGGAGCGCTGAGCAAGGAGGTGCGCACATGCGGGCGCCATGACCCAAGACCTCCTCCGCCTGGCGGATTGGCTGACGGCTGCCGGCTGCACGCACGTCGCCATGGAATCGACGGGGGTGTACTGGAAGCCGGTGTATCACCTGCTGGAGGGCGCCCTTGCGGTGCTCGTGGTGAATGCGCGGCACATCAAAGCGGTTCCCGGCCGCAAGACGGACGTACGGGATGGTGAGTGGATCGCCGAGCTCGTGCGCCATGGGCTGCTGCAGCCCAGCTTCATCCCGGATCGGCCGCAGCGCGAGCGGCGCGAGTTGACCCGCCGTTCGCACCTCGCTGATCCAAGAACGAAGCGCTGAGGTCAACCGACTGCAGAAGGTGCTGGACGGGGCGAACATCAAGTTGGCAGCCGTCGCCACCGACCTCATGGGCGCCTCAGGGCGCGCTATCCTGGCGGCATTGGTCGGCGGCGCTGGTGAGGCAACCACGCGGGCGCAGCTGGCGCGCGGGCGCTTGCGGGAGCAGATTCCGCAGCTGGAACAGGCGCTCGCCGGCCAGTTTCGCGCCCATCAGCGCTTCCTGGTGGCCCACCAACTGGCGCACATCGATTTCCTCGCTGAGGTCATTGAGCGGGCCAGTGCCGAGATCGCAGAGCGGGTGCGCCCGTTTGAGGAAGCAGTGGCGCTGCTCGATACTATTGCTGGGGTAGGCAGACGCACTGCCGAAGTGCTGGTGGCAGAGATCGGCGTGGAGATGACACGCTTCCCGACCGCTGCGCATCTGGCCTCCTGGGCGGGACTGGCGCCAGGCAACAACCAAAGCGCCGGCAAGCGTCGCCACACGCAGACGCGCAAAGGCAGCCCATGGCTGCGCGCTGCTCTGGTCGAGTCAGCCCAGGCGGCGGGACGAACCAAGTCGACCTACTTGGGCGCCCAGTTTCGCCGATTGCTGCCACGCAAGGGAAAGAAGCGGGCGGCAGTGGCGGTCGGGCACAGTATCCTGATGATCGTCTATCACGTGCTCGCCAAGCGGGAGCCCTATCAGGACTTGGGTGTCATGTACTTTGACACCCGCCAACGCCAGGCGGTCGAAGGTCGGCTCGTCCGACGGCTGGAGGCGTTGGGCTACACGGTCTCACGGCAACCACCCGACTCAGCTGCCTAGTCCACTCATTTTCACCTCAGAACTCGACAGAAATGGAGCGAAGAGTATGCCACAAGGACAGCAGCAGACTCCTGCCTTTGCGGTTGGACAAGCGGTATGGGTCAAGTTACCGCTCGAGTTTGGGGTGGAGTATGAGTTCGTCGCCTGGGTGCTGGGTGTCCTGTCGAATGAGCCAGGGCAGCCCATTCTCTATGAAGTCCAAGGCGCAGTCCGCGAGCGCTACACCGTGCAAGAGGAGTGGCTCTCGACTCAGCGTCCTACCAGTGCCTCCGTCATCGATGGTTCGGTGGCGCGGCTGAGTCGGATCACTCCCGAGGAACCTTCACAGCGCTGATACGCGCTCTATGGCGATAGCCCATTCAACAGTCTTGAAAGGAAGCATCGTGATTGCAACCCAGAGAGATACCGCACTGCCTTCGCCCTCCCGCCAAGGGATGCTGCAGTGGTGGCGTGTACGATGGTTTGGTGAACGCGATGAGGTAGCGAACCAGCTCGCCGACATCGCGCGACAGGGATCAGGCATGGCGCGGCTGGCCCATGTGTGCGCCTCACTCATGCTCGTATTGTTCTCGGCTGGCTCACTGGTGGCGCTCGGTGGGAATGCCTTGCTCAGTGTGTTGGATGGCGCACAACAGGGGCATGCGGATCTGCCAGCGGCGATCTCGCTCGGAGTGAGCACGCTGTTGGTGCTCTGCATGGATGTGGCGATGCTCTATGCCGCCTCCATGCTGCGTCTGCTGGGGATGCGACGCGCGGAGCCGCGATCCATGCGGTTGCATCGTGGGGTGATGACGACGGTGGCGGCCCTGGAAGCTGGGACCTATGCCTACATGGCGTGGCGCTATGAGACGCCCATCAGCGTCGTCGCTTGGGCGCTGATTCTCTCCCGCGCGCTCGCAGCGCCGCTTCTCTCAGTCTACCTCGCCATGGCGCGTCCTTTGCCAGTGACGGCGCGGGACATCCTGGCGCAGGTGGAGTTGGCAAGTGGGCTGGGCCTGATTCGCGATGCCGTCACCATCGCCAATGATGCTTCGGCTTCGCTGAGCCAGAAAGTGGCCCTGTTTGGCGCCTCGGCGGTGATGATACCACAGGATCGTGAGCGGCTCGATGGCTTGCTAGCGGCGGTGGAACGACAGCAGCAGGCAGAGGCAGTGGTGATGTACGAGCACGAGTCATCCCTTGCCGCTTCGCCCGGAGACGAAATGAGGGAGGCCGAGGGAGCAGAGCGCCCCTTCGCCCTGGCGACACCTGTACCGAATTAGCATGTATTGAAGTGGCGCTAATCCCCTCGTCGAGCGCTTCTTCGAGCACCTTCACCCCGGAGGAAATGGCGCGTCTTCGGAGAGTGCGCCAGACCTTTCTCCTGCAACATGGCATCACCCCGCGTGCAGAACAGCCTGACTAGGATGACCCACGCTAATTGGAGTTGTCATCTTAACTGCCGAAGCGCTGTTCACTCCTCATGGGTGCTGCGAGCGCCGAGTCCAGGCCGCTCGGAAAGTGCGGCCAGCCCTGCCGAGATCGGGGATTCTGCAGGCAGGCGCACGTCAGCAGCGCATGTGACCGGCGAGCGCCGAGGCAGGCACAAAGCGGCCAATATGCTCGCCGGGGGAAAGGCTCGCCACCAGCGTCACGCCTTGTTGTATCCAAATTGAGACGAGCGCGCGAGGCACTGACGCCGAGCGCGCGAGCCGACCTTAAAGGGCCGGGGGGGTAATCACGGCCCTCTCATGTGACGAACGAAATGTCCTCCAGCCAGATAGGAAGCCGCTTTGTGCGGCTCTCTTTTTGTCCGAAATTCGTGTGGCCTTCCCTATGCCACAAGAAGTAAGGTTCCATGACCACGAAACCGATGCTCGTACGCTCCAGTGGCCTTGAGCCCGCGCGGCGCGGACGTCCCACCAAAGCGGAAGCGCAGGCTCAGGCGCAAGCGCACCAGGCGGTCGCGCTGCTCGCTGGCTTGGATGCGCTCATGGTGTCTTCACAGGGTCGGGTGAGCGCCGAGGTGTACGGGAAACTCCGAGAAGCAAAGGAGGCGGCGAAGTTCGCCGAGCACAGCGGATCTGCCCATTGCCCGGATTGGCTCAGCGCCCAGGTCAAGCCGAAAGGAGATCGTGGCGGTGGCTATCCCTACCTTATCGAGACCGAGGACTTCACGGTCAAGGTGGCGGGGGAAGCACAGACGATGTGGCCAGGGCTCGTCATCGAGTTGCGCTCCCACTTTCTGCATGCCCATCCATCTGGCGCGCGAGGAGCGAGTGAGGAGGCGTTGTGCTGGACACGAGACCTGCTGCTCTACGACGCGAAGGAGAGCGACCGTCAGGTGACGACGTTCGAGCAGGTCTCGGTCTCCCGCGTGGACCTGCACATCGACTGGCAGGGGGGCTTCGTCCCCACTTACTCGGCTGGGGAAGAACGCCGCTTCATTCGCCCGCGTCGCACCCTGTGGCATCCCTTCAACGAAGGGAATACCTGCTTGGGGTATCGCTTTGGCAGTGGCAAACCCCTCATGGCCCGCCTCTACAACAAGACCGCCGAGCGCAAGAAACGGCACGATGAGAGTTATGGCGTGCTGCTCCAGGAACACACGAGTGCCCAGGGCATTCCCTATGCCTCCGAAGTGGATGTGTGGCGGCTGGAGTTCGAGCTGCATCGCGAAGCGGTGACGAGCCTTAAACTGGCGCCCGAGTCAGATGCGGAAGACACGGATGCCGATTTCGAGGCGGAACTCTCCGCGGAAGAGCTGCCACACGTCGGCATGCTGCCCAAGCTCTTCGCCCATCTGGATGCGATCTTTCAGCATCTCTCCTATCACTGGTTGCGGCTGGTGATGTCCTCAGCCACCAAGGTCCGCGCCAGATGGCCGCTCGATCCCACGTGGGCGTTGCTGCGGCGGGAGTTTGGACGATTGGCCGATGCGCCTCCGCTCTCGCCCGATGCCCTGGCTGTAGTGCGTGGAGCCCGGTACCGAGGGCGGGCCAGACTCTTGCGCAAGATGGCGAACGGTTTGCTCAACTCGCTGGAAGTCGAGGACACCTCGGTCGCCTCCGCCTCGCTCACCGCCATTCAGCTGCAGGCGACGAAGTGGGAAGAGGCGATGCGCCGCCGCGCGGAGAAGGAAGCCGAGAGGCTCCAGTCACGGCGAGCGCGGTTGTTGGCGCAGCTTGAGCACACGGAGGGCTTAGACCAGGTCGCCGAAGACGAGCTGCGGGCACGCCTCGCGGTGATCGAGGAGGGACGTGGAGTGGCGCTGGAACGCCCAGACCGCGTACGGCATCGCCTGCAAACGCTCCTCGGAGTCTTCGACGCGTACGGCGTCACCGCGCGGCAGATCAAACCAGTGGTGAGCGTCGCCGACCTAGTGGAGCAACACAGGGAGGCGTTGGAGACGGAGGCTGTGGAGAAGGGAGGCGTCGCCCAACTCCTCCACGACCACTTCCAAAAGCTTTACAAGGTCTCCGCGCCGGTGGGGACGTTCGAGGCGAACTAGCTTAGAGAGACGTGGGGTCTCTTAGGAGGTAATCCATGCCGTCGATTTCCAACGGCGAAAGTCATCAGCGAGTCGTCGAACTCGCAACGCTCGGTCGAATCGCTGGGAAGATCGAACGATTCGGCGTCTGGCGGTCACCGTCGAAGAAGGGGCGCACATGCTCGGAGTGGGTCGAGCGACACTGTACAAGCTGGTGATGCGCGATGAGATCGAATCGTTCACGGTAGGCCGGTCTCGTCGCATCGCGATCACTACGCTTGAGCAATACGCTCGCCAGCGACGCAGCGCCTAGTGGGATGAAGGGAACAGGAACGCAGATGGCCAAGCGCAGCAGCGGAGAAGGGACCATTGTCAAACGTTCAGATGGCCGCTGGGCTGGAGCGGTAAGCTTGCCCAATGGTAAACGAAAATGGTGCTATGGAAAGACCCAGCAGGAGGTCGCCCGCAAAATCGCGACAGTTCGCCGCGATCGAGATAGCGGGCTACCGATCAGTTCCGAACGGCGCACAGTAAAGGATTACCTTGAAGGCTGGCTCGACATGCGGCGACCAAGCCTCCGGCCAGGCGCACACGATAACTACACGTGGTACTGCGGAAAGTACATTATTCCAGCCATTGGACAGATCCAGCTGTCGAGGGTGACTGGTGAGCACGTGCAGCGCCTCCTAGCGAATCGACTCAGCGAAGGCCTTGCGCCAAGCACCGTGCGCTACATCCATGCCGTGCTGCGCAATGCCCTCAATGAAGCGGTGGCGCTTGGCATAGTGCCGAGAAATGTAGCGCTGATGGTCAAGAAGCCACGTGGACGACGCATTGAAATGCGATGCTGGGATCCTCAGCAAGCTAGGATCTTCCTCGACGCTGCAAGAAACGATCGGTTGTACACACTGTATGTTGTCGCGCTGTCGACAGGTCTGCGGGAGGGTGAACTCTTGGCGCTCAGATGGCGCGACGTATCGTTGCCTGACTCAGGCGATGGGTCATTGCGCGTGCAACATACGCTGCACTGCCGTGACAACGTTATGTCGATTGAAGAGGTGAAAACCGAGGCAGGAAGGCGGCAGATTCATCTTTCTGCCTATGCCGCAGAGGCATTGCGGCAGCATGCCCTCCGCCAGCAGCAGGAGCGCGAGAAGGTTGGCCCCCTCTGGCGTGACCATGACTTGGTGTTTTGCAACACCATTGGTGGCGCAATTCATGTAAGCAACTTGCGACGTCAGTCGTTTGCCCCACTGGTGAAAGCGGCAGGAGTGCCTTATATCCGTCCGTATGATATGCGACACACGGCAGCCACATTGTTGCTCTTGGCTGGCGTGCATCCCAAGGTGGTGAGTGAGATGCTCGGGCACTCGTCGGTCACGATCACGCTGACGATTTACAGCCATGTGCTGCCGATGATTCAGCGCGATGCCGCTGACGCAATGAACCGTTTGTTAGGTCAGTGAGCGGGAGAAATGTGGGTCCAGTTCGGGCGGATTGTTGTCAGGATTGTTGTCAAATGGCAACCTGAAAACGACATCGGTGCGCTGGACCCGGAAAAATTGGGGTACCCCCAACCGGATTCGAACCGGTGATCTTCACCTTGAAAGGGTGATGTCCTAGGCCGCTAGACGATGGGGGCCTATAAACCCTGAAAAATTCAGGCGTCGTGACGTATTCGGTTGGGCAAATCTGGGTCTTGCGAGTCGTGACGGGACTTGACCTACGGCACCCGGATTTCCGCGTTTTGCGTTCGCCTAGGTCATCACCCCTCGCCGTACTGTACCACAAAACTGTTCAATGCGGCTGCTGTATTCATGGTGTGGGCGCACGAAGAATGACGCGAACGCGAGAGCCTACCACCTGCTACGCATCACGATATATCGTATTGCGCCAGCACTTCCCAACCGACGATGGCTGAACGCCATCCAAACAATCGGACGGGAACCCTTCGAACAATCCGCAAGGAATTGCCCTCTATCCGTCGGGAATCTCGTCACTCACTCGTGCGCCTAGTGTGCATCTGTTCGCTACGCCACTTGTCGCGGCAGGTGATGCAGTATTTGAGCGGTTCGGGCTGCTTTTTTACCCAAGACGCCAATGCCCCAGGGTAGAGCGAGCAAGCTTTGATGCGTTGGCCCTCCACGAATCGTAAACTTTCGTCTGGTCGGATGTGGTCACAGTCGGCCCGATGCCAGTACATCACGCCGCCTTCTCCCACTCGGCCTCAGTCGGCAAGCGCCAAGCTTGGCCAGTTTGCTCAGACAGCCATTGGGCGTAGGCAGCAGCATCATACCAGCTGACCTGCACTACTGGATGGTCGAGCCGCTCACGCAACTGCGTCTTCCAACTGACGCCCGATATGTCGTTATCAAAGCCAGGTGGGACGCTGCGTCTGGTAGAGCGCACAAAGCAGGCGTACTCAGCGACTGTGACAGGGAACATGCCAATCTGGAAGGCATCCAGGGTAACAACGTGCTGCGGATACTCGCTGTCAAATACCACGTCATCTTTTGCAGGGTCTGTACCCATCAGGAACGGTCCTGCTGGTACGTCACTCACCAACGACAAAATGAGTTCGTCAGCGCCAATGACACGCCATTCATAACCGAGCGACACAAGACGCATTGGGAAACGGTCTGAGGGAACGCTTATTGGAGCAGCCGTGGGTAGTGGCGGGTTATGAGGCGCAGGCCGCGAGGGTGCAGGTGCCCCTAAACCCAGTTCATGCAGCGTTAGTCTGAGTGCGGAGGCATATTCTCGCGTGCCGTCAAATTGGGCGTAGATACCCCAGGTTGGTGGAATCTGTTCCTGCGCAACCGGCTTTGCCAACAATTGAAAGATGCCGCGCACACGCCCTTGCGCTTTCAGCCGGATAGCAGCATGGACCTCTATCTCGACCCAGGGAGAAGTGATGGCCTCTGATGTCAGTACCAACACGAACCACTCGCAGGTCCCAAGCGCCTGATTGATGCGTTTCTGGAAGTCCGCTGCGCCTACCCCAACGACATCCACCCAAACATCTGCTCCCGCCGCCTCCAGGCCAGCGACCAATCGAGCAGCGAAGGCCCTTCTTCGGGACTATGATGATGCGAGACGAACACCCGTACCTGCCCTGCCATCGGCTGGCCTCCGTATCACGTCATGTCCGACCGCCTGGCTCAATACTACATCATCCCAACAGGTATTCGTCGTGCTGCACAAGACAAGATAACCACCCAGTGATACCCTGTACCCCCTCTAGTTCCGCTCGTGAATCTGTAGCTGGGTCCCGTCGTCCACGACGAGGATGGCGTGCCTGCGCTTGTCCACACCCAATCCAACCATCCGATGATGTGTCGGCCGTGTCACTTCCGCTCAGATGTCGCGGCAGCTATGCTCGCCTTCAACATCTTTTCATGGCTCCAGGAGACCTCTTTGCCGTCCTCCTGTTCCGATTTGAGCCGGACTGCATGATCTTCCCCGTCGGTCATGTCGCATGCTCCACCGGGAACTCGATGTAATCCACATTCGACCAGGGAATAAAGCGCAGCACCAGCGTCATCCGGTCATCGCCCGTAACGGTCAACAGCACGCCAGTCGGGTCCACTTCCATGAGCTGTCCCACATGGTCATGACGTCCCTCGCTGAGGGTTCCGACTCTCACCTTCTCGCCGACACGGCTTCTCAATTCGTCCACCTTACTCCTCCTGCCCTAGATGTCTGGGTCCTTCTGCGTGCCTATTCCTCGTCCGGTGGAACGAGGTCATACCGCACGCTTCCCCCGACGATGTACGTGCCCATGAACCACTCGGCAAGCTCCGATGAGTAGGTGAGATGGGGCAGCGACGTCGCTGTCGCATCGCGCGGACGCAGCGGCCCATAGGCTCCAACCACATCACGGTGCAACAGGCGCAGCGCGTAGCGTTCTCCTGTGTCGTGCACCTGCGCGACTTGGTACTTCTCCGGGTCCATTCCATCGCTCCCTCTACAGTGTCATGCCAGAAATATGCTGGCCTGGGGCCTCGTGTCTTGCTCTCGAAAACACCTTCGGGAAACCGACCCCGTCGCTCCAATCATTCTTCGCCTTCACCGAGTAGACGCCAAAGCAGGTCATCTTGGCTTCGGCGCTACGACAGCCACGTACAAAATGTTGGTCCAAGGGAAGTAGCGTATCTGCTCCGGCAGGTTTTCCACTGGCGGCACCCGCAGCACCAGCCCTTCGTTGTTCATCTTCTCAAGTTTGCCAACACATCCTCCTGCGCTGGTGACGACTTCTACGCCTGCGTTCAGATGACCGTCCAGTAGATGCTGCACCGTCGCTCTCCATTCTTTGTCTGTGGTTCAGCCTCGTGTTTCACCAGACCCAACCATGCACTGTAGTCTACGTCGTCATCGAACGACTGCAAAACAGGTGAACTGTATTGTCATCTCCAACCCCGATTTTCGGGAGACGCCTTCGAATAGCCTTGGTAGGAGTCCGGGGTTGTCCGTTTGCCCGGTGTTCTCAGTTGCGGTTATACTGGTCGCATGAGACGAAGACGCGGCAGCACGATTACTCTCCAGCAACTGATGTACCTCGTTGCTGGTACTGTGCTTGTCGCGCTTGTACTGGTTCTTGTCCTCGCGCTGGCCCCGACCCATGCGTTTCCTGCCGTGCCTACTCCTCCCGAATACCCCACTCACGAGTACCCCACCATCGCACCCATCGACTCCACTCCCTTCCCAACCATCGCGCCAATACCGATGCTTCCGCAGTAGAATCTCGGCGCTTCGTCTTCTCATTGGGAACACCCCAGCCACCCATAGGTACAACCAAACGGTGTATCTATCCGCCCGTGCGCACGGTCACCGCCACCAAGCCGGCTTGACAATCCTGTATGTGGTTATGACACATACTCACTCGCCAGGCTGTACTCGCGACATACGCGTATGATCGTCGGCGCTCTCCTCGACGCCGAAGGGCCGTTGTGCGCTGGCGCTCACGCGCTCTACTCCGGCCGCCGATGGAACTCGTATTCGCGGATCGTCTTGCACAACTGGACACAATAGGACTCGTAATATTCCTCGCGATACTCCTCGCGCCCCTTGCGCTGAGTCGCGACATGCTCGGGATGGAAGCGCCAGGCGTCGAGCGCCTCTTCGGACTCGAACGGCGCGATCACCACCTCATCGCCGTCGGGGGCGGCGTAGCCCTTGACCGAAATGAACCCAGGCATCTGGCGCGCCAGTTCATTCATGCGCTCAGATCGCGCCTCGTACTCGGCAAGATCGGCGCCCTCCCGCATCTGGGGTCTCAAAGAGGACAATAACCATGCGATAGCCCTCCAGTGTTTCCTGGCCTTGCTCCGTCATGTCCACCTACGCCTACTGATCGCCGCGTCTCACGAGAGAGCAGGTTGGGCGTCCTCCCGCGTCAACTCGTTGGGTATGCGTCAGATGTGAGGCGAATCTCTACACCTCGACCACCACTGGCAGGATCATCGGGCGGCGCTTAAGTTGGGTATAGAAATACTCGCCGAGCGCGTCGCGTACCTTGTTCTTGATAAAGCCCCAGTCCGTCGTGCGCCCACGCGTCTTTGGCAGTGTGCGTATCGCGTCCTCCACCTTGCGACGAGCCGCATCCAGCAACGGCTCAGCCTCGCGCTCGTAGACGAACCCGCGCGAGATCAGGTCAGGGCTGCCGAGTAGTTCGCCGGTCTCGCTGTCGACGGTCACTACCACAACTAGCACGCCGTCGCTGGAAAGGACGCGCCGGTCGCGCAGGACGACCTGGCCCACATCCCCGACGCCCAGGCCATCCACGTAGACGTTGCCACAGGGAACCGAATCCACAACGTGAATGCCGCCGGGGACGCTCGCCTCGATGACATCGCCATCCTGCGCGATGACGACGTTCGCCTCAGGCACACCCATCTGCATGGCCAGACGCGCGTGATGAGCCAGCATGCGATACTCGCCGTGGACTGGCACGACGTAGCGCGGCTTAAGCAGCGCCAGCATCAGCTTGATCTCCTCGCGGCTGCCATGGCCGGAGACATGCACCCGTGTAATACCCTGATACAGCACGTTCGCGCCGCGCCGCATCAGGTTGTCAATATTGCGATAGACGGCGCGCTCGTTGCCGACGATGGGCGTCGAACTGAGAATTACCGTGTCGCCGGGCTGAATCTGCACGAAACGATGATCGCCGTTGGCGATGCGGGTGAGCGCCGAGGTTGGCTCGCCCTGACTCCCTGTGCAGATGATTACCAGCTTTTTCGCGGCGACAGAGTTGATGCGGTCGACCTCGACGAGGACGCCGGTGGGAATGCGCAGGTAGCCGAGTTCGATCGCCATCTGCGCGTTGTTGACCATCGAGCGCCCCACCAGCGCGACCTGCCGCCCATGCCGCACCGCTGCGTCCACCACCTGCTGCACGCGCGAGATGAGCGAGGCGAAGGTGGCGACGATCACGCGGCCCTCCGCCCCGCCGATCAGGTCGTCGAAGGTCTGGCCGATCGCCCGCTCGGAGGGCGTGTGTCCTTCGGACTCCACACGCGTCGAGTCACCACAGAGCACGAGCACGCCCTCGTCGCCGATGCGCGCCAGCGCGCCGAGATCCGCCGGCTCGTCAATCGGGGTGTAGTCGATCTTGTAGTCGCCGGTGTTGACGACGACGCCCGCTGGACTGCGCAGGACAATCGCCATCGCGTCGGGAATGCTGTGGTTGACATGCAAGAACTCGACCTCGAACGCGCCCGCGCGAATGGGCTTGCCCGGCTCGACGACCTCCAGACGTGCGCGATCCAGGATGCGACGCTCGCGCAGCTTGACACCGATCAGGCCAATGGTCAGCTTCGAGGCGTAGACTGGCGGGAAGCCGAGTTGCGGCAGCAGATACGGCAGCCCACCAATGTGATCCTCGTGTCCATGGGTGATGAAGATGCCGCGAATGCGATCCAGTTTGTCTTGCAGGTAGGTCACATCAGGGATGACGAGGTCTACGCCGAGCATCTCCTCATCGGGGAACATTAGCCCGCCATCCACGATGACGATTTCGTTTCCATACTCATAGACGCTCATGTTCTTGCCGATCTCGCCCACCCCGCCCAGCGGGATGATACGGATCGGCGTGGCGCGCGGCGATGTAGTGCGCGCGTCCGCGCGCTCCGAGGGACGCTCCGATTTGTTTCGTCTTCTCAAGCAGGCGCTACTTTCATGGTGGAAGCGCGCCCGCCGTCTATTCCCCACACCGACACTGTGGCGGATTCGTCTTGACGGCGGAGCGGAGTCCTGGGGTTACCGGTTCGTGTCATCTCCACTCTATCGCAGTTGCGCCGCCGTATGCGAGAAAGCCGCCGGATAGCCCACATAACGTGACTGCCGCTCACCGTCCCAAGACTGGGAACTGTGGGGTCTGGGCCTACTCGCTCACCGGATCGTCCCTGCGGCGCAGGGGAATCTCGCGCAGGAAGAGCGCCGCGACCAGGCTGAGCGCGATGAGCAGCGTCCCGACGAGAAAGACGTCCGAGATAGCCTGAGCCAGGCTAAGGCGGATCGTCAACATCAACTGGGCAAAGAGCGCATCGCCGCTGGGGCCATAGGCGGCGAAGCCCTGCTGGATGCGCGCGACGGCGTCCTGCGAGAGCAGCAACTGCGGATTCTCGAACATATTGAGCTGGTCGGCGGGAATGACCTGGGTCAGCGCGGGTGGCAGCGCCGCCTCGAAGTGCGTCCGGAAACCTCCGGTCATGACCGAGCCGAGGATCGTCAGCCCAATGACGCCGCCGATCTCGCGGAAGAACTGAAGGTTCGAGGTCACCTGACCGAGGCGCGCTTTCGGAAAGGCGCTCTGCACGACGACGCTGAAGATTGTCATCGAGGCCCCAATACCCAGCCCCAGCAGGACCATGTAGAGCACGATCTCGCCCTCGCCGGTGTTCGCCGTCATGCGCGAGAGCAGGAACATCCCGGTCGCGGCGAAGACTATGCCCACGAGCGCCTGCGCCTTGTAGTGGCCCGTGCGCGCGATCAACTGCCCGCCGACGACACCGCTCACGATGACGCCGATCATCAACGGCGTCGCGAATGTGCCGGAGGCCGCCGCCGACTGTCCTTGCACGCCCTGGAGGAACAGCGGCATGTAGAGCAGTGTGCCGAAGAGCGCCGCGCTGATCAGGAACGTCGTCACCACTGAAATGGTGAACACGCCGTTGCGGAAGCTGTTGAGGGGAATGATAGGCTCGGCGGCGCGGCGCTCGATCAAGCAGAAGACGACGCCCGCGACGAGCGCGACGGCGAATAGCCCCAGGATTTGCGGCGAGTCCCAGGCGTAGGTGGTCCCCGCCCAGGAGAAAGCCAGCACAAGCGCGCTCGCCGCGACGACGAGGCTAGCGGCGCCCGCATAGTCGATACGATGGGCGCGACGCTCGATGACGCGTGGCAGCGCCAGCGCAGCGACGAAAATGGCCGCGGCGCCGAGCGGCAGGTTGATATAGAAGACCCAGCGCCATGACCAGGTATCCGTGATCCAGCCGCCGAGGGGCGGACCGACGATGGTGGCGAGTCCCCAGATGCCGATAGTCATCCCCTGCCACTTGCCACGCTCGGCCGGCGGGAAGATGTCGCCGATGATGGCCTGCACGATGGGCATGATGGCGCCCCCGCCCAGCCCTTGTAGCGCGCGGAAAGCAATCAATTGGGTCATGCTCTGGCTCGCGCCCGAGAGCGCCGAGCCGATCAGGAAGAGCGTCATTCCGCCGAGGAAGAAGATGCGCCGGCCATAGATATCCGAGAGTTTGCCGTAGATCGGAACCATCACCGTCGCGGCCAGCAGATACGCGGTGGAGACCCAGGTGTAGTGCTCGAAGCCGTTCAGGTCGGCGAGGATGTGCGGCATCGCCGTGCCGACGATGGTCTGGTCCAGCGCGGCGAGCAGCATGCCTAACTCAACCGCCACCAGGAGGAGCGCCACCCGCGCGCGCGAGGGCTTGCTGTCAGGAATGGACGCTGTAGTCGCTGCGGGATGAACGACTGGTTCAGTTGTCATCATCATTCTCTCAATCTTGCTCGTGCGCCTGGAACAGGCGCATCACCGCGCCCGCGGAGGGGAAGACCTCCTGCTGCCTCATGCCGTCATGGGCGCGCAGTGGCGTGGCAGAGCGGCTAAGCGCCAATCCCTGGATCACGGCGAAGTAGAGCTCCGTCAACTCGCGCGGATCGCCGCCAACGACCTGGCCAGCGGCCTGGCATTGGCGTATGAGTTTGGTGACGTTCTCATAGGTCTGCTCGCTGAGGCGGGCAACCGCCTCGTGCGCGGCCTCGGGCAGCGACTCCTGCGTGATGGCCTGGATGACAAGAAGTGTGTATTCAGGATCATCGCGAATGCCTTCCACCATCTCCTCACAGAGCGCGTGCAGCCGTTCGAGCGGCGACCCCTGCGCGTCAAGCGCCGCCTGGGTGACCTGGACGCCGCCGCTCACCGCGCGCCGTACCAGCTCGACGAAGAGGTCCTCTTTGTCACGGAAATAGTGGTAGACCAGGCCGTAGCTCAGCCCAGCCGCGGCGGCGATGTCGCTGATGCGCGCCGCCGCCAGCCCCTTGCGCACGAAGATCTGCAATGCGGCCTTGAGGATCTGCTCGCGCCGTTCATCTTTGATGCGCTGATTCGCTTCTTCCTGCCGTGGCGACATCGCCATTTCCTCTCATCTCACGGAACTTCGTTGACTGATTTATCTGTCAATCAACAGAATAGGTGCTGCTCGTGGATTTGTCAAGGGGGTCGCGCACTTCTTCTATTCAGAAGGATGGCTGGCGGATGGACAGCGCCATACACGATCGCTCGCATTCTCACCACCCTACGTGGTGAGGCGGAGGAGCGATTGCCGCTGCCGTTGCGAGCGTGCTACGCTGTCGCCAGGACGCTGGCGTGATGGCAAATTGAACCGAGGGTGAACGCATGAGCGATACGGTGAAGCGCGAGGCGGCGAAGAAGACCGCGAAGAAGACCCGCCATGAGCCAGCGGAGCCAGCGGTGAGCGCGAGCGCCGAGGAGTGGCGCGAGACGACCTATCGCCGCGCCGTCAGGCGCGCGCCCGAACGCCAGCCGTCCTTCACCACCAGTTCCGAGATCGCTGTCCAGCCGCTCTACACCGCCGAGGACCTGCGCGACTGGGATCCCACGCAGAAGCTCGGCTTTCCTGGTGAGTATCCTTACACGCGGGGCATTCAGCCGACGATGTATCGCGGGCGCCTCTGGACGATGCGCCAATACGCCGGCTACGCCACCGCTGAGGAGTCGAATAAGCGCTACCGCTATCTGCTGGAACATGGCACGACTGGCCTCTCAGTCGCCTTCGACCTGCCGACGCAGATGGGCTACGACGCCGACCACCCATTGGCGGAGGGCGAGGTCGGCAAGGTCGGCGTCTCGATCTCCAGCGTGGAGGACATGCGCACGCTCTTCGACGGCATCCCCCTGGAGCGCATCACCACCTCGATGACGATCAACGCGACGGCGGCGATCCTGCTCGCGCTCTACATCGCAGTCGCCCGCGAGCAGGGCGCGGATATCCGCAAGCTCTCCGGCACGGTGCAGAACGACATCCTCAAGGAGTACATCGCGCGCGGGACCTACATCTATCCGCCCGCGCCCTCGATGCGCATCATCACCGACCTCTTCCGCTACTGCGCCGCCGAGGTCCCGCGCTGGAACACCATCTCAATCTCCGGCTACCACATCCGCGAGGCCGGCTGCACCGCCGCGCAGGAGATCGGCTTCACCCTCTCCAATGGGATCGCCTATGTGCGGGCAGCGCTCGACGCCGCGCTGGACGTGGACGCCTTCGCCGGGCAACTCTCGTTCTTCTTCAACGGCCACAGCAATTTCTTCGAGGAGGTGGCCAAGTTTCGCGCGGCGCGGCGCATGTGGGCGAAGATCATGCGCGAGCGCTTCGGCGCGCAGGACGAGCGCTCGCTGCTGCTGCGTTTCCACACGCAGACGGCAGGGTCCACGTTGACGGCGCAGCAGCCCGACAACAACATCGTGCGCACGGCCTACCAGGCGATGGCGGCGGCGCTCGGCGGCACGCAGTCGCTACACACGAACAGCAAGGACGAGGCGCTGGCGCTACCCAGCGAGGAATCGGCGCGGCTGGCGCTGCGCACACAGCAGATCCTTGCCTACGAGACCGGCGTGGCCGATACGGTGGACCCGCTGGCCGGGTCGTACTATGTCGAGGCGCTGACCGACGACCTGGAGCGCCAGGCGTGGGAGTACATCGAGAAGATCGACGCGCTTGGCGGCAGCGTGCGCGCGGTGGAGGCCGGCTACATCCAGCGCGAGATCGAGGAGGCCGCCTACCGCTACCAGTGCGAGTTGGAGGATGAGAAGCGCATCGTCGTCGGCGTTAATCGCTTCCAGCAGGCGGAGGAGCAGCATCCGGCGATCCTGCGTGTCGATCCTGAGCTGGGGCGGCGGCAGGCGGCGAGGGTGGCCGCGCTACGCGACCGGCGCGACAACGCCGCGGTGGGAGAGGCGCTTGCCGCGCTGGAGGAGGCCGCGCGTGGGAGCGAGAACCTGCTGCCACGCATCCTCGCCGCCGTCGAGGCGCTGGCGACGCTGGGCGAGATCAGCGACCGCCTGCGCGCTGTCTTTGGCGAGCAAAAATCCGGGCGCACTGTCTAGGTTGTATGGGGCGAGCCACTGGCACGCCTTCGTGTGCTGGCCTTAAACGCCGCACACCATGAACCAGACATAGCGCACGAGCGACTTTGGGAAGGGTCACCATGAGTATCAGCGCGTTTGGCGGGAAGCGAGTACGGTTGCGGGCCATCGAGCCGGAGGACTGGGAGACGTTCTATGCCTGGAACCAGGATAGTGATGCGGCGCGCGGCATGTACCTCACGCCATTTCCACAATCCAAGGCGGCGGTGCGCGAGTGGGCGGCGAGTACGGCCACACGCTCGCCGGAGCATGATCGCTTCTACTTCGTGATCGAGAACCTGGAGGGCGAGATCGTCGGCTCGATCAGCACACACGAGTGTGATCCGCGCCACGGCACGTTTGGCTACGGGCTGGGTATCCGCCGCGAACACTATCGCAAGGGCTACGCCTCGGAGGCGGTCCTCCTGCTGCTGCGCTACTTTTTCCGCGAGCGTCGCTACCAGAAAGTAAACGCACACGTATACAGTTTTAACGAGCCGTCTCTGCGTCTGCACGAGCGGCTCGGTTTTCAGCAGGAGGGGCGGCTGCGGCGCATGTTCCTCGTAGATGGCGCCTGGGTGGACGATGTCATCTTCGGCATGACCGCCGAGGAGTTCGAGCAACAGCACGCCGCCGAGCTGAGTTAGCGGTCAACAGGATGTTGACGACAGTAACACTCTGGGAAGGGTTGATTCGATGCGCGTATTTCGACGACGCTTTTCGCTCGTGAGCCTGGCGCTGCCTGCGCTGCTCATGTTAGTGCTCGCCGCGTGCTCCACCTCGACGAGCAGTGACGGCGCGACGGCGACCGGCACGGTGGCTCCTTCCGCTCAGGCGCGCGAGATCCTGGCGAAGGCGCAGGCGGTAAAGCTCAAGGATGCGACGCTCAAGACGCAGGTGACGACGAAGCGCGGCAGCCAGACCGTCACGCTGGATGGTACGGCGCGCACGACCGCCGATCCACGCCGCGTCGAGGTGGTGGGCACGGCCTCCCAGGTCCTCCCCTACCATGCCATCGCGGATGGCAATGTCATCTACGTCAAGTTGAATGACAAGTGGCTCAAGTACACGGTTGGGAACGCCAACGCCGAGTTCAACTACGACTTCCTCGCGCTGGTGGAGCAGTTGCAGAATCCAGGTCTCGTCGGGACCGAGACAATCAATGGCGCGCAGACGTACCACCTGCGCGGCACGGTCGAGACGCCGGTGACGCCGGGCGCGAACCAGAGCATCGAGACGACGACCGAGGACCTGTGGGTGCGCCAGGATAACTACTACCCAGCGAAGATCGTCGCGCACGGCGGCGGGTCGAGCAAGGGCACGAGCGTCACGGTGGACGTCACCGCGACCTTTACTGCGTGGAACTCCGGCATCACGATCACCCCACCCTCGCCCGATCAGGTGACGACGGCGAGCTAGACTCCCACCTGTAGCATTCGCCCCCTGCCATCGTGTACACTGGCCGCAGGAGCGACGGCCGGTTGCGCGCCGGCAGGGGGCGAGCTATGCTGCAAGAGTGGCTTGGGTGGGCGGCTCTTCTCGTCGCGTTGATGTCACTAGCGACCCTATTCTTAGACTTTCGGAGAACACGCACATCAAGAGGGCCCATCGAGCGGTGGCATGACATTTTTCTTGATCTGGGCAACATCTGTCTATTCTCGGCACTTTTCGTATTATTGCGTCTGAATCTTGCACAGCAATTCAACTATGTCGTGTTCGCTGTCATGGGCGCCGGGGGTGTATTGATAGCATTGGCCCTTTTTGACTATCTCGGCGATACCCTTCTTGATAATTTGGCGAGAACGCCTCCCGAATTGGTTGCGCGGACTTGCCGCGCAGGAGATGGAAGCGGATGCAACTGAAATTGCTGAGGTGCAGGCTCGACGTGAGGCGCGCAGGCAGGCGCGAGCCGCCCGGAGACAGGCATGATAGTGGAATATTTTGAGTTCTGGACGGGTGTTGTCCTGGGAAAAATGGCACTCTTACTCTTCGTGATGGGAGGCTGGGTTAAGCGCGACTTTCGCGGCAGGCCGATGAATCGTTGGCACTCCTGGTCTATTATGGCCCAGGGAGTATTCACGCTCGCCCTTGCTTTGCATTTGATGCTGCAGCCCTTTGACTTGCGATTCCCTTATCGTACCGCAATGGAACCGCCCCTCCTGTTCGTAGGTCTTACGTCGATTGGGATCATGATTTATTGTATGTTGCGACATGCAAATGAAGCACATCTCACCATCCGCGACGATGGCCTTCATAGATTCAGGGGGCAGTAATGCAATTCGCGCCTGATGAAACAACCTTCTTCGCCGAGCGGACGCTGATGGATGGGGCGTTCCAGCCGGAGGTCGCCGTCAGCGTCGCGGGCGGGAAGATCACGCGCGTTGGCCCGGCTAGCGAGGCGCCACCAGACGCTGATCTGCGGCGCTATCCCCGGCGGCTGCTCATGCCCGGCACGCTCAACGCGCACAACCACTCCTTCCAGTCGATGCTGCGCGGCATCGCCGACGACTGCGACTTCTTCACCTGGCGCGACAAAGCCCTCTACGCCTTCTCCCCACGCATGGACGAGCAGGCCGTCTACCACGGCGCGCGCTTCGCCTTCGCCGAGATGATTCGCAACGGCGTCACCACCGTCTGCGACTTCTTCTACATCCACCGCGATGGCAACGAGAACGATCACGCCGTCATCCGCGCCGCCTGCGACCTCGGCATGCGCATCGTCCTGGGCCGCACGATGTACGATTGGGACGGCGCGCCAACCGAGTACCAGGAGACGATTGACGCGGCGGTCGGGCGCACGCGCGAACTGTGGCAGGCGTATCGGGGACGCGACGACGTGCATGTGCTCCCGGCGCCACACTCGCCCCACGGCGCCAGTCCCGCGATGATCCAGGCGGGATCGCGGCTGGCCGAGGAGCTGGGGACGCGCTTCCACATGCACGTGGCCGAGGGAAGCTACGAACGCGACACGATCCGCGAGCAATACGGCCTGACGCCGATGCGCTGGCTGGAGTCGCTTGGCCTCGCGCTGGAGCGGCTGACGATCATCCACGGCTGCTGGCTGGAGGACGACGACATCCAGCTCATGGCCGACCGCGACGTGCGGCTGGTCTACAATCCGGCCAGCAACATGTTCCTCGGCGACGGCGTGACGCGTATCGTGGACATGCTCGCGGCGGGTGTGAAGCTCGGCCTGGGGAGCGATGGCGGCTGCTCGAACAATCGCGTCTCGGTCTTTGACGAGATGCGCATGTGCGCGCTGCTGCAGAAGGTGACGCATCTCAACTCCGAGGTTGTCCCCGCCGAGACCGCGCTGCAAATGGGCACGATTGGGAGCGCCGAGACGCTGGACCTCCCCGCTGGACGCATCGCGCCAGACCACTACGCCGACTTCGTCCTACTCGATATGGATGATCCTTCGCTCCAGCCGCCATGGAGCTACGAAAAGAACGTCGTCTATGCGATGACGCCGCACGCCATCCGCGAGGTGATCGTCGCCGGCGAGACCGTCTTCCGCGACGGCGCGCTCACACGGGTGACCTGGGATGAGGTACTCGACGGGCTGCGCGAGGTGACGCGCGACTGGCCACAGCAGGCGGGGCGATAGAAGGTGTACACGATGAGCGACGAGTCTGTGGAGGCTGAGCGGCTGCGCGCCACCGAGCGCGAGCGATTGCATGCGCTGGTAACGGTGGATATCGAGACGGCAGAGCCGCTGCACGCTGACGATTTCCAGTTGATCACTCCGGGAGGGGGCGCGCTCTCGAAAGAGAAGTATCTGGGCGGAATCGCATCCGGGGAGATCAGGTATCTCGTCTTCGAGGCCGAGTCACCGATAGCCGTGCGTCTGAGCGAGCGCATGGCGGCGTTGCGCTATCAGTCGCGCCTCGATATTGTGTATGGCGGCGACCACGCAGGTCTGCGGCGCTACTTGCACACGGGTGTGTACGAGCGGGACATTGCTGGCGACTGGCGAATCGTCTGGTCCCAGGCGACCAGGGCAGCCGAGGAGATTGTCTGACTGGAGGCGTGAGGTATGAGCGAGGACACGGCGCGCGAACGCTACGACGATATCGCGCACGAGCTGGCGGCCACGAACGGTGATGTGCGGCTGGGTAAGCTGTTCAGCATGCCCGCAATCTACGTGGGTGACAAAGCGTGCGCCGGTTTCACACAGAGCGTCGCGATGGTCTTCAAGCTGACCGGCGCGGCGCATGCTGACGCGCTGGGACTGGAGGGCGCGCATCTCTTCGATCCCTCCGGTCAGAATCGCCCGATGAAGGAGTGGGTGGTCGTTCCGGCGGCGCATTCCTCGGAGTGGCCACGGCTGGCCCAGCTTGCGCTCGCCTACGTCAGTGGCCACTGACGCCAGCGCTGGCATATTCACCTTCCGGCAGGCGCTCATGCGCCGCTGGGGCCTCGCGCACACGTTCACGCGCTGGTATACTGTGGAGCCATTGAACCGCCCGCAGATTGAGAGGCGCCCATGCCACGCGGCGCGCAACCTACCCTCATCACCAAAGTAGAAGTCGAGCCACTCGACATTCCCCTGCGCGAACCGTTCGTCATCGCCACCGGCCAGGTTGAATCAGCGCGCAACGCGCTTGTTCGTGTCACGCTCGCGGATGGAACCGTTGGGCTGGGCGAGGCCGCCCCTTTCCCGCCGAGTGGTGGCGAGACCCAGGAGACCGCGCTCGCCGCTGTGCGTGGGATGGCGTCGCTCGTTGCGGGTCAGGACGCCGCCGCCTGGCGTCCACTCGCCGCGCGCCTCACCGCCAGTTTCGAGCATCAAGCTATCGCCCGCGCCGCCGTCGAGGCCGCGGTCCTGGACGCGCTCACCCGCAGCTGGGGTGTCCCGCTCTACCAGTTTTTCGGCGGCTCTCAGGCGAGCGTGACCTCCGATCTCTCCATACCCATCGTTGCGCCAGACCAGGTGGCGGAGCTTGCCCGGCGGCACATGGCGAGTGGCGCGCCTTCGCTCAAGCTCAAGGTCGGGACCACCGTCGCCGAGGATGTGGAGCGCGTCCTGGCGCTGGTTGACGGCGCGCCCGGCGCCGCGATCATCCTGGATGGCAATCAAGGCTACACGCCTGCGGCGGCGCTAGAGTTGATGGCGGCGCTGGCCAATGAGAATATTCGCCCGATTCTCTTCGAGCAGCCAACGCACCGGCACGACCTCGAAGGGTTGCGCTTTGTCACCGAGCGCGCCGGGATACCTGTCGCCGCTGACGAGGCCGTGCAGACGGCG
>Ga0070706_100000712_pt1 | contig 37387 bp, 29 predicted proteins | sample KBSK5501metaG_FD_65476 | JGI IMG/M metagenome (GOLD analysis project Ga0070706, IMG submission 65476) | Corn, switchgrass and miscanthus rhizosphere microbial communities from Kellogg Biological Station, Michigan, USA - KBS K5-50-1 metaG | ecosystem: Host-associated > Plants > Roots >... | reverse complement strand
GCCAGACGCTTGAAGAATTGCGCCATGCAGCGCTCGACGTGCTTGCGACTGGTGTCCAGCGATTGGCCGGCCAACTGACGATGTCGCATCACGAGCAAAAACCGACAGCGAAGCTGCTCGAAACACTCGCCCGATTGAACGATGAGTTGTCATCCGGCGAAATTCTGGAGAATCACCCTGAAGAACCATGGCGACAGTTGTCACTGTTAATACATAAAAAGATTGTCCGCTCCTCTGAAAATAAAGGATATACGCTACCGTACGAGTTGCGGGCTGATCTGGTTGTTCTTGAAAAGGCGCTTATCGCTATAGGAGCCAGGCGAATAGCGCTTGCCGAGGTGTTACCAGTCATCAGATTGGTCGATGTTTTCGGGTTCCATGGCGCGGTGCTCGATGTCCGGCAAAACAGCCATTTTCACGACCTTGCGTTTGCTCAAATGCTCGAGGCGGCCGGCCTTGCGGAGCACAAGAATTTCGTTCAGATGAACCAGAAAGAACGGCTCCCCCTGCTCACAGCCGAGTTGCGATCCCGGCGGCCCTTCCTGACCCCGGGCCGGTCCATCGGGCCGGAAGCTGATGCCGTTCTGAGCTGTTTTCGTGTGCTGAAGGACTACCGGGACCGGTACAGTCTGCGAGGAATCGGTTCGGTGATCGTCAGCATGACACGCGGGATAAGTGACTTATTAGTGATCTACCTTTTTGCGCGAGAAACGGGTTTTTGGACCGATACACCTGAAGGCGAAGCGTGCGAGCTCCAGGTTGTGCCCCTTTTCGAGACCCTCGAGGACCTGCACCAGTCGCCGGAGGTTATTCGGGATTATCTCACCCATCCTTTTGTGCGTCGCAGCCTGGCGCTACAGGCCAGAATCAAGAAGAGCGACCGGCTGGTTCAGCAAGTGATGCTCGGGTACAGCGACAGCAATAAGGATTCCGGGATGCTAACCAGTCAATGGGCGCTACACCAGGCACAGGAAGCAATTGCTGCTACTGCGGACGAACTCGGAGTACAGATCCGTTATTTTCACGGCCGAGGCGGAACAATCAGCCGCGGCGCCGGCCCGACGCACCGGTTTCTTGAGTCGCTCCCGCATAGGACCTTACGTGGTGACGTCCGGCTTACAGAACAGGGTGAAACCATTGCGCAGAAATACGCGAACCGGATTACCGCTAGCTACAACCTTGAGCTTCTCTTCGCCGGCGTAACGGGAATTACGCTTCAACAGAAGAATCTACGTGAACCGGTCGATGACGCGGCCGATCTGGTCGACCGGCTGTCAGAGTTCAGCCGTGAAAAGTACCGTAACCTGTTGCAAATGAATGGATTCCTGGATTTCTTTCGCTCGGCGACTCCGATCGATGCGCTTGAGCTCAGTAGCATTGGCTCCAGGCCTAGCCGGCGGACCGGTCGACAATCATTGAGCGATCTTCGCGCAATCCCTTGGGTCTTCAGCTGGACCCAATCTCGATTCTATTTGCCCGGCTGGTACGGAATCGGTACTGCGCTCCAACGCTTGAAAGAATCCGGCCCGGCCGAATTCGACACTTTACTAAAACTACAAGCGGCATCCCCTTTCCTTCGTTTTGTTTTAACCAACGCGGAAACGAACATCTGTAGCGCTGAACGCAGCATTATGGAAATGTATGCAGCACTTTGCTCCGATGCGGATCAGACCGTCTTCAAATGCATCTTAGCGGAATTTGATCTCACGCATCAGATGCTAAATGAAGTGTTCGGCGGAAATACGAGCGCAAGAAGGCCGCGTTTCACCATTACGCACGAGATACGGGCTGATGCGTTGCTTGCTCTGCACGTGCAACAAGTCGCGCTGTTGAAAGAATGGCGGACTCTTTCAGCTCGCAATGATCAAGCAGCCGCTGATCGCCTCTTTGCCGATCTGCTGGTTTGTATCAACGCAATCGCAAGCGGCCTCAGAACAACGGGATGATGATGTTGTGCCGGCGTAGCGGCATGGAATCGAAACCACTCCGGCCACCGCATTCTGCATGTATATACCTTGACGCGTATATGCTCCGTGGAGTATACGAAGAGGGTGGAATCTGTTTTCGAAATTATTGCGGAGCCGAACCGCCGCGCGATTTTGGGTGTCCTGGTCTCGTCACAACAGTCAGTTGGAGAGATCGAGCGCCGACTTCGTATGCCGCAGCCGACCGTGTCAAAGCACCTGCGTGTACTGCGAGAGGCCGGTTTCGTGGAATCCACGGTGGATGCACAGCGCCGGCTCTACCGGCTGAAACCTGAACCGCTTCAGGAGGTGGATGCCTGGCTGGCTCCGTTCCGTCGATTCTGGTCCGCTCACGTAGATGCTCTCGAACGCCACCTCGACCGCATGGATCAATCAAACCAACAAAAAAAGAAGACAAGGAGAAGATAGATGACCGACCGCGAGCAGTACGCACCGGGCCCCGCCAGCGGGGCGCAGGTACGAAAGGACGGAGAGAAGTGGACGCTCGTTCTCGTCAGAGAACTGCGCCACTCGCCGGAAAAAGTCTGGCAGGCGCTTACCGACCCGGCGCATCTGCGCGAGTGGGCTCCTTTTGAAGCCGATGGGAGCCTGGGCACGGTTGGAACCACGGTGAAGCTCACCACGGTGGGAGCGCCCACGCCGCAGGTCTCCGAAACAACCGTGACGCGAGCCGACGCTCCCAAGGTGCTTGAGTACAACTGGGGCGGCCAGGATATCCGATGGGAACTCGAACGCTTCGATGGCGGCACGCGCCTGACGCTGTGGCACAACATCGATCGCCGCTTCATCTCAATGGGTGCTGCCGGCTGGCACATTTGTTTGGATGTTCTGGATCACCTTCTCAGCGGAACTCCGATCGGCCGTATCGTTGGTGGCGAGGCGATGAAGTTCGGCTGGCAGCGGCTGAACGCGGAGTACGCGAAGCAGTTCGGCGTTGAGACCCCCGGTTGGCCGCCCAACGCTCCGAAGCGTTGAAGCTTGAGAACACAACGCTATGGAATCGAACCTGCAGCAGCCGGCCCTCGTCGCCGCCGAGACCACCCCTAAAGTCAGGACCATCGCCTATTGGATCGTCACCGTGCTCTTCTGCCTGCAGATGCCTCGGCGCTCATCGCCCACCTCTCGGTGGGCGATGGCCCGGAGGTGTGGAGCTGGGCGGCGGTCACCAGCGTGCTCTTGGGGGCTCTCGTACTTCTTGTGGCGCCGCCTGCAAGCCACGCCGGAGAGCGCCTGATCGCGCGAAGTGCCTTCCAGTTTGCTGAGGTTGCAGGTTTAGCTGAGCGCAGCTAAAGTTTGAGCTCTACATGAAACCCCCCGTTTCGGTGGAATCTGCCTCTGCATTAATTGACGAGAAGATCAAGGAACTTGGGGACTGGCGCGGGAAGACGCTCGCGAAAGTGCGCGAAATCATACACGAGGCAGACCCTGAGATCATCGAGGAGTGGAAGTGGAGGGGGGTTCCCGTCTTTTCCCACGGCGGCATCGTCTGCACAGGAGAGACGTACAAGAAAGCCGTCAAGCTAACATTTGCCAAGGGCGCTGCGTTGAAGGACCCTTCAGGTCTATTCAACTCGAGCCTCGAAGGGAATGTCAGGCGCGCCATCGACATCTACGAAGGCGACAAGATCGATGAGGCGGCCTTGAAGGATCTCATCCGCGCTGCGGTGGCGCTCAATCTCGAGGGCAAGAGCAAGCCGAAGCCCCGGCGAGCGAGCAGCAAGCGAGCCGACTAGCTTCATCGCAGGTCCGAGCCATATATCCTCCCATCGCGGAAGAGCTTCGGCACCTGCCTCATCCCAAGCAGTTCGGTGTCGAGGTCCAACCCTCACGCCTCTACAGACAACGGAAAGAGGATTAAAACAGAAGGCCGCAAAGATCACAAAGAAAAGGAAGAATCTTAACTTCGTACTACTACCCCGGTAAATCGACGTATTTCGCGAGGATTTTCTAGATGGCGCCGCCGTAATCAATTCAACATGAAGATCTTTCACATCGATTCGGTGTCGGTTTTCGTTGCGATTTGGACCTCTCACGGTGCGGGCCGTTTGTGGTTGCGGCTCCGCCGCGCTGTGATCTTTGCGACCTTCTGTTTTAAAGCCTCCGTTTTCACTGCCTCGATGACAAAGCACCGCTCTCCAGAGTTACAGCCAAATCTCTCGTTTTTGCTGAACCGATTCGATGCTGCCGAACACGACCGCTAAGGTTTTGCGATTATCCAGGATGCTCGGTTCCGGTTGGACGCCGTTCTTGATGCTCTCGACGAAATGTTCCAGGACTGGAATCCGCCGCTCGGAGATCGGCTCGTGAGCGCGAAGTTCTCGCTGCCCCTGCCCTGGAATCTCCAGGCGCACAGACGTACGATGGTCGCCTTCAATATTTCCATCCCAGAATAGCCGTGCTTTGGTGCCGATGAACTGCCATTCCCCTTCCCAGGAAGTCGTTGCCGGCCCCCGCGCGCACCAGTCGCCATCCCATACGACCGGGGTGTTACGCTCCAGGCGCAGTAGACAGATCGCGTTGGAAGGATGTTTGAACGCGTTATCCGGCGTATCATGTTCCATTGCCAGCACGCTTACCGGCTCTTTCTGGGTCACGTACCGGAGCAAGTCAAAATGGTGAACCGACATATCGAGCAGGATCGAATGCGGCAGCGCATAGAGTGAATGTTCCGGATTGCTGAGAACGTCGGGCACATAGCGCCGGAACCGGATCTTTACTCCTTGCAGCTCGCCGATATCTCCGGCTGCTAGTCGCTCTCGGATAAAGGCTGCGGCGTGCAAGAACCGGTACCCCTGCGCAGCCATTACGTTCACTCCTGAATGTTCCGCGGCGGCCGCGATCTCGTCCGCTTCCAGGACAGATGTAACCATCGGCTTCTCCACCAGGACATGTTTCTTCAGCCGAAGCGCCTCGAGGATGACGGGCTTATGTTGTCCCGGATTGGTAACAACCAGAACCGCATCGGCTCTGGTTTTGGCTGCAGCTTCCTCGAGGCTGGAAAAGCACGGAATTCCGAGTGTTTCTTGAGACCATTTCGCCGCTGCCTCGCTCAGATCAACGGTCGCGACGACCCAAGCTATTGATTGCTTTTTCAGGAGCTTGCACCATTCCCTGCCCCAGAATCCGATTCCGACAACGACAAAGTCCATGGGCGAAACTGGAAGCTATCGAGTGCGTTGATGCAACTATCTCGATGGCGCCGCGCGCTGATTTGGTCTCGCGCAGAGGTCGCAAAGGAACGCGGAGAAAATGAACAGAAGATCGCAAGGATCACGAAGGTTGAAGAAAAATTCTTCTTTTGAATTTCTCTGCGAACTTTGCGGCCTTCTGTTCAAGACTCTTTTGAGGTGGCCGATCTCGCATGCTTATAAGTCCTGCATCACACTGTCACGATCCTCATATCTAGATCGATGAGATCGTTGACCAGGTGCATACCAAGCCGATGAAAGAAACGTGCGGATCCGTAAATAACGTTCCACTGCGTGCGATCGAAGGAAAGAACGGCTTGCGCGGCGCCTTTGCCATCTGAGGTTACACCAGCCGTTGCCAGAAAGGTTATCAGTGCTGAGACGTCTTTTAAAGATAACTCGCCTGTGATCTCGAGATTGGGGTGACCGGCTGTTGCACCTTCGATGTGTTTCGTCTGTCGAATCAGGAAACGTGCTTCAGGAAATCTTTCAACGTCGAAGAAATCGTCGCTTTTGAGATGACGGATCAAAACGTCATGCAGATCTGTTCCTTGAAGGCTAAAGCAGATGATCTGCTTCAAATCGATCACGAACTCGCCGCCGGTCAATCTTCCTTGAGCGATCGTCAACGAACCGCTGCGAAATCCGATTCGACCGTGATGCCTATTCAAAAGATTGCGGCCGCTCCATTCGATAAAGCTCTCTTTTAGATCGATGTCGTGTCTTCCGTCAGTGATCTGCGGATCAGGTTGTCGCGGTTTGTTTCGGGTGACCGATCCGCCCGTGTCCTCCCAGCCGCGAATGCCTTCGCGATAGTCGCTGACATTTTTGTATCCTGCTCTGCTTAGTTTCTCGGCGGCCGTGCGCGATTCATAACTTTTTGAATCGGCTCCGTAGACAACGATTGGTTGACTCTTTTCTGCAGTTATCCGCTCGAGGAAGGCAACTTCGAAAACGCAGCTGCTCACCGCGTTCGGAATGTGCGCTTCTTCAAAATCGTCCTTGAGACGAACATCGATGAGGAGAGGTGGATTTATCGAAGCAAGTTCCTTTTGAAGATCGGGGGTTTGGATGAGGGCCGCCATAAGACAATTTTCGGCTGAGATCGAATCGGGTCAACGGCTGGCAGACAAAAGAAGAGGCGAACAGCACTTGTCGTGCTTCCTCGTCCTCGTTCTCGATCTCGAGTTCGAGTACGAGTACGACGATGAGGAATAGAACGATTTATAGCTGGCAGCAATATCTGCTAATCTCACGACCAAATGGCAGAGATAACTGTTCAATTGCGCAGTGTGCACGGCACCGAAGCAGCTCTCGGTTGGGCTGAGTCCCATACGCTTATTGTTGATCGACCGGAAGGTAAGGCGGGCGGAAAAGGTCTCGGATTCAATGGTGGACAATTACTTGGCTTAGCGATCGGAGGATGCCTGTGCAACGATCTCCGTTATGTCGCTTATGACATGAATGTTGAATTACGATCGGTTGAAGTAGATGTCACGATCCGGCTCGACGGGGATCCTTCATTGGCAACCGCGGCCGCGGTTGCGGTGCGCGTCGACGTTGGCGACAAGCACACCGATGTGGACGCATTGATCGCGCGAGCGGTAGAAATCTCGACAATAGTTAACTCTGTGCAACGCGGACTAACTGTAACAGTAAACCGTTGAAATTTGGAGGGCGGCGCTCCAGTAAACTCATTCCCTGATTTTGCGCGCTACTACTTTGTTGATTGGATGCGTATGGCGAATACCGCCGGGATGTTCGTCGTTAATAACGTAAGTTTTTCGCAACGTTATTTCCCAATCCGAATAGTGGGCGAAGAGTTCGCCTTCATGAAACAGACCAAGGCAGAATTTCTCGAGGTTCGGTGGCGCGGCGAACTGGTCGGTGAAGACCGCTACTACGTTATAGCCACCCGGAAGCGTGTGACTCTTGAATCGCTGGAGAAGCTCTTGCCATTCCCAGCGCTCAATCAGATGCAAACAGCCGTGAGAGATGATCAAATCAAAATCAACATCAAACACATAGGATCGCATGTCTTCGATTTGGGTGCGCACGGCGAGACTGTGGTTGGACGCAAGAGACTGCAATTTACTAATACCGCACTCGGAGATGTCGACGGCTGTTACATCGAAACCATATTCCGCAAGGAAAAGCGCGTTACGCCCTTCACCGCAGCCTAGATCTAAGACTTTGGAGGTCCGCGGCAAGGTGTCGGCAAGACGGACAATCTCCGGACTCGGCTCGCCAAAGGTGCTCTCATTGAGATTCTGATACGCATGCTCCCAAAAAGGAGTTGGTCGCCCGGCGAGGTTCATTTTCGGCCAAGTTATAGAACAGGTGGCTGCGGGTCTGCAATGACAACCCGGCAGGACGAGTTCGAGATAGAAGACGAGTTGTCGCGGCCGCCAAGCCGACACTCCGATACGCCGACACTCCGATACCCCCAGAAACCTCCCCCATTGACTCCCCTCTCCCTTCGTTGTTTACTAGCAAAAATGCAGGGGAGCCTCTGGCTGAGAGTTTCGGCGCGGTGCCGGAAGACCCTTTGAACCTGAAGCGGCTAATACCGTCGCAGGGAGCAACGCCAGAGTGGTCCCATCAATTATGGCCACCACTGACGCTTCATTCCCGAGGAGCCAGCGTATTTATGTCGCTGGCAAAATTCATCCCGACATTCGAGTCAGTCTGCGCGAGATTTCGCAGTCTCCCACTCGGCAACCGAACGGAGCAAGCGAGGAAAACCCGGCTGTCGTTGTTTATGATACCAGCGGCCCCTGGGGTGATCCCGATTTTCGCGGAGATGTAAAGAAAGGGCTGCCGGAATTGCGGCGTCAATGGATCCTTGCGCGCAATGATGTGGAAAGCTACGACGGCCGCATCACCAGCCCGCAGGACGACGGTTACCTGAGCGCGGCCCACGCTGCCAACGCAGCGAAGAAAAACGGTGACCTGTTTCCGAATTTCAATCGGCGTCCGTTTCGCGCCTCAAGCGGCCATCCGATAACGCAGCTCTGGTACGCTAAACAGGGCATCGTAACTCCGGAAATGGAGTACATCGCGATTCGAGAAAACCTTGGTAGAGAAGATATCGGTAAGAACGGCCGGCATCCTGGACAAAGCTTCGGCGCAGCAATTCCCGAAAAAATCACTCCAGAATTTGTACGTGACGAAGTCGCGCGCGGACGAGCGATTATCCCGGCGAATATCAATCACCCGGAATCAGAACCGATGGTAATCGGGCGGAATTTTCTGGTGAAGATCAATGCAAATATCGGCAACTCCGCGGTGGCCTCCAGCGTTGAAGAGGAAGTAGAAAAAATGCGGTGGGCAACAAAGTGGGGCGCGGACACGGTCATGGATCTTTCGACCGGCAAGAATATTCATGCGACACGCGAATGGATCATTCGAAACAGCCCAGTGCCGATCGGCACCGTGCCAATTTATCAAGCATTAGAAAAGGTTGGCGGACGAGCGGAAGAACTGACCTGGGCAATTTATCGTGACACCTTAATTGAACAAGCCGAGCAAGGTGTCGATTATTTCACTGTACATGCAGGTGTGCTGCTTCGGTTCATCCCACTCACGGCGAACCGGAAAACGGGAATCGTTTCGCGCGGAGGATCGATCCTGGCGAAGTGGTGCCTGGCGCATCACCAGGAGAATTTTCTTTACACCCATTGGGATGAAATTTGCGAGATCATGTCTGCGTATGACGTAAGCTTCTCGATTGGAGACGGGCTACGCCCCGGCTCAATTGCGGACGCGAACGACGAAGCCCAGTTTGCTGAACTGCGTGCGCAGGGAGATCTGACGAAACGGGCATGGGATCACGGTGTGCAAGTTATGAACGAAGGCCCTGGCCATATTCCGATGCAGATGATCCGGGAAAACATGGAAAAACAGTTGGAATGGTGTCACGAAGCGCCGTTCTACACGCTGGGACCACTGACGACCGATATCGCGCCGGGATACGATCATCTGACCAGCGCAATAGGTGCGGCGATGATCGGCTGGTATGGCACCGCGCTGCTTTGTTACGTAACCCCTAAAGAGCATCTAGGGCTGCCAGACCGCGATGATGTGAAAGAGGGAGTAATCGCCTACAAAATCGCGGCGCACGCGGCAGACCTGGCCAAAGGACATCCCAGCGCCCAGTACCGGGATGATGCGCTGAGCGCGGCCCGGTTTGAATTTCGATGGGAAGATCAGTTTAACCTCAGCCTCGATCCCGACACGGCGAGAGCATTCCACGATGAGACTTTGCCGCAAGAAGGAGCGAAAGCGGCACATTTCTGTTCAATGTGTGGTCCGCATTTCTGTTCGATGAAAATCACCGAAGATGTTCGGAAATACGCAAAGGAGCATGGGCTTGAAAGCTCTGAAGCCATCGAAGCTGGGATGCGGGAAAAAGCGGACGAGTTTGTCCGGACGGGATCGGAGATTTATCGGTAGCTAGCTGTTTCGTTCTCGTCCTCGTCCTCGCCCTCGAGTAGGGCCGCAACGGCTCATCCTCTTCCTCTTTCTCCAACACGCACGGCACGGCTCAGCAAGCTTCGCCCTATCCACGATGGCTGCTGGGTCTGTCATCGGTAGGACCGCGCTTCAGCGCGGCCTCGTGCGGCTACCACGGCGAGGGGCTTCCTTCGAGGAAGAAGAGGATGAGGATGGGGCGTTTGCGGCCCTACTCGACGACGACGACGAGGACGAGACGGAGGATGGGCTCGGCATGCCGAACGTTATTCTGTCCCTTCTGTAACCTTGTCGCACTATCCGCGCGCGATACTCCTTAACCTCTTTAGAAATCCGCGCGCATGCCTGGCGCAGCACAGGCGCGAACGATTCAGCCCGTTTAGCCGTCATCCGAAAAACCGGGCCAGAAATACTCAGTGCGGCTATCACGGAATCGTCCGGCCCGAGAATAGGTGCACCGATGCAACGACCATCGATCTCGTTCTCTTGATTATCAAATGCGTAACCCCGCTTACGCACCTTGCGCACCTCGGCGAAAAACGCGTCGGGATCGGTGATCGTGTATTCGGTTAACCGGGGCAGCCTCCTGAGACGAATCAACCGGCTAACCTCTTTATCGGAGCCTGCGGCCAGGAGGACCTTCCCCAGCGCGGTGGCGTGCACGTCGCGCCGTTTGCCGATCGTAGAAGACATCCGAATCGAGAGCGGACTCTCAACTGTGTTAATCACCACAACTTCGTATCCATCCAGTAGCCCAAGATTGACGGTTTCCTTGGTGGAGCGGGCCAATTCTTCCATCACCGGTTGCGCCACCTTGGTCAATACCTGCTCCAAAGGCGCGGACGGCCGAAAATCGGAAAGCTTTCTGGCGATGCGATAACCGCCTCCATCCACTCGATCCAGATAACCGCGTCCTTCCAGTGTAGTGAGAATGCGATAGACGGTCGGTTTGGGGAGATCGACTAAGCGTGCGAGCTCGGTCAGGCGCAACCCGGATGGCCCGCTCTTTATCGTTTCCAGAATATCGAGCGTCTTATGGAGAACGAGTACCCCGGACGTTTTCGGTTTAATCGGCATTACTGGTTCACAATGTAACACAGACCGGTCCACGGCGGTCAAATTTGGTTGCTTTGCTTATTTAGGAGCATAGACTCGCCATGTGACAAGAAGAGTTTCACAATACGAACCATACTCCCCATCATGACCTCATATCAAGCCATCAACAGTACGAGCTGTGTCCTCCGGCAGACCGCCCGAAAAAAAAGGGCGTACTAACTGGCTCGCACCCGACAGCTCCCCGCTCCAACACCTTCACTACGGACGTATCATTCTCGATCCATCAGATCAGCCGGTGCGATTCAACAATCCTCTTATCGAGACCGGCTTGGTTTGTCTGAGCGGTAAAGCAGATATTGAGATTGTCGGAGCATCCTCTTTTGCGTTGTCCCTATATGATGCCTTGTACGTGCCACGCGATTCGGAGATTGTTGTCACCAGCTCTTCCGAAGGATGCGACTTGGCCGAGATATCTGCTCCAGTTGAACAACGTTATCCTGTGCGTTTCGTGTCATTCGAGACGGTCCGTCAAGATCCGGCTTTACACTTTCATACTGGCGGCGAGGCAGCAAAACGAGAACTGAACATCCTTATCGGCAAGAATGTCGAAGCCGGCCGGATCATGGCCGGAGTGACATTCAGTCAGCCAGGGAACTGGACATCGTGGCCTCCTCACGAGCACGCAGAAATGCTCGAGGAAGCCTACCTGTATATCGATATGCCCGCTCCTGCTTTCGGTATACAACTAGTTTACGCGGACACAGAATCACCCGAACTGATCAGTGTCGTGCGCGAAGGCGACTGTGTCCTCATGCCGAAAGGATACCACCCAAACGTTGCGGCGCCGGGAGGCTCCATCAAGTTTCTGTGGATGATGGCCGCTCGCCGGGAAGTCGTTGATCGCCAGTTCGGGGTCGTTAATGTCCAACCCGAATTCGCCAGCCAACCATCAGGACTTCAGCTCGCGCGCTAAATCGAAAACCCCCTAAACAGTATGCTAGCGATATCCCCCCAGAATGTTGCCGTCGCACGCGTTGGGTACATCCGATGGATTATCTGCGCCCTCCTTTTTTTCGCTACGACGATCAACTACGTCGATCGGCAAGTGCTTGGAATTCTTGCACCCGACTTACAAAAGTCGATTGGATGGAGTGAAGCTGATTATGGGTTCATTGTGACCGCGTTCCAGTTAGCCTACGCGATTGGTTTGCTGGTTGTTGGGCGGTCGATCGACCGGTTAGGTACCCGCAACGGCTATAGCATCTCCGTTATCATTTGGAGCATTGCTGCCGTCGCGCACAGCCTGGCACAAAATGCAGTTGGATTTGGAGTGGCGCGCTTTGCACTCGGATTCGGCGAAGCGGGCAATTTTCCAGCTGCGATCAAAGGGGTAGCCGAATGGTTCCCCAAAAAGGAACGTGCACTTGCTACAGGCATCTTTAACGCAGGCGCAAACGTTGGCGCGTTCATCGGACCATTGATTGTTCCTTGGATCGCGATCAATTTTGGGTGGCGCTGGGCGTTCATTCTGACCGGGCTATTGGGATTTGTCTGGTTGATATTCTGGCGCCGGCTATTTCGGAGACCGGAAGAGCATGCGCAGCTATCGCCGAGCGAGCTCGCCTATATCCGAAGTGATCCGGGTACGCTGTCGGCCAAGATTCCGTTAACGCGCCTGCTTCCACATCGCCAGCTCTGGGCATTCGCGCTTGGAAAATTTTTGACCGACCCAATCTGGTGGTTCTGGCTGTATTGGTTGCCGAAATTTCTCAATCAGACGCGTGGTCTCTCTCTGGCGAGTATAGGTGTGCCGCTTATAACGATTTATGTCGCCGCAGATCTCGGGAGTATCGGCGGCGGCTGGTTGTCCAGTTCTCTGATCAAGTCCGGCTTCTCCGTTAACGCCAGCCGCAAGATCGCGATGCTGGTTTGCGCTGTATGCATGCTGCCAGTCTTGCTTGTGCCTTCTGTCCCAAATCTTTGGGTTGCCGTCGGGCTGCTCAGTCTGGCGACGGCTGCGCATCAAGGCTGGTCGGCAAATCTGTTCACATTGGCGTCGGACATGTTTCCGCAAGGGACGGTTGGCGCAGTAGTCGGTTTTGGCGGGATGGCCGGCGCAGTAGGCGGAATGCTGATCGCATCGGCTGCCGGACTAATTCTTCAGGCGACTGGAAGCTACGTTCCGTTGTTCATCGTCGCTTCTTCAGCATATCTCCTGGCATTGGTTGTGATACATCTTCTAGTGCCGAAGCTCGAGCCATGGTCGACTGCCCGCAGCGCAACATGATGATTCTTGACTCATTTCGATTGGATGGACGCGTAGCTCTGGTAACCGGAGCTTCGACGGGATTAGGCGCGGCAATCGCAACCACCCTGGCGGAGGCCGGTGCAAATGTGGCCTGCCATGGTAATCTCACAGCCCAAGCGAAACTTGCCAGGCGATTGAAAAGAAAGGGCGCAAAGCTCTGCCGTTAAAAGCAGATCTGAGCAATCGGGCAGCCATCCCGGAACTGGTTGAAAAAACGCTCAACCATTTCGGCCGGATCGATATCCTGGTGAATAACGCGGGAATCATCCGGCGAACGGCGGCGCTTGAGCACTCGATCGCAGACTGGGATGCGGTTCTGGAAATTAATCTTTCCAGCGCATTCCAGCTTTGCCAGCTCGTTGGCAGACAGATGATCGCGCAAGAATCTGGGAAAATCTTGAACATCGTCTCTCTACTTTCATTTCAGGGAGGCGTACGGGTCGCCGCGTATGCCGCTTCCAAAGGTGGTATAGCCCAATTGACCAAAACACTGGCAAACGAGTGGGCAGCCAAAAATGTGAATGTGAACGCTATCGCGCCTGGTTATATAGCTACAGAACTGACGACGCTGCTTCGAGAAGACGAAAAAAGAAGCGCCGAAATCCTTTCACGGATTCCCGCTGGCCGCTGGGGCCAAGCTGACGATATCTGTGGCGCTGCCCTATACCTGTGCTCCGACGCAAGCAAATACGTCCACGGTCATATATTGGTTGTGGATGGAGGTTGGATGGCGCGGTGAGTCGCGCCCCCTTTGGGGCGCGATTTTCGGTTGCCGGTTGCCGGTTTTCAGTTTTCGGTTGTGCCGGCAGGCCATTCTCGCTTGGCACGCGCTGGTCTGTCGCTCTTACAGAGCGCATCTCCGCCAAAAGCAAACCCAGGGCTGAAGCCCTGGGCTACTATCTCTCGGCCACTCGTGGCGAACCGAAAACCGACGTGTCCGCCATAGCCTTGGCGGAGGCGGAAAACCGGCAACGGCGCGCCAAAGGCGCGCCCTAAAACCCAAACTTGAAATCCAATTGAGCGTACGGCGCCCCTTTTGCGTTGTAGATAGGTCCCGCACGGTGGTAGTTAAAGCGCCGTTCGAAGCTCCACCCCAGGTTCGCTTCCAGAGATATGACTTTGGTAAAATCGTACTCCATACCCAGGCATGCTCGGTAGTCAGAGTAGTCCAAAAGAGCATTGTTGGTGCGCCGGTCCCGAGTGGGGCCGTTGCGATATGACCCGCCATTTAGTTCTCCGCCGAGAAAGAACTCCAGAGACTTGTTCGGCAGATAACTGATTCGAGGTTTCGGAAACACCGCTCGCACATTGAACTGGTCGTTGATTTTCCAATTGGCCCCGACAATCGGAAAAGCAATCGATGAGCCAAACGGATCGATTTCAACTCCCAGTACGAGATGTAGCTGGTCATTGACTTTCACACCTCCTTGAACCCTGAAGGGCATATTGAAGGAGTTCTTTGTAATGTGATTTCGGGTGTAGTAAACGCCAGGCTCAAGCTTCAACAAGGGATGGTATTCGTCTCCAGACCAGTACGAGATGGCTATGACAGCGGCGTCGCTAGTTAGCGAGTAGGGAAAGAGCGTAGCGTTTGAGCGGGAGAACTGGAATTGATCGTGATCGAATCCGATCTGTAGATAGTACGTCTTGAACAGGTGAATGTTTCTCAGTGCTTGCGCATCGTAGTGGTACTCGGCCTGGGACCCGAATTCGCCCGCTTTCATTATTCGGCTTCCCATCGTGTAGCTGCCGCTGAATTCGAATGACCAAAGCGGCGCGCCTTCCGGTCCCTGCTCCATCGGAGGCGGCGCCTGAAGCGCTTTGCTCGCAGTTATTTGACCTTCACCGCCGAACGCCGGCACCACGAACAACGCCATACCGGCTATTAGGATAAATGTTCTCATTTTGGGGGACCTTTCGCTGCTTTTATTCGTTCTTGCGTCGGTTTTTGGATTTCTCCTATTTCGAATGCGTTCGAGCCTCGACCGGTTGGCTGGATTCGACGTCCGCTGGATTCATTCGCGTTTTCCACGCATGGCGCGCTTCAATGAATTGCCAAAGGAAAGCGCCCGGTATCCCTAGAATCAGCTCTCGAGCTCGCCGAACGAGTGCGGCGGCCAAAGCTGTGCTGCCGGAAATGCTGACTACCCGCGCAACGACCAGGTACCCGCCCTCCTGAACTCCGAGAGCACCAGGGACCAGGAACGTCACCCCACGAATCGCTTGAGTCACGGTTTCAAGGATGATCACCGTCCAGAAACTGACTTGCACACCGATGCCGATGAATGCGATCCAGACTTCACCCGCGCCTATTAACCAGGAAGCCAGAGCGAAGAAACAACATCCGATCACTGCGCGTCTCCGCGAGTAGAGTCGACGGACAGTTCGGTCGACAGATTCGCCGCGTTGTTCCAGCGAATTCCATGACTTGCGAAGCCGGCTCGCAAGGAGAGCGGCGCCGCGGAACATTCCGCGTCGTTGCAAAAGATAAAATACTCCAATCGCTGCTCCGGCGATAAGCACTCCGCAGACAGTGGGACCGACCAAGGTTGTCTTGCCGGTTGCCGCAACGAGCAGAATCAGACCGATCAGCACAAATGCGACTTTGCAAAAGGCGCAGATCGTGACGTCCGCAAGCACACTAGCGAGGGCAATGCGAGGAGACATCCCTTGTATCACGGCGAGTCGGGCGGTAACGATATCGCCGCCGATACGGGCTGCCGGAAGGACGTCGCTCACCGATTCACCCAGCCAATGCATCCAGAGCGCAGTCACCCACGGCAAGCGATGTCGCTTAGGAACGAGCACCTGCCATCCAGCGGTATCGGCGAGCACACGGAACGGGTGCAGGGCAGTGATACAGGCCAGGGTGAACCCGGCTCGTGATAACGCGGCGCCAACTTGGCTGACTCCCTGGTGCAGGACTAAGTATGTCAGGAGAGCAGCGCCGCCCAGACCAAAGGCGTACACGGCCAAGTGAAATGTTCGCGGCTTACGCATGGAAATCTCGCCTGCGGTTACACATTAGACGAGGCCGGGAGTGGGGGCATTCCGGGAAAATGCCACCACGAGAAGAGCGCTATGCGGCGCAATGCAAGACAAAGCGGTACGACGAAGGCACACAAAGCGATTCATTGTCCGGTAGACCGGAAAGTCTCTCGCGCTGCCACCGCTCCACCGTCCCGTAGCTTCGTGCGGCGTACCCGCTGTACCGCCAGCAGGCATACGGTCAGCCAGACAATGCCGGCGACAATCGCCCCTAAAACATCGGTCAGATAATGGGCGCCAAGAGCAATGCGGCTCAGCCCAACCAGGAACACCATTAGCAATGCGGAAATCGCTGCGACCGCTCGCCAGCGCCGCGATTTGAATAGCAGAATCGCGAACACTGCCAGTAACCCATACAGCAGCGTTGCAGAGATCGTGTGCCCGCTAGGAAAGCTATATCCGGTCAGATCAAGGAACGGACTCTCGTGAAAAGGGCGGTCTCGTTGCACGAGAATCTTGATTCCCTCACCCAGCAACGTTCCGGCGGGTATGGTCAGGATTACCGCCAAAGAGGCGTACCACCACCGCTTCAAAACAGACAAAAGGAGGGTACCGCATGTCAGGGTTCCGACCCAGATCGGTGAAGCCAGCGCGCTGAATCCGAGCATCAAGTCGATAAACGGCTGTGCAAGATGGAGGTGAAACCATCCAGCCACCAGGTGATCCATCGCCGATACTGGAGATCGAACGACGAAATCAAAAAGAAATAAGTACGTCACGCCGCCGCCAGGGTCCTTCCAGGGAAATTCAACAACCCTAGATACGAAATAACGCAAATGTCAAGCCAGAGCAGCGCATTCGAGCCCAGGCGTTTGCGGTGCCCGATCAGCTCGGTGCCACGGATCCGACGCGCTGCTCAAGAAGTTGCCTGTGAAGCGCAGCAGTCACGCTTCGTAACCAGCGCTGTTTTCCGTGAATCGCAGGAAAGATCAGACATAACCAAAAAGTAATATGAGGATAACCTCGATTTCGGTGAGAGTTATTCTTCACCACAAGTGCTCGGCATTTCGTAGTACGGATCCGCCCCTCTCGCCGACGGGCGTATTACTGGCCGCGAACCTCGCGGTCCAGAACGTCAAAGGCAGCAATAGGCACTGCGATGCACCGCGTAAAGACCCAAAAATTGAATGTAACAGCAGTCGAACACGCCAAACTAAGTATCGAAGCAAATAAATTGACGACAAATGAAACAACATACGACCGCGGCGCAAAGGCCGTCCGGTCTTGTGGGATTTGCCAGCACGGCAATCGAATCGATTCAGATTAATTCAATCACCCTCGAGACTCGGAACCGGCGAACATTGATAGTGAAGCATCGGCGTTGGGGCAGTGAGCTCGTAGCCATTATTGCGAACCTCTTCTTCAGGTTATCACGGAGTCCGATCCATGTCTGGGTACGGCCCGGACGCTGGCTGCGATGGGAGATCAAGTGTTTCCGGCTCCTTTACAATGGCGGCTTCCAAGTTTTTGCCGAAGGGAGCAGGACACTCTGCCAAGAAAGTTTCCGCGGGAAGAGCCTACTGGAGCATCTGCACCGCAAAACGCTCGATTCCCGCGGCGTTCGCGCCGCCGCCCGAGAGCTACGGCGGGCGCACGGGCTACGCTGCGACGAACTTCGCGGGTTTTGGTCACACGGCGATCCGCATCTGGGAAATGTCGTTTACGATGCGGTCGCCGATCGCGCCCGGTTAGTCGATTTTGAAATCATCCACGACAAAAGACTTTCCGCTGTTGAAAGACACGCGGACGACTTGCTCGTTTTTCTGCAAGACCTGGTCGGTCGCGTGTCTGAGGAAGAATGGTTACGATTAGCAACCTGCTTTGTCACAGCCTATGGACAGGAGGACGTGATCGCCGAGCTTACGAAAAAGCTGGTTGTTCCGCGCGGGATCGCCGGCATTTGGTGGAAACTTCGTACCGAGTATATGAGCCGGCGAGAACTGGTTTGCAGATTTACCGCCCTCAGGCAAGCTGTTTGCAACCACCTCGTGAATCGCAGCGTCCTGAGACAGCGGAGGGAGTTTGAGCCTTTCGAACAATGGCTGAAAACGGCATAAGACCACACACGAGGATAGGGCCAGCGGTTTATCTGTTTTTCCTTGCGGGCGTGGCGCTATTCACCTTCTTGCTGATTCAGCAAGGCGTGCGGGACGTTTTCCAGGCCATCGCGGCTATCGGCTGGTGGTTGGTGTTAATCCTGCTTTGTCACCTGGTGCCAATGGTTCTGGACGGCGGCGTCTGGTGGGCATTGTTTCCACCGGAAGAAGCACCTCGTTTTCGCGCCGTCTTCTGGATGCGTTGGGTAGGCGAATCGGTGAGCAATCTGTTTCCGGCAACACAAGCCGGGGGCGATATCGTTCGCGCGCGATTAGCTGTACTGAAAGGAGCAAGCGTCCCCTACTCGACCGGTACGGTGCTGGTAGATATCACGATCAGCGTCTTTACTCAGGCTTGTTTTTCTTTGGTGGGCGCAATTTTTTTCGTGATGGCAACGGGCCGCACCAATCTAGTCGGGCCGCTGCTGTTAGCTGCTCCGGTAGCAGTTGGTGTGATCGTTGGATTCTACTCCGTTCAACGACTAGGCGTTTTCCATTTGATTGGCAGAATTGTCGCGAAATGCGCCAGAGACCCGAAATGGCAATCATTGACCGGGCGAGCCGGTGCCGTTGATCAAGCGCTACGGCAGATCTACAAAAGAAAGCATGTTCTCGCCGCGTGTTGCATCGGCACGATGGCTTCCTGGATTGTTGGCGCGGTTGAAGTCTGGATCGCGCTCCATGCAGTGGGTATTCCTGCGACGTTTGATAAGGCGCTGATTCTGGAAAGCGTAGGGCAAGGCGTCAGATCCGCGTTGTTCTTCATTCCGGGTGCACTTGGAGTGCATGAAGGTGGTTACGTTCTGATCGGACAGATGATCGGAATACCGGGCCATGTTGCACTAGCGCTTGCCCTGGTCCGCAGAGTGCGTGAGCTGGTGTTCGGTGTTCCGGGTCTTTTTGCCTGGCAGTTTGTGGAAGGCGACCGTCTCCTTCGCAAAGCGCAAGAAGCTTTGAGCACGCGACCAGCGGAGGCTGATCAGTAGAGAATGGAACGGTGTCACATCGACGAGGCTGAGCTAAAGCTCAGCCCTACCGAAATTGCAACCGAGGACCAAGATAGGTAGGGTCGCCCAGCGCCATTTTCAAGACCCGCGTAGGCAGTGAGATGAGTTCACCTCAAAAAATGGTGCTGGGCGACCTCGTGCGCGTGCCACCCCACCGATTGTACCGTCAACCCTATTGGGTCGATTCCGTTTTCAGCGAAACGCGTCGCGCGTATCGATCGACGCTTTGATGGCGAAGAATCACGAAAGTATTGTTATCGCCATACAACGACCAGGGACCGGGCGGTACCTGGCGAAATTCGACAAACTTCCAGTCACAGGCATCCAAGTTTCCCAGACCAAGATAATCGCGCACCGCAGGCGAAACATCGAGGCCGGCGCCACGATTCAAATTCGGCTTCGGACGTTCATTGCCAAAAACATATTGCCAGTGGTCGGTTCGGAATGGGCCAACATCAGACCATTGTGCGTAGGAAACCCGGTTTCCATGCCGGATGGCAATCCACCGATCTTTCAAGACCGACTGGCCATCTTTCACCCACGCATCCCTAAACCACGGAATGACTTGTCTGGCTTCCGGCCTGGTGTGCCCGCCCTCTACGTCGTTATAAGGAAGAGCCACATAAAACGGATTCTGGTGCGGTACAAAATTAACGGGAATGAAATTCCGTCTGGCGCCGACATCCGGGCTGTCGTAACCGCCGTAGTTCGCGTACCAATTGTGATCCCACGAACTGCGTTCGTTTGATACCGGGTTGTTTCCGGATGGACGCTCACCAATCCAAAAGATCGTCGTGACAATATTCAACTTCCAGCCGTAGCCACCGGGCCCGCCACTCAACGGCACTCCACGGCCCATCAACGATGGTCCGGATGTATAGCGAGGACCTGATCCTGTAAAAGTCATCTTTGTCGGAGACATGATGACTTTAGGTTCTACTTTCAGCAGGGCACTCTCCCGAAGCTTCATCGCGTACTTCGCGAAGTCGGTGCTACTTTCGTACTGAGACTGAGCAAAGATGGTTCCGCCGGAAAACGCCAACAAAGCAGCCAGCAGCGTGGTGAGTCTCATGGGATTAACAAGTCGTCCTAAAATAAGTCGTCCTAAAATAATTCGTCCTTTAACGGTTATTTCCCTCGAAAGAGCAAGTTGATTTTGCATCTTATCGGCAAAAAGCGCTCTGTTTTTAGCTAAAACTCTAGCTTTTTCTAAAGTTTCTACCCAGTAACACTTGCGTTTGGAATACGCAATGGCCCGACAGGATTATAAACAAAAACCGTGAAAACCGGACGAAGCGACGAAAAAGAACAAAAAATTCTCAGTACCGTTTGAGCGTTGTGTCGCGCCGGAAATGAGCGTCATCTGTTCCGGGATAATCCAAAGTGAAATGCAATCCCCTGCTCTCCTTGCGGGCGAGCGCGCTATCCACGATCAGGCTGGCAACGGTACAGAGGTTGCGCAGTTCAAGCAACTCGGTGGTCAGTTTGAATCCCCAATAAAACTCTTGGATTTCGCGTTGGAGATTGCGCAGCCTCGTGCTCGCGCGTTGTAGTCGTTTATCGGTCCGCACGATACTAACGTAGTCCCACATCAATCGCCTGATCTCATCCCAATTGTGGTAGATCACGACGCGTTCATCGAGATCTTGAGCGTGCCCCGGTCGCCATTCCGGAAGTTTAAACTCCTGGTGATACTTTGTGTATTTTGGTTTAAGCAGCGCGCTGGCCGATTGCTCAGCCATTACTAACGCCTCAAGCAACGAATTACTGGCCAGCCGGTTGGCGCCATGGAGCCCGGTGCATGCGACTTCACCCACCGCGAAGAGACCGCGCAACGTGGTCGCTCCGTCAAGGTCGGTCTTTACGCCTCCACATTGATAATGGGCAGCCGGAACGATCGGAATCGGCTCGCGCGTCATATCGATCCCAAGCCGCAAACAAGTTTCGTAAATGTTCGGAAAGCGTTCCTTCAGAAAATCCGCCGGCTTATGCGAAATGTCGAGATACATACATTTTGCGCCGGTTCGTTTCATCTCGGCATCGATTGCCCGCGCAACGATATCGCGCGGCGCCAACGCTCCAAGGTGATGATATTTCGCCATGAATTCATAGCCCGAAGCGTTTACCAGTTTCCCTCCTTCTCCGCGAATCGCCTCGGTAACCAGGAACGATTTCTCTTCCGGATGAAACAAGCAAGTCGGATGGAATTGAATGAATTCCATATTGGCAATGGTGGCGCCTGCTCTCCAGGCCATCGCTACTCCGTCGCCAGTGGCAATGTCTGGATTGGTCGTATAGAGATAAACCTTACCGCAGCCGCCCGTAGCCAGAACCAGTCGATCGGTGCGAATTGCTTCAACCGTCCCGGTCGCCTCGTCCAACGCGTAAACGCCGATGACGCGATCTTCCGTGGTGAACCCAAGTTTGCCGGTCGTAATAAGATCGACGCCCGTGTGATTATCCAGCATCTGGATATTACGGTCGCTTCTGACAGCTTCGATTAATCGCTCTTCGATCTCTCGCCCGGTCGTGTCATGCGAATGAAGAACTCTCCGTTTTGAATGTCCGCCCTCTCTCCCGAGATCGAGCTCTTTCTGACCATCCTTCAACGTCCGCTCATCGAAATGAACTCCTAATCGCATCAAGTTCTGGATCGCGTCTGGACCTCCTTCGACGATTGTTCGAACGGCTGTTTCATCGCAGAGACCTGCCCCGGCGATCAGTGTATCTTTAACGTGCAACTCAAACGAATCCTCAGCGCTGGTCACTGCCGCGACACCTCCCTGCGCCCATGCCGTATTTGAATCGGTCGGTTTCCGTTTAGTGACGATGGCGACCGTGCCGTGCGGAGCAAGTTTGAGGGCGAGACTCAGCCCCGCTATTCCACTACCAAGAATGACGAAGTCGAAGTGCATGGGCAAAAGGAGCTAGGAGTTAGGATCTAGGATCTAGGAGAGGAAATCAAATCGCTGGCGTCGTCTTATTCTCGTCCTCGTTCTCGTCCTCGAAAATGCACGGAACGGCTCAGCAAGACTTCGCCCTACTGACAACAAACCCTGGTCTATCTTCGGTAGGGTCGCGATCTATCGCGACCTCGTGCTGCAGCCACTTCGAGGACGAGGACGAAAATGAGCATTCGCCTTTTCTTCCCCGACCCCATTGGACGGCGATCATCGTGGACGTTAGCGTGCTAGTAATGAGTACTGTAAATCCACCCGAAAAAACCCAGCACTTCAGCTTGGGTGATCAACAAGTTTGGATTCTTCCGGATATCGTTCTTCAGCAGCCAGCGAGTCTGTTTGCCATCGGAGGATCTGATTCTGAGATCGCCGAAATTGTGGGCTCGCCGGAACAACCTCTCACATTTTCCGGATGCCCAATTTTGCTGAAATGGAGTGATCGCACCATTTTGATTGATGCTGGAATAGGCAAGCAAGATCCCAATGTGCCCGGCATGTTACCTCAGCGGCTTGCCGAGATCGGTGTGCGTCCTGACGAGATCTCCGACGTCCTCATCACGCACCTGCATGCCGATCACGTCGGTGGCTCGTTTGATCCGGTGACTGGAAATCTCTTATTTCCCAACGCGACCTATCACATTTCCGAACCCGAAATTGCTTTCTGGAAAGACCCGGATCTTAGCCAGGCGAATCGCGTCCCTCAGGCATTGCTCGAGCTCACAGTGCGCACCGCTCAACGCGCGCTCGGATGCCTGCCGATCCGGCCATTCACTTTTGGCAAGGAACTCGTTCCAGGGATCGAGCCGATATCTTCGCCTGGTCATACTGGTGGACACACAGCCTACCTTTTGAAATCAAATGGTGAACAATTTGTGGCCGGTGGAGACGCGCTCCATCACGCAGTTGTCCATGTCCGGCATCCCGAGTGGGTAACAGCCGGCGACTCGCACCCGGAGCTCGTTCACCAAACGCGGCTCCAGCTTTTGGACCGGCTTGTCGATCAGGATATCCTTTTCCGTTGCTACCATTTCGCTGCGGACGAGATTGGCTATATCCGAAAGGACTCCGATGGTGGTCTGCGATTTGTGAACCGCTGAGCGCTCTTTCATCAGAAGCAGCCAGATCAAAGCTAAGCAGCGACTTCGAGTACGGGATAATCGATGTAACCTTCGGGACCCGAGCTATAAAACGTTTCGGGTTGTGGCTGATTTAAGGAATTGGATGACTTGAATCGAACGACCAAGTCAGGGTTTGCGATAAACAATTTCCCGAAAGCAACTGCATCGGCTTCTCCACGCGCCAAAAGGTCGCTGGCTGTTTCTTGAGTAAATCCGTCGTTTGCGATGAAAACGCCACCAAATGCCTTCTTCAGCTCCGGGCCAAGTCTTGGCTCCGTCCGTGACTCACGCACACAGATGAACGCAATCCCTCGTTTCCCGACTTCTCTGGCAACATAACCAAAAGTTGCCGCCGGATTCGAATCGGTCACGGAATGGACGCCACCGCGGGAATTGAGATGCAATCCGACTCGTCCGGGACCCCAGACCGAAATCGCCGCATCGACGGCTTCAAGCATCAACCGTGCACGGTTCTCGATCGGCCCACCATATTCATCTATGCGTTTGTTGCTGCCATCCTGCAGGAACTGATCAAGCAGATATCCATTTGCCCCGTGGAGCTCGACCCCATCGAATCCAGCGCGGAGCGCGTTTTCCGCGCCTCGCTTGTATTCTGCGATTATTTCGGTGATTTCTCCGAGTTTTAGCGCCTTCGGCGTTACGAACGGACGTTGTGGCCGTAGCAAGCTTACGTGGCCTTCGGCTGCGATCGCGCTCGGCGCCAGCGGAAGCTCGCCGTTCAAATAGTAAGGATCCGAGATCCGGCCAACGTGCCACAATTGCAACACCATCCTGCCGCCCGCCTGATGAACCGCGTCGGTAATCCGTCGCCAGCCTCTGACTTGCTCTTCCGTCCAGATTCCCGGCGTATCCGGGTAGCCGACACCCATTGGAGAAATTGCTGTCGCCTCCGTGATAATCAATCCAGCGGTTGCTCGTTGTCGATAGTATTGGCGCATGACATCGTTTGGGACTCGTCCATCGCTTGCCCGGCAACGGGTCAATGGCGCCATGATGATTCTATTTGGCAAATCCAACTCGCCAACCCGGATAGGATCAAATAAAGTTTTCATCCGCAAAGAGGTATTGTTCGATTCCGATCGAACAATGCGAAGGATTTCGCGAAAGTCAATCCAGAGTTCGATTTTCATCGAACTATTTTTTGTGCTATCCTTATCGATGGAGGGCGACCCTCTGTCGTGGCATGGCGTCGGGTCACACGCCAACGGCGATGACGAAGCACCGACCTCCAGAAGAAAAATGAAAACCTATTCCCACCCAGTGGTCAGGAAGATCCCCCTTGAACAGGTCATGTATGCATTGTCCGATCCTTGTCGTGTCGCGATTGTGCGGGCGCTGGCGGCAGCGAATGGGCGAGAGTTGGCCTGCAACGAAATCGACCTGAAGATCTCTAAGGCGACCCGTTCACATCATTTCGACGTTCTACGGGATTCCGGTATCGTGTTCTCCCGGTACGAAGGAACGAGATGCCTGACCTCACTACGCACGGCAGAGCTGAACCAAAGCTTTCCCGGTCTCCTCAACCTGGTGCTTGGTCGGGAGCGGCCACGATCGCGACCACAAAAGCGCCAACGAGCGGTTCCGACGCATTAAGGAAAGGGGATTTAACAGAAGGCCGCAAAGGGCACAAAGAAAAACTAAGAAAAGGATCTTAACTTTGTGGTCTTTGCGGCCTTTTGTTTAGAGCATCTGTTTGCCGCCATATCTCCCTTTTCATATCTCCCTTTCTTCTGAAAGGCGCATATTCAGAGCGTCCTCAGCGGGTGCCAAGAACGCTCTGATAGAGTAAGCGGTTCGGTTCCTTTAGCCGCCGAAATCCGCGAGTTTAATTGAGGTGGCTCCCGGGCTGACAACCTTGTAGCCTTTGCCGCCCTGCAAAATGACGGTTGCCTCTTGCGTAGGACCATCCTCGAGGATCTCTCGAATGGTGGCGATCGGAACCTTGAATTCAGCGCTTGCCTTGCCGGCTGGAATCTTGACTGAGCCGGTGAACTTACGATCGTCGTTCTTTTCTGAAGCAAGATCCTTGACGACGTAGTTCACTTCGACCTCCTTCGAAATATCGCCACCTTGTTCGACCTCGAATGCGATATTTATATTTTCGTCATGAAAGCTGAGATCATCAGAACGGGATAGGCTCACTTCAGAAAGCGCGGAAACGAATAAAGCACCGTGCGGCGTCTTCATACCGGTGACGACCGGAGTAACTAGTCCGTTGCTCAGATCGACTTTGCCCAAAATGCCATCGCTATCGCTGGCAGAGTACGCGCCTCCCGGCTGGAACGCTTCGCTCTTTACCGCATAAACAGTGTTTCCTTTGGTGTCGACAACGTAAATTGTTCCGGCTGGCGTCGTTGGAAATACGGTGTCGTCGACCGTGATCTGGTTCTTGGTGCCGTTCGTTAGATGAAGACGCAGAGCAGCCTGATTAGGTGACCCGGGTGCATTGATAAAAATGAGGTCGCCGTCTGCCTGGCTATCGAGTACCAGGTCCCCGGCCGAATCAACTTTCAATGAGTCAGGATCGGATTGGAGCGATACTACTTTCTGTCCGGTCGCGATGTCGAACAGTGTAGCGTTTCCAAACAACACTGGCGTCACATAAACCTTGCCGCCTTTAAGCTCCGCTTTAACAATTGACTGATGCGTATTCTGTCCAGCGGTGTTAACCGACGGGTTCGAAGCGCTGATGAATGTTTCTCCATTCATGAAGACTGCATCGTCGTATCCACCACCATGGGCAGTAGGTAACACCGCGTACGTATAGTCCTTCTGTTTGCCGGTCTTTGGATCGATCAGCGTTAACGCCGGATTAGCATCTTCGTTGCGGAGCGCCCAGAGTTTGTGATCGAAACGATTGTACTTCAGCCCGTCTGACTTACCCAAAACGTCAAAACGCGCGAGAATCGCACCACTCGGACCGTACTCAACAACGGTGCTGAATCCCCCTGTTCCATCCGCGTTCGTAGAGTTGGCGTAAAGCACAAAAATGTTCCCATGCGCCGTTGTAATCGAATCAGGGTTTTTAAGCCCGCCGGACGGAGGTGGCGCGAAGACGGATACCGAATAGGGAGGCTTCGCTGTGACCGCGGATGACTGCGCCCCCGCGTACAGAACAGAAGCAGCAAGCACTGCAATAGTCAGTATAGGTTTGTATTGGATCTTCATTGGATCGGTCTCGAATTAGATGTTTTCTAGTCAGCAGGTTAGCAGGCCGCCAACGACCCCCTGTAGCTCGCCTTGAGCAGCCCCTCGCAATGAGACGGCCTCTCCGCTCTCTCGAATCGAGCCAGTCTAGCCTGCGATTGCAGAAAATGGGCTGTCGGAATTGTTACTTTCTTGTGACATCCTGGCGACGCTGCCTGCGGCCACGAGTTATCGGTTTTCGGTTTTCAGTTTTGTGTTCCAGCGCATACGACAGGATCTGTCATCGGTAGAGCCGAGATTTATCTCGGCCTCGTGCGGCCACCACCTCGCCGATTTATTATAGATTCATCTGTCCGCAATTGGGCTTAATAAACAACAGGTTTTCAGCTAGGAACGTTTCTCGGGCCAGTTGCCGCAATCGTTGTCTGGATCGTGATGAGGCGCCTCATCAAAGGCTACTCGCCGTTGGAGAACCGAAAACCGGCAACCGAAAACTGAAAACGGCAGCCGCAACGCGGCTGCCTACCGAACCAACCGATTATCGATCAACCGCGTCGACCTGAAGAAAACCGCGGCTGCTAGCAGCACCGGTCTCTCCAGCTTCTTTCGCTGTCGAAGCGTTACGGGATCGACCGCGACGACATAGTCCACCCTCGTATGCGAAGCGCTAGCGATTTCCCTGCGCATCCAATTCTCAAGCTGCTTGGTGGATTCGGCGCCTTCTCCAAGCTTCTGCTCGCCCCGCAACAAAGTCTGGTAGATGATCGGCGCTTCGCGCCTTTCTTCCGGTGTCAGATACCTGTTGCGCGAGCTGAGAGCGAGACCATCGGGTTCTCGCACAGTCGGATGCGAAACGATTTGAACCGGAAAATTCAGGTCCCGCACCATGCGCCGGATGATCGCCAGCTGTTGAAAATCTTTTTCGCCGAAAACTGCAATATCTGGCTTGGTCAGATTGAATAGCTTCGACACAACTGTGCAAACACCGGCAAAATGCCCCGGACGCGATGCGCCGCACATAACGGTTGTCAGGCTGGTCTCCGTTACGGTAACCGAGCGATCCGTAAAATACATGTCGCCCGCTGCCGGAGCGAAAACAAGATCGCACCCTGCCTTTTTCAGTAACGCGCAGTCTTCCTTCAACCGCCTGGGATACTTTGCAAAATCTTCGTTTGGTCCGAACTGAGTCGGGTTGACGAAGATGGTCGCAACTGTCGTTCCCTTCTTCCCGGCGCGCCGTTTTGCCTGGCGAACCAGGGCAATATGCCCTTCGTGCAGCGCACCCATGGTAGGTACCAGCACAACTGGATGAGGCAGACGAGATGCAAGCCGCTGCATCGACGGGAGGGACTTGATAAGCTTCATGGTGGAATCAATAGGTCATACAGGACCTATAAAACTTATAGGTCCTATGCGGCAGACGCGCCCGAATCGCGTACTCGCGCGCCCACTCAGACTCGCGCTCAATGAACTATTCTCAGCAGACCGCGTAGCGGAGTAGAAACCCAGTTCGGCCGATTGTTTAACTCATAACGGAGCTCGTAGACAGCCTTATGGATCAGGAAGCTACGGAGAAGCAGTCGAAGATCCTTTTGGTCTTTTGGAACAAAAGCTGCCCCACGCGCTTTGGCCAGGTACGCGTCGAGAAAGACCCGGCTTGCCCGTGTCGCCCATAGATCGCCGAAAGCGTCGAGAGTTTCCCGATCCACTACCCGGACTGTTCTCCCCTCGCTCAGACTCTGGTGAGCAGCATAATCAAACGAGCGGAGCATCCCGGCTACGTCAACCAGCCCCGATTTCTTCAGGCGTCGTTCCCCAATCGGTCGAGCCGGTTCGCCCTCGAAATCGAGAATCACAAAATCCTTCCCGGTGAATAAGAGTTGCCCCAAATGATAGTCGCCGTGAATCCGAATCTTTGCCACTTGGATTGGCTCATGCAGCAAATAATCGTGACACGAATTGAGCTCGGATGCTCGATTCAGAACCTCGTCGGCCAACGTTTTCGCCCGGTCATCCAGACGATCTTTGACACTGCTGAGGAGCGCCATCGTCTGCTTGATCTCGCCCCGTATCGATTGATAGATCGACCGTTGATGCTGCAGCGAAAAAGGCTCCGGCGCGAAATCCGGCGTTTCGGTGTCTTGGGCTAAGGCAAGGTGCAGATCGGCTGTACGCTCACCCAACAATCGCACTGTCTCCAGGTGGATCCCTTCAATCAATGTCAGAAATGGCTCTGGGATCTGGTCCCACAAACCGACGGTGGGTGGTGGTGGGAGCTGCGACTCCGACATCATACGGTCATAATAACGACCAATCGCCGCGAGCGCGTGCGACCATCCGTCCTGCTGATTGGGAACAGCAGCCTGGAGCATGACCAGCGAAGCCGGTTCTTGTCCACGCACAACGTATTGGATGTCACCGAGGTAAGTCGGCACATGTTCAAAATTGCAGCGTTCGCTGAGCTGCCGAGTGACCTCTAAATCCGGGTTGACCCCTTCTTCAAGTTTACGGAACAGCTTGAGATAGATCTTGTCCTCAAACAGAACAGAGCTGTTGCTTTGTTCTGCTTTCAGAATACGCGAGCTTTGCGGAAGGCCCGCTGCGAATTTCTCCGACCAGCGAGCAGTTTTGGCTGCGGTCAGTCTTCCGGATCGTCCATTCAGAGAACGGCCGGCCGCAACCGTGTCCAACAAGAACTTGTGGAATCCTTGGTGCGCCGTGGCATCAACCAACAACTCTCCATCCTGCCCGACTCGTGCGATCACAGTCGCAGGAAATTCTACTTCAATCGTCCGCGCTTCATCGCCCGAGACGACTAGTACCGGCAGCGCGTAGAGCTCGCGTGGTCCCTCAGCATAGTTAAACGCGATCAATAACAATTGGCCGCCGACGTCTGCTGGAAGATCGATCAGCTCAGCAATCGAGACATTGGTTATCGAGCGAGATTTACTGCGAAACCATCGACAATTTCGGATATACGGCGTCAGTTCCCGGTCAAGGAACCGAGTGCCCGCCGGAGTCGTCCACCAGCTGGCTTCTCCGTTGAATTGGATATTTGGCAGAACGCGCTCGCCGTCGGTTGAGCCAGGTACATCCGGTGGAACAAGCAACAGCCAGAAGCTGGTATGCGCTCCCAGCGTAATCGGATACGGACTATCCCGAATCACTGGGAACTTCGCATGCCCGAAAGTGTCCTCTGGTATCCAACCAGCCCAATTTTTTAAATCCAGCTCAACCGCCTGCGAAAATCGCGAAAGATTAACAACGACGAGCATGGTCTGCCCCTCATAACTGCGATTAAACGCCAGCACCTTATGGTTGCTGGGGGTGATCATCTGCAGATCCCCTAGGCTCAATGCCGGATATCGTTTGCGGATCGCAATTACCCGCCGCATCCACCAGAGGAATGAAGAAAGATTCGTGTCTTGAACTTCAACATTGATGGCTTCGTAGTGGAATTCAGGATCAATGTTGACCGGTAAGAAAAGTGAGTGCGGGTTCGCTCGGGAGAATCCAGCGTTCTTATCAGAGCTCCACTGCATCGGAGTCCGGACGCCATTCCGATCACCCAAGTAAATGTTATCCCCCATCCCGATCTCGTCGCCGTAGTAAAGAATCGGGCTGCCCGGCATTGAAAACAGCAAAGAATGAATTAGCTCCAATTTCTTGCGGTTGTTACCGAGAAGCGGGGCAAGCCGCCTGCGAATTCCGAGGTTGATTCGCGCGCGCGGATCACGCGCATAGACGCGGTACATGTAGTCGCGTTCTTCTTCCGTCACCATCTCGAGTGTTAGCTCGTCGTGGTTGCGCAAAAACATCGCCCAGCCGCAGTTATCCGGGATTGCCGGTGTCTGCTCCAGGATGTCGACGATCGGGTACCGATCCTCCATATGGAGCGACATGAACATCCGAGGCATTACCGGAAAATGGAACGCCATATGGCATTCATCCCCTTCTCCAAAGTATTCGACAGCATCTTCCGGCCATTGATTTGCCTCCGCGAGCAACATGCGTTCCGCGTATTTTGAGTCGATATGCGCGCGGAGCTCTTTCAGGATTTGATGCGTCTCGGGCAGGTTTTCACAGCTGGTTCCCTCTCGCTCAATCAGATATGGAATTGCGTCGAGTCGAAGCCCATCGACTCCCAGATCGAGCCAGAAGTCAACTATTTGGAACATCGCGGCTTTCACTTCCGGGTTGTCCCAATTCACGTCGGGTTGATGCGAAAAGAAGCGGTGCCAGTAGTAGGCTCCGGCTAAGGAATCGTAAGTCCAGTTACTGACTTCGAAGTCCTTAAAAATGATCCGCGCTTCGTTATATTTGCTCGGGTTATCTGACCAGACATAGTAGTCCCGCCAGGGATCGCCGGGTTGCGCCCGCCTTGATTTCTGGAACCAAGCGTGCTGATCACTGGTATGATTCAAAACTAGCTCGGTAATTACCCGAAGGTCCAGCTCGTGAGCCCGATCAAGGAAACTCTTGAGGTCCTCCAGCGTTCCGTAGGAAGGGTGGACGGTGTAATAGTCCGAAATGTCATATCCGTCGTCTCGCAACGGCGAGGGATAAAAAGGCAGCAGCCAAATAGCCGTTACACCAAGGTTCTTGAGGTAATCGAGCTTGGTTACTAAGCCCTGGAAATCTCCGATACCGTCATTGTTGCCATCGCAGAACGTTTTAATGTGAAGCTGATAAATGATCGCCTCTTTAAACCAGAGAGGTTTGTTCGTTTTGGCAACGCCACTGGTCTGCGGCTCGATTGTTGCTCGGTCAGACGTGGCCTGGAGCGTTTGGCGTTCGGCGCCTTGCACGGGGGTGTTCATTGATGTTGGAAACACTATATAAGTTCTACGGATTGATCAAAAAGGATCAATGGTTTTGACGAAAGTCACCACTCCTTCAAATCCAATATCGTCATTTTCAATTTCCGGCGTCAAAGGCTCACGGAAACAACCCGCGATCTTTTCTCGCTTGCATCACCCTTTCGACTCCAATTGCCATCGCAGCAAATCGGTGCGGGATTTTCTCGTCACGGGAGCGCTTTATTACAGCGCTGAAAGAGGTCTCTAGAACGCGAAACAGCCGGTCAACCACTTCGGTCTCGTTCCAGAACAAGCTTTGCAAGCTCTGTATCCATTCAAAGTAAGACACGATGACCCCGCCTGCGTTGCAGAGAATATCCGGGATAACGAAAATCTCGTTCCACCGCTCGAACAGTATCTTGTCCGCGTCTACTGTAGTAGGGCCGTTGGCGGCCTCGGCCAGGATTCTACACTTTAGTTGGCCGGCATTCCCGCCATGGATCACTTCGCTTACCGCAGCAGGCACAAGGACATCACAGGGAAGTGTTAACATTTCATCTGCGGGCATCGTCTCAGCTCCCGGAAATCCTTTTAAGCTCCCGCGATGCTTGCGCATGTACTTCTCAGCTTCGCTTATGTCGATGCCATGTTGGTTATGATATGCGCCGTCAATGTCGCTCACCGCAATCACCTTCATCCCGTTCTTGTAGGCCAATCCTTGAGCTGCCACCGCGCCGACGTTCCCAAAGCCTTGAATGACCGCCTTTCCACCGGGAAGCTTCATTTTCATCACGTTTGCCGCGCGCTCAATCAGATACACCACGCCGCGGCCGGTGGACTCGCGTCGTCCGGCCGTTCCTCCTATGCTAACCGGTTTCCCTGTAACAATTTCGGGTACTGAGATCCCTCGGTATGCCGAGTAGGTGTCCATGAACCAGGCCATCACCTGTTCATTTGTACCCATATCAGGTCCCATGATGTCGGTGTGGGGCCCGATAAAAGGAATCATTTCTTGCATGTAGCGTCGCGATAGCCTTTCCAACTCGCCTGCCGAAAGCTTTCTGGGATCAACGTTAACTCCCCCTTTGGCGCCCCCGTAAGGGAGTCCGGAAAGCGCACATTTCCAGCTCATCCAAATCGCCAGAGCCCCGATCTCGCCAATCGTCACCGACGGAGCAAATCGGGTTCCTCCCTTGGTTGGGCCTATGGAAAGATGATGCTGAACGCGGTAGCCGTGGAACAACTGCGTCGATCCGTCATCCATCCGCACTGGAACGGCGACGGACACAGATCGTTTTGGGTATAAGAGCCGCTCGCGCAGGTTAGCTGGGATGCTGAGGTAATCGGCGATGAGGTCGAACTGATCACACGCCATCTGAAACGTGTGGTCGGCATAGATGTGCTGCATAGGAGGGAAGAATCGGAGGGATGTTCAAGCGTTTTGCGGGTGTTTCAAAAAGCGGCGTTTAACGATCGCCAGGATGTCCTGGCCTTCTTCGATTTTGAAAAGGTAGGTGATTCCCAGGTATACCAGTCCGGCGACGACTATCACCGCCGTCAATGCGACGATTTCCAAAAGCTTGTTGTGGATCCCAGAAATCCAGTAGCGGTTTCCAGCCCAGCAGACTCCTCCCATCACCACAGCCGCCAACAGAATCCTGAGAAAACTGTCAATGAGGCGGCCAGTCTCAAGGCGCCGCGAATGCCACCGCATCATCAGGTAGTAAAGCAGAAAGTTTGTGACGGCAACCAGTCCCGTTGACAGCGCAAGACCGCGTGGCCCAAACCCGAGTTGGAAGGTAAAGACCCAATTCAGGAGCAAATTCAGACCGATTGAAAAAAGGCTGATCAACATCGGCGTATGCTTTTTGTTCAGCGCGTAGAATGCCGGAGCCAAGACCTTGATTCCGGCGTAGGCGGCTAAGCCAACCGTGTAATATTGTAACACCGAGGCGGTCTCCAGCGTGGCGTGCGGAGAGAAATGTCCTCGTTCATACAACACTTGAATGATTGGTCTGGCCAGCACTACCAGCCCAATAGTCGACGGAACTGTAAGAAAAAACGCGAGACGGAGCGCCCGGGCGAGCGTGCTGCGAAAGTTGGCAGTGTCTTTGAGCGCAGCACTTTTGGAAATGACCGGCAATGTCACAGTCGAAATCGCGACACCGAAAACCCCAAGCGGAAGCTGTACCAGCCGGAAGGAGTAATTGAGCCAGCTTACCGGTCCATCGCCGAGATGAGAGGCAAACCAGCCGTTGACCATGACGTTTACCTGCACGGCGCTGGCGGCAATGACAGCCGGCGCCATCAGATAGAGAACTTCTGCCACTCCCTTGTCGCGCCATCGAAAATCGGGCCGGAAGCGAAAACCCACGGATTTCAAAGAAGGAAGCTGTACGACCAGCTGGAGCAACCCACCCAGCAAGGTACCAATCGCCAAACCGGTGAGCGCGCGATCGCCGAACTTGGGATCGAGCAAATACCCGATCACGACCCCGCCAATGATCGAGCCGATATTAAAAAAACAGGATGCCAGGGCTGGGATTGCGAACCGGTTCTTCGCGTTCAGCATCCCCATGACCAGGGCCGCCAATGAAACGAGAAGAATAAACGGATACATGATTTGGGTAAGACCGACTGTCAGCTCTCGTTTTGCCAATGGAAATCCTGAGGCTAAAAAAGCGACTAATGGATTAGCGAACACGATGCCCAAGAGCGACACGATGCTCATGAAGACGGCTGTCAATGTCGCGACCTTCGAAGCAAGACTCCAGGCCGACGCATCGCCCTCGACAGCGATTTTACGAGAAAAGGTTGTTACAAACGCAGTCGACAGAGCTCCCTCGGCAAATAGATCGCGGAGCAAGTTCGGCAAACGAAAGGCGATGACGAAGGCGTCCATGCCTCGTCCGGCGCCAAAAAGCGCGGCAAAACATTGGTCGCGCACCAGCCCCAGAACGCGGCTGAGCATCACCGCAAAACTCACAACCCCAGCGGCCTTCGTCGCCGATTGGCGATCACTTACTGCCATGCGGGTGTGTCATAGCTGAAAACCGGGAGAAGGAAACTGAAAAATCGCCGCCCCTTTGGGGCGAGGTTATCGGTCTTCCGTTTTCCGTTTTCGGTTTTCAGTTCGATGGCGTTGACGATTTGCGCTCCGAGAGGAGCGCTGGATGTTAGCCCTGGGTAATTGGTCCAAATGGGACTTGCCCTGAAAGGGCAACCGAATTTAGGCGTGCCAATTTTTGCAGGCGACGCCTTGGTCTGCCGCTCTTTCAGAGCGGGCTCGCCGCGCACCAAAACCCAGGGCTGAAGCCCTGGGCTACCATCTCGCGCCCCCTTCGGGGCGGCGAGTTTTCGGTTTTCAGTTGCCGGTTTTCAGTTTTCGGTTCGTAACTATCGATGATTCGCCTCTTTGCCCACGGCGATTGGTCGTGGCGTTGACTCGAAAACCACGCCCCAAAAAGGGGCTAACATCCAGCGCTCCTGTCGGAGCACCGAACCGAAAACCGAAAACTGAAAACTGAAAACCGCCCTGGAAGGGCTTGACCGCGTCCGTCCGCTCCATCAGCTTTACGCGCTGATTTCATGGAAATCTCGCTGCACCCCGGCCAGAACGATGAACTCCTTTACTCTAAGCTCATCGGACATCTGCAGGGATTCAATCGTACCGAAATTCGAGAACTCGAAGACCGCCTCGACGCGGTGTCGCGCGAACTCGGTGTGATATCGGAGGTCGCAGGTGAAGGACAACGTGTACCTTGGTCGTGCGACTTGCTCCCGCACCTTTTTTCCAGTGACGATTGGGATCAGATCCTTCTCGGGTTTCAACAGCGATTCCGGGCCTTCGAACACTTGCTGCAAGATGTTTACGGCAAACGCGAAATTCTGAAACAGAGTGTTTTGCCGATCCCATTGATACTTGGTAGTCCCAACTACCAGAGGAACGCCGTGGGTCTGCCGCGAGGCGGGGAACATTTCCTGCATCTCAGCGGCCTCTGTCTGGTGCGAACGACTTCCGGCGCGCTGGCTGTGAAACAGCATCTGCTGGGGCATCCTGAGGGCCTTTCCTATATGCTGCATAATCGGCGGCTGCTTGCCCGAGTGCTTCCCGAAATCTTCCAATTCCGGCCGATCGAGTCCATCACCGATGCTCCGACCCGGATTCTGATGACGCTGCAATCTGTCGCGCGCCGCCAAGCGCCTGCGGTGGTGTTGCTCACGCGCGGGCCGGCGGACGCATTGTATTCCGAGCATAGCTTTCTAGCGCGCAGGATGGGTATCCCGCTGGTTGAAAGCGGCGACCTCGTGGTCCTCGATAACCGGCTCTTCCTGCGAACCGTCTCAGGGCTTGAGCGGGTCGACGTCATTTACACGCGATTGGAAGACTCGCTCTTGGATCCGCTCGCATTTAATAGCGAAGGCGGAGTTCCTGGTCTCATTCATTGTATCCGTAAAGGAACCGTCTCGATCGTTAACGCTGTCGGTTCGCAGCTCGTGGATGACCGAGGTTTATTGCACTACTCGAACGCGATTATCCGGTTCTATCTGGGTGAATCTCCAATTCTTCCAACAGTTCAAACTTATTGGCTTGGCGACCTCGACCAGCGCGAGATGGTTCTCGAACGCCCCGATCGGTTTCGCCTCTACTCTGTCACTGGAGAAAGCTCGATTGACCAGAGTTTCTTGAGCGACGTTCTATCCGCGATTCGGAAGGCTCCCCATTTGTTTGTCGCTCAAGCGGTCGACGAAGGCGCCGAGGTCTCTCGGTTTTCAGATGGTAAGCTGATCCCGGCGCTGCAAGATCACATAGTCTTCGGAATCAGAGATGGAAAGCGGATCGACGCCTTCCCCGGTGCACTTACTCGCGTGTTCCGGCCGGCTGGCAAAGAAAAGGGCGATGAACGGATCAGCAGCCGAGACACCTGGATCCTGCGTGAAGCGGTACCCGTTCCTGCGACGCCCGGTCATCGCCAAGAAACTCTACCAGCGAGACTGGTAACGAGTCGGGTCGCAGAAGGGTTCTATTGGCTCGGGAGGTATCTGGAGCGGGCGCTCAATCTGGCAATGATGATCCAATTGATCGAGACGATCGAGACCGAAGAACTTAATGCTACCGAACGCAAACTCTATCGGCCGCTTTGGCGCCAGTTGTTGCCACCGCTCGACAACGGCACCAGGCAACGAAGACAAGGTATCAGCACGCCGCTGGAGCGTTATCGCCTCCTTCTCGATGCGGAAGAATCCGGATCTGTCGCATTCATGATTAAAAGGAGCGTGCGGAACGCTGATTCTTTACGCGAGGTGATCAGCCCGGAAGCATGGTCGGCGCTCGCAACCCTTCGTGCGACTTTCGTCCGGAATCGTTACCGATCGGAAACCGGTACACTCGAGGCTCGCAAAGCTGCGCGGCGCGTATCGGAAACAACCATTGGGTTGATACCACAGTTTTTTGCGACAGCGCGATTTTCGATGCTCACCGACGACGGCTGGCGCTTCTGCGAATTAGGGCAACTGGTAGAACGAGCGATCACCACGGCGAACGCGAGTTTTCGAGCGACGCAATCAATCGTTCAACGCTTGGAAGCTTCGCACCCGAGCGAGATCGAGTTGTCGGCCTTTCTCAGATTACTCGGATGCCGGGACGCGTACAGACGAGTCTATCAGAGCAGAGCTGAGCTCCCGCAAGTGCTTGAATTAGTGTGGCAGAACGCGGCAATGCCTCGGTCGGTCGCTTCGGCGCTCGGGCGATCGGCCGAGCTGATTCGGGCTTCCTTGCCCGAAAGCTCAGATGCAGGACAAACAGCGATCCGATTTATCGACAAACTGCTCCTCTCAATTCAACGCCTGGATTGGTACAGTTATTTCGGAACTGGCCAGGAGATTGAGCTGCTTCGTAAAGACGCCCTGTTAGAACAATTGAGTTATCTTTTGAGTGAGACTCAGAAGGCGCATCATGTCGTCACCGACAGTTTTTTGAACCAGCGGGCGGTACGCCCGCGGTAGGGTTCGCGCTCCTGCGCGACCTGGATCGAGGAGCAGCCGCGTCCTTGATATTCCACATCGCTGATCTCGAATTTTGTGAGGGGCCCTCGATTCACGTTCAATCGACGGTTGGCGGGTGTGAGTGGCCAGCGCTCGGTTCAGGTCGCGCAGGAGCGCGAACCCTACCAGCGCCTTT
>Ga0070706_100000709_pt1 | contig 37439 bp, 32 predicted proteins | sample KBSK5501metaG_FD_65476 | JGI IMG/M metagenome (GOLD analysis project Ga0070706, IMG submission 65476) | Corn, switchgrass and miscanthus rhizosphere microbial communities from Kellogg Biological Station, Michigan, USA - KBS K5-50-1 metaG | ecosystem: Host-associated > Plants > Roots >... | reverse complement strand
CATCCCTTCAACATCGTGGTAGATGGTCTCCTCATTGATCCCAAGCATTCGCAGAAAATCGGACAAAAGATGGTGTCGGCGCGTGATGTTTCGGGCCAGCGTCTCACCCGCGGTTGTGAGGACCAGCCCTCTATACTTTTCGTATTTCAAAAGCCCTTCCGAATCCAGGCGCTGAACCATGTTCGTGACGCTGGCCTGCGAAATCTTTAGCCCCTGCGCGATATCGGCCACACGCGCGTATCCCTTTGTATTTATCAGATCGAGGATCTGCTCCAGGTAATCTTCAACGGCTGAGGAGCGGGCTGCAGGTGCCTGCTTAGGCATAGACGACTATAAACAATGCCAACAACGCCGGCAATGCCAACAATGCCAACAGCGCCGACAGTGCCAACAATGAAGAAAGCATGCAGGGCTGAAACGTTGTTGGCAATGGTGGCATTGCCGGCGTTGTTGGCATTTTACTTGGGGTGGCCCAGTACCAAGCCATTTACCTGTTGATTAAACCCTATTGAGCTGACAAAGCCTCGACTCGCGTCAATTGTTCGAGTCTCCCGATTCACAGATGAAAGCTTGAGGCCCGCTTGAAGCGTTCCCGGAAGCTTCTGATGCCGAAGCGCTAGAACAGCGCACACCGTCTGAAAGAGAGCGCTTGCCCCAAGATTTTCGCCAATTGCCGGCTTCGGACAGTACACAGGCGCCGCTGGAAAAGCCGTCGAAAAGACTCTTTGCTCAGCCTCATCCGCAAAGGTCCCATTCGCGCTCGCTACAACGAAATCCACCGGCTCGCTGCCTGCTATCTTCGGAAATAGCTTCAATGCAACCTCACCGGCCTCGTGAATCGAGAAGAACGATTGCCCCGGATGCGAGTTGGCAATCTTGATGGCCCCGTTTCTCCCCAACACAACTGCAGCGGAACCCTCGCCGAAAACCGTTCCCGATTTCTTGCCATAAACCTCGAACCGGCTCTCGCGTTCCGCCATCTTCCAACTGGCGAATGCATCTGCCAAAAGCCAATCGGTCTCTTCTGTCCCAACCACCAGACAATGCTCGAGCTCAGGCTGCATCTCCAGAAGCTGGCATCCAAAATGGATAGCGCTTAGACCAATCGACGAATCTCCTACTACCGTATAACTTTGACCGTCCACTCCCAACAACGCAGCAACGTGGCTCGCCGCCGCGTTAAAAACAGTTTCGGGAAAAAGAAGAGGGCTCGCCGAATTCGCACCCACACGGGCAATTTCGTCGTAGAATCGCCTCGTATAGTTCACCCCGCCGGAACAGATCGCAAAAACCACAGCAATTCGCCCTCCCAGCTCCTTGCCTTGTTTCAGGCTTGCGTCGGTTAGCGCATCGAGGCTGGCAGCCGTGCCCAATAAAGAAATGGTTCCGGAACGCCGTAACCGAGGGTAGCGAGCCGCCTCGGACAAAAACTTCGGCGACACCGGACAACAATAATAAGCGCGATCAGCCATCGCCTGCGGCATAACAGCTCTGGCCGCTTCCTGCCCATCACACAGAGCAGCCCATGTCTGTTCAGCATTCGGGCCGACTGGACTAATCGCACCAACACCCTCAACAAAAACACTCATGCCGCGCGGAGAACTAGCGTCGCATTGGTGCCCCCAAACCCAAACGAATTCGAAAGCGCACACCGAATTTTGGCCGGCCGCGCCTCATTTCCGACAACTTCGAATTTCCAGCTTGGCTCAGGCTTCGAGAAATTGATGTTCGGAGGAAGAAACTGTTCTCGCAAAGCCAGCACAGAAAAGACCGCCTCAATTGCGCCCGCAGCGCCGAGCGCGTGCCCCATCATCGATTTCGTTGAACTTACCGGCACGCGTCCGAGCAGATCCGAAATCGCAATTCCTTCAGTCGCATCGTTGAAAACCGTAGCCGTCCCATGGCCGTTGACATAATCAACTTCTTCGGGCGCTGCCTTGGCCGATGCAAGCGCACGCTCCATCGCCAACCGGGGCCCGATCCCCGAGGGATGCGGTTGCGTGAGATGATATGTATCAGTTGAGATCCCGTATCCCGCTACTTCAGCAATTGCTGTTGCTCCGCGACTCGCGGCTGACCGTTCAGATTCCAAGATCAGAAATGCGGCTCCTTCTCCGAGCACAAGCCCGGTACGACTTACATCGAAAGGTCGTATTTTTTCCGACGTAGCCGCTTGTAATGAGTCGAACCCAACAAATACCAGTTCGCACAACGAATCGTACCCGCCGCACGCGATGCACTCATGTAAACCGCGGCTGACCAGATCGAATGCGTGCCCAATTGCATTTGAACCCGATGAACAGGCATTCGCGATGATCTGGGATGGAGCTCGGATACCGCACACCTGTTCCGCATCCAGAACTGCCTTTTGCGGTAGATAATTCGCCACCAAACGCGGGAACTGGCGGCGTGATGAATTCCCGCTCAGCAGACGTCGATAAAGGATTTCTCCATAGCTCATGCCTCCAGCGGTTGTGCCGACAACCATCAGTTCGGGCAGAGGGTTCCCCGCAGAGTTCCAGGCCTCACGCAATGCCATTGCCATCATGCCGGAACTTCGATGCAACCTGCTACCAGCCCGGGTCCGAGGTAACGCGTCCGCCAGCCATGCATCTGGAACATGCCCAGCCGTCTTGCATCTCGTTTTCGAGACGTCAAAACCCGTGACCTCAGTAACGGCGTCTCGTGCAACCCGAAGGGAGTTCAGGTTTTCTTCAGTGTTCGCCCCCAGCGGCGAGATGACCCCGATACCCGTAACTAGTACGCGGCGTTTGGCATTTGGCGCTTGGTGCTGGGAAGCCATAGTCAACTGTGACGAGTCAGTTCCTCGGAAAAACCCCTTACAGGAGATCATAGTGCAACGGACCCGCAACAACAAAAGTGGTTTCGGGTTCCGGGTTCCGCGTTCCGGGTTCCGGGTTCCGAGCACATTGCAGCCCTAAAACGTCTTCCAGAAAGCCGGAATGCGAAACCCGGAACCAATTCCCCTCGACGATCCGGGGATGTGGCTTAGTTTATAACCGAGTGTCAGAGCTAGTGCTGGTGTTAGTCGCCCGCGCTTGCGCCGGCAGAAGTATTGGAACGACAACGAGCACCGAAACTCCCATGCCTTCCCCATATCGTACCGAGAGACGCTATTCGACCGAGCGTTTCTTGCGGATGCTCGGTAACGCGGCTCGGCTTCGGTGTCCCCAGTGCGGCCAGAAACCGATCTTCGTTCCCTGGCGCAAAGTTCGAACCTTGCGCGACTGGTTTATGCCGCTGGATGGGTGCCCGCACTGTGGCTACGCGTATGAACGCGAACCCGGTTATTTCCTGATTTCTATCTGGGCAATCAATTACGGCGCTGGAGCATTGATCGGGTTGCTCATTTACCTGGTATTAGACTTCTGGTTCAAGCTACCGATTGAGATTGTCCTATTGCTGACTCTCCTTCCGCTCCCTGTTTTTAATTTCTGGTTCGCGCGGCATTCCAAAGCATTTTACTTGGCGTTCGATCTGTTTTGGGACCCTCACGGCCAAAGCGGCGACGATGACGGCGATGGTGGGACGCAGCAATCGCCAAGATCACCGGCATCGCCGGAAACAGTTGGCGGTGAGAAGTGAGAGGTGTGGAAGATGCCGTGCTTGACGATGAGCGCTTCGATGCTTTGGTTTGTGGCTCCTGGCTTCCGCCGTCGCTGAGGCTACGGCGGGACAGGCCTGAATTCTGAACGTTCTTCAAGTGATTTATCTCGATAACAACGCAACAACGCAGGTCGATCCGGAGGTTTTGGACGCGATGCTCCCATTCCTGCGGGATCAATATGGAAACCCATCCAGCGCCTACTCATTCGGTAAACGGGTTGCCCAAGCCGTTGATCGCGCGAGAGAACAGGTTGCCGCGCTGTTACACTGTGAACCGAACGAAATCCTGTTCACCAGTTGCGGGACCGAGTCGAACAATAGCGCAATTCAATCCGCGCTCATGCTTGATCCAGACAGAAAACATCTCGTTACAAGCAAGGTCGAACATAGCGCTATCAAGAAACACGCGGAATCCCTCGCGCGACGCGGTTACGAAATAACTTCGCTTGATGTCGATTCGGACGGATTGATCGATCTTGGTGAGTTGGAGCGTGCGATTCGTCCCGAGACCGCTCTGGTCTCCCTGATGTGGGCGAACAATGAGACTGGCGTCCTTTCGCCGATTGCTGAAGCTGCAGATATTTGTCGTTCAAAAGGCACATTGTTCCATTCGGACGCAATCCAGGCTGTCGGAAAAGTAGAAATCGACGTCAGCGCGATCCCGGTCCAGTTCGTTTCACTTTCCGGACACAAATTTCATGCCCCGAAAGGGGTCGCTGCCCTTTACATCAACCGAAAGACACGCTTCAACCCGTTCTTGATTGGTGGCAGCCAGGAAAGCGGTAAGCGGGGTGGAACAGAAAACACACCGTACATCGTTGGAATCGGCAAAGCCGCCGAGCTCGCGGCTGCCCATTTCGCCGAAGAGGATCGCAACGTCAAACCACTGCGTGACCGGTTCGAGCAACATTTGTTAAAGGTAGTACCAGGAGCCCAGCGAAACGGTCATCCGACAAACCGTTTGCCCAACACGTCGAGCCTGGCGATTGATGGAGTCGATTCCGAAGGAATGCTGATGCTCCTCGACAAAGAAGGCGTCTGTTGCTCCGCCGGTTCAGCCTGCACATCAGGTTCATTGGAAGCGTCTCACGTCCTCAAAGCGATGGGATTCTCAAACGAACGCGCCCGCGGCAGTCTCCGTTTTTCCCTGAGCCGCTTCACCACTTCTGCAGAAATCGATCAAGCCTTGGAAATCATCCCGAGAGCCATCGAAAAGTTGCGATCAATGAGTCAAGGTGTTCTGGTCGGATAGGAACTCCGAGTTCAATTCGCCTTCGATGCGCTTGGCGGCTGTGACGATGCTTTCGCATAAAACGAGAAGCGGCAAGTCCATCAGGGTCGGAAAAGCGAAGGTTTTACGTTTCTAGAATTTCTTCTCTACCGAAATATAGAAGAAGCGCTGAATTGGGGTTGCGGAAGCAGTATCAAATCCCGCCGTCGAATCCTGGAACGGAGGTCGCGTATCGAATATATCATTAATCCCAAACGTAAAGGTCGTTCCGGCAAGCCATCGCCTCCATCCTGCACTCCTACCTTCTGGCTGAGGCGAGATCGCTTTCTCTCCGACAATCCTCTTGCCCTCTTTGTCGTAGCCAGGTTTCGCGGTTGCTGGCGTGATCTCCTCCGGTTTGCCAAATGTATAGGAGATCTGCCAATCGAAGGTTGTCCAGCTCCCGACTACGTGAGTGTCAGGAAATCCGAAGTTGGGATCCCGTAGATCCAATCCGAGCCCTTGGAAATCGTTAATATCATGTTCAGAGTCCAGGTAATTGATGGTCAGACCAGTGCGGAATGTGTCGACGCCAAAAACTGTCTTCGAGTAAAAGATGCTCCCCGTTAGCTTGAAGTCGGGAGCAACCGGGAACGACGGGGCGAGGCTGTTGGTCACGTTAATGACTTGGCCGCCCACGGTGTTCTGCTGACTGACGTGGTAATTCCAAGTCGCGTCGACTGCCAAATTCAGCTTGCCCCAGTTATATTCTTTGGTGACATAACTCGCCCCGAAATCCAAGGCGTCCACCCGGACCGCACCGAGGTTTTCCAGCGGATCATTCACTTGCAGGATATTGCCAAACGGATCGCGCGTGACGAACCCGGGAAAGAGAGCCGGATTGTCGACGACAAACTGCGGGTTGATGGTGTTGATCACACTTCGTTTGGAGATCTCAACCCAATCGACGTACGCGGTAAAGCCGTTGGCCCAACCCCACCAACTGTGATCGGGATCCTGCGCTCCTGGTCTCCAAACAGCGCCGAGATAGTAACTATAAGCAGTTTCCGGTTTCAGGTTCGGGTTGCCAACGGTCCGCAACGCTACTTCGTAAAACGTTCCATTGGGGGGAGGCGGCACCCTAGGGTCCGTAACAAAGGTGAATGCTTGGATTGGCGCAGAAAAGAGCTCGGTGACTGATGGAGCACGGAATCCCTCCGAGTAGCTTGCGCGGATGGTCAGATCATCAAAAGGTTTGTAACGAACCGAAAGTTTCGGTTTCCACGCCTCCCCGAAAGAGCTGTAGTCGTCGTAACGCTCGGAGAGCACGAATTCCAGCAGGCGAGCCCCAGGCCAAGACCATTTTCCACCCAGAATAGGAATCGTCAGCTCACCATAAGCAGCCTTCACGTAGTCACTACCACTGGCATTCCCTCCGCCACCAGAAGCTACAACATTCCCGTGTCGGGAGTTTTTGTCTTTGTAGTCAATGAAATCGTTGCTGCGATACTCGAGACCGAAACCTGCCGTCACGGGCGCAGCCGGCAAATCAAAAAGCTCGCCGCCGGCGGTTAACGAGAGCTGGACCAAGTTCGTTCTAGCATGATCGTTTGTATGAACCTTAATGGCGTTTATCAGGCGCTGGTTCTGCGCGTTGGGTATAGTCTGATCGATGAAAGGGTTAAAAAAGATCCCTTGAAAGCCTGGCAAGGTACCATCCAATGCGGCTAGCAAACCGCTCTTCGTCACGAAATTTGACGTCTCCTGGTGCCCATCAACCTCTGAGTACACAAAACTTGCATCCACTGTCCAGTTCTTCGGAAGATTAATGAGCTGGATACCGCCAAGGTTTCGATAGGTTTCAATCTTGGTATCGGTCAACCTCGGACCGGCCTCTAACAGACGAAGCTTAGTGTCCAAGTCCTCGCCGGTTGGATTAAATGGATTTGTAGAGGGAGTGACAATAAAATCGGTGTTCGACACCGGCGATGCGGTGAAACTGGCTTTCTCGTGATTGTACTGATAGGAAAACTCGTCATAGAGCTTCACATACTGGTTCAGCTGGTAGGTCATTTTCACAAAAGCGCCTACCTTTTCTTCCCGCGGAGAAAGCTGAACTCCCGGAACGGTATTGTATCTCTCGCTGGGGCCGTTTAATACAAGCGTGCTGGTTCCCGGAGTAACATTGTAAGTGTTACCAGTGGTTACCCCGACAAATTTTCCGGCAGGCGCTGTGGACGAGCGCAGGTCGCTCAGATCCGCTCCGCGCTTGAGATGGTTTACATCCGCGGAAAACCCGCGATCTGCTGCGTCGATCGGGCTGCTTTGATAATAGTCGAATGCCGCTAAAAGAGTAAACTTGGAGTTCTCGCTGAACTGTTTAACAATCCCGGCAGTCGCCTGCGCGTGGTAGACCTCGTAATCGCCTCGTTGGCTAATGCCCCAATAACCGAAGATATCGCCTCCATTGTAGTCGTTCTTCAGAATGACGTTGACTACCCCAGCGATCGCGTCCGATCCATAAAGCGCACTGGCGCCATCTTTTAACACCTCGATGTGATCGACCGCAGCCAGCGGGATCGCGTTCAGATCGACAAAGCCCTGAAAACCGTTCTGCGGGAACGGAAAGATTGCTTGCCGTTTGTTGTCGATCAGGACAAGCGTTGAGCCCGTACCAATCCCGTACAAGTTTACCTCCGATGCGGCTGGCGAAAAAGTGGCACCCGTATTGACGAACGGCGTAAATCCCTGGTTATTCGACGGGAGCCTCTGGATGACTTCCGACACCGTCTGGTCGCCTTGTTGCTCGATATACGTGCGATCGAGGGTCGTCACCGGCTGGGCGCCCTCGCCAATTTTCGGCACGACATATCCAGTAACGGTTATTCGTTCAAGCTCCCCACCTTGACTAGCAGCCGCAGCTGCCTGGCCGGTCGCTTGTGCGGCCTGCTGCCCATTAACTACCACAGAACTGGCGATAAGCGTGACCGCAATCAAAGTCAGACCAGCAAACAATTGATGTCTTCTAATCATTCTGGCTACTCCTGAAAATCGGTAGAGGAACGGCTGGTCGCGCTCATCCAGTCTTCGCGAAAGCAGAACCCCCGGCGTTTAGAAGGGATCGATAATATGCTGCCGCCCGCGCATCAAGAAGAAAAAACTTTGTTGAACAGTATTTGGCGTTTTATATTATTACGGCGCGAAGCTGATCTGAAAAAGAGTCGTCCGAACCCAGAGAACCTAGCTCATTACGGCACCGCCAATGACAGGGTTCTCCGTCCAGATGCAGTCACTGCTCGATCTGAGCACTGATCCGGAAGTTTCGGACCCGAACATCCACGATGTTCGGCGTTAGCGGGGGCACCTTTTTACCAGTCAGATAGTTCTGATCTGAAGTGATGGTCACTCCCCTAGCCCAACTACGGACACCGGCACGTTCGCCCGCTACGCTTGGTCCCAAAGCAATCACTCCGCCAACTAAATGGATACCGCCTTTCAAAACATCCTCAGGATGAACCAAGCCAGAAATGATCACTCCGTGGACCTCAGAATGGGCTGAGACTGGACCAGATGGGACGGTCGGTGTTGGTTGGCTGTGTTCCCGGCGGGTTCCAGCGAGGGAGATTAGGCACCGCGTTGAGAACAGAGATTTCTTGTGTCCATCCCTTGTCTGGCCCAACAAGTAATGTGAGTCCTCCGAACGTGTCTGACGAGATCCGAATCCGACCATTCGGAATCTCCTTATTCGTAACAACGCTTGAATAAGTTTGAACCCCCGGCTGAGCGAAAAAGTCCAGAATGCGTTCTCGGGTTGCGCCTGGCCCTGCGTAGCCTAACTGTCCTCCCAAAGTGGGCATCATAAATGACACCCCTGTATCAAGGTTCTGGAATGTAATATGGGCTACGGCTGACGTACCAGAATCCACGAGTTGCACGGGCCCAACCTTCGCTGTCCAGGAAACAGTAAACTGCTGCCCCTGAAAATCGTAGATTGGACTTTCCGCACCGATACACGCTGCCGAAAGTAAAGGGAGCAGACTTGCAAGATAGATTGCCTTTCCTGGCATCAACATGCGCTCCGTTTTAGTGATTCGCTATCCCTCGTAATCTTTGTCTTGCGTGATTACAAGAACTTTTCCGTTTTTTGTTTTTTCTTTTCTGAGAGCGACTGCGTGCGACTGCGAAGATCAAGCCGCAAACGAAAGCTGCGTCAGCGCTTCCCGGGAGCCTGAAATTCAACCGGAACGATGAAGGTCCCTGACGCGTCTTCCTTGAATTTCCAGTTGCCTCGAACCCAGCGCTCAGCTGGTTTGAGAAGTTCTTGCCTGCCTGAAACGGGTTCCACGTTGATGATCTTCCCTTTCTCCACTTCGATCTTTAACCGAACAATGAGGTCGCGTTCTGCCACAGATTGTGAGGGCTGTGGAGCAGGCTGTTTCTCGCCCTGCGCGATGCCCGATCCTGGCAATAAAAGAAAAGGGACTGCGATCACGAGTAAAAGACCGGCAAAGAACGTGCGGCCATTGTTCATAAATGCCGAAACAGAGGTGACGCTGGAATCACAAGCAAATCAGCCGGCCCGCGCGTTTTTGGAGGCCGGCATCGATTTGACTTAGTGCGCTAGAATGAACGTCACCGGAAGGGTGAACGTACCGCTTATGTTCGGAGCAAATTTCCAATTCCCGCGTACCCAGCGGGCCGCTGCACTGGAAAGCATCGGCGGACCCGAGGCGGCTGAGACATCGGTAATGTTCCCGTTCGAAACTGTAATAGTCACCTTTACATCACCCGTGATGTGCATCTGAAGCGCCTGCGGCGGATAAGGAGGTTTCGGGCTGCGGATCAGCATATTCGACCGCGGCCCACCGGTTCCGGTTCCGCCAGCGACGCCACCTTGCGAAGCAGGTTTTGCGTTCGGCGGATTTGGTCCCTTGGGTGTTTGCTGGGGTTTGACCTGCTGCACCGGCTTTGATGGAGGCGGGCTGGGAGTTGGAGTCGGTTGAGGAACTTCGAATTCTGGTGGTTTCTCCAGCGGCGGAGGCGTTGGCTCCGGCTCAGGCGGAGGAGTCGGCTCCGGCTCGGGCATTGTCTCCTCTTCCTGCAGCAAAGGCGGAGCGTCGTTGGCATCGAGAGTCGTCAGTTCGACTGGCGGTGGAATATACGGTTCCGGCCATTTGAAGTACCAGCCACCCCAGACTCCTAGTGCGTTGAGTCCGGCCGAGATTGCCAAAAATATAAGTAATGGAGGCCCGTGCGTCGTTTTGATCGCACGCTGCAAATCGACAGCCGATGATGGATCATGCCCCGGTTTTTGCTTCAATTGCTGCTTGGCCATGACAAAGAAGGGTTCCTACTGAGATGGAGAGGACTGTGCAGGTGGCGCCGGAGCTGCAGGCGGGTTCTCTGGCGTAGCGGGAGCTGCAGGCGCGTTCTCTGGCGTAGCGGGAGCTGCCGGAGCGTTTGCCGGAGGGTTCCCCGGAGCAGCAGGGGCTGCCGCAGCCGGTTCACCCGCTGCCGCGGCCGGTTCACCCGCTGGCGCGGCCGGTTCACCCGCTGCCGCGGCCGGTTCACCCGCTGGCGCGGCCGGGCCGGCCGCTGGAGGAGGACCCATTGAAGGCGGCGGCGCTTGTAGCGTCTCAGTAATCTTGGTCTGCAGACTGACCTTTTCCAGACCCGACTTGCGGCACTGGTCGAACACGTACAGGAACGTTTCGTACGTCGCCTTCGGAACAGTGCGGATAAAGATCTTCTGATCCTTGTTTTGCTCGTAGATCTGTTTGAACTTGGCCGGGACGTCGTTCTTAGCGACTTTATCTTGCCCGAAATAAATATCATCCAGCGCATCAACACCGACGATCAGCAGGTCTGGCTTCTCATTCGGTTCTGCGGCCTTGGCGGTCGGGAGATTCACATCGACCCCCTTCATGTTGATCATTGAAAGGCTGACCAGCATGAATGAAGCCAGCAAGAAAAACATGATGTCGATCAACGGAATGATCTCGATCCGCGCCTTCTTGATCGGTACCGGCGTACTATGTTTAACGGGTTTCATCGTGCTCGGTAGAAAAACTCTAGCATATCTGGCGTCTGCGCATCGTTAGCGCACGAATCCCATCCTACTTGCCCGCTGCCGCGGGATTTTCAGGCGCTTCTTTAGCCTCGAGGCTAACCTTCACGATTCCAGCCAACCGGCACTTATCGAGGATGTACGTAAATGTGCCGCAGCTCGCCTTCTTCTCGCCGCGGATAAAAACCCGGACATTGTGATTGTTATTATACAACTGTTGAAAACGAGAGAGGACGTCATCCTTCTCAACCTTCTGTTCCTCGAACCAGATATTGTCCGCCGCATCGATGGTAACGATCGTGAAATCCGGCCTGGTGTTCGGTTCCGCGGTCTCGGCGGTAGGAATATCGACAGTCTTCCCTTTGACGTTGATCATCGACAGGCTCACCAGCATGAACGAGGCGAGCAGGAAGAACATGATGTCGATCAGCGGGATGATCTCGATCCGCGCCTTTTTAACTAGTCCGTGCGAACTCTGACTGCTGCCGTGCATCTTGTTCTGTAGAAACGATGTTGTTGTTGCGGGTTTGCAGCGAGTGAATCATCAGAATCACGTTATTCGATGCGGATTCGAGCTCGAACTGCAGGCGAGCCACTTTCGCGTTGAAGAAGTTGAAAAACACCAGGGAGAAAATGGCGATGCCAAGACCGCAGGCGGTCGCGATAAGCGCTTCACCGATACCGCCGGAAACCTTACTTGGATCCAACCCTCCGGACTGAACGGCGTTGAAGGAGCCCATGATTCCAGTCACGGTTCCTAGCAATCCGAGCAATGGGGCCAAAGTGACCATCGTGTCCATCACTGACATGAAGCGTCCTGCACGCTGAAGCTCGACGCCGGCCGCAACCTGTAGCGCGCCTTCGATCGATGCGTGCACGTGATTGAGTCCATGGTAAACCGTTCGCACCAGAGGATCTTTAGAACCACGACCCAAATTCACCGCTGCGGCGACATTGCCCTGCTCAAGAGCGGCGTAAACTTGGTCAAGTTTGTTTGGATCTCTTCGTGTGCCCTCGATCGTCCACCAAACGACGCGTTCCAGGATCACCGCGATGGCGACGATCAAGGTCGCCACAATCGGGTACATGATCGGGCCGCCCTGGACAAATTTCTCGAGCACTACGTTGCCCTTGGCCCATGCCGGGATGACATGGCCTCCGGTGGCCGAAATGGCGGCCAGGACGGGCACACTATTCGATAACAGAGTTACCATATTTTATGTTCCAACAATCTTGAGGTTTTTGACTACTGCAGCTATTCGACGTTTGATTCGTCTTATTTAAGGTGGCGTTTATTGAGCAAGATCCCTGCCATCCCAGTCGCAAACTTCTCTATCTCTGATTTGCTGACTCGTTTGGGGGGGGATCCGCAACTTTTAAAGCCTTTCTTCTCAGTGCAACCCGTAGATTACTCCGAAAACGTAGGCAGTCAAAGTGACTGATTTTTATCAGAGTGCAACCGAATTGTTGACTAAAAATTGTTCAAGCAACGCGTCGGTGCAACCTTACAATTCATTAATAAAGACGGTGATAGCTTTTCGAATATTCGGTTAACGACGCCTTCAACGCTACAGTTTGCCGTCAAAAGTCTGCCGTTTAAGAAAGCCGCGGACCCGGCGCATTCCGGGCACGTATCACAGATTAGCGATCACGGGGCGGTGGAAGCACCCTATCTGGAAGCAATCTCCCGATGCAGGTACTCGGTGAGCTCCGGATGTTGCACGCGATCAACCACTTCGTTCAAAAAACCGCGCACGATCAATTGTTTCGCGGGCAGATCTGCAATACCGCGGCTCTTCAGGTAAAAGAGTTCTTCAGGCTCTACCTGGCCGGAAGTTGCACCATGGGTGCAACGGACATCGTCGGCCAGGATTTCCAAACCCGGCATCGAGTTAGCTTCCGCGTCATCGCTCAGCAACAGGTTACGTACCTTCTGATACGCGTCGGTCCGATGCGCTCCGGGCTCGACCTTAATCAATCCCGAAAAAATCGTGCGCGCCTTGTCGTACAACGCGTTCTTATATAGAAGATCGCTGGTTGTATCGGGATGCAAATGATCCTGCAATGTGCGCTGATCAAACTCCTGTTCTCCTCGAGCAATGGAGAGCGCCAGCATATCGCTACGCGCACCTCCACCGACCATGCGGCTCATGCTTTCAAGGCGCGAATATTTTCCTCCGAAATTCACCGCAAGATTGAGGGCATTAGCGTCTTTCTCTACCACCGTAGAGTTCACCTGGATCGAAACAAACTTTGGACTCCACTCCTGGACGCTGACGTAGTTCAATTTCGCGCCCGGCTTCAGGACGAGATCATTCACTCCGCAGGCAAAGCCGCGGTGCTCTGGATCGACCGACACGAAATGTTCCAGCACTGTCACCCGGCTAAGATCTTCGGCGATCACCAGCGTGTGAGGAAAAACAGAGGCCTCATCGCCTTCACAAAGGTGAAACACTTCAAACGGAGCCGTCACTTCTACTCCGCGCGGGACACGCAATAAAACACCGGCCTTAACCCGAGTAGCATGCAGCGCAGCGAATTTCTTTGACCCAAGCCGCACGGTCTGAGCCATGAAATGTTCCCGCAACAATTCGGAATGACTCACCAGCGCCTCAGCAAGAGTCGTGAAAATGACTCCAGCTTCGGCCAGTTTCCGGTCATACAATTCTGCACTGATCAGGCTCTCATTCGCGAAAATGATCCGACCTGCCGGTTTTCGGTACTTCCTTGCATCGACGATAGATTGGACGTCGGCAGAAAATTCGCCTGCGACCGGGAATTGGTTAATTGCAACGTTCTTAATGGACGAAAACCGCCACATTTCGTCGGTTCGCGCCGGAAACGGTTCATTTTCAAACACCTTTTGCGCTTCGGATTGCTGTTCTGAAAACCAATCCGGCATTTCAAGCGCTGCCGGTTGAGTCCTGGAAAAAGGTTCGTCGGTCACGGTTGTCATGCTAGTAAGAATGTCGCCCAAATTAGAGCGATCACCCACGTTTGCCTTTGTGGGCCTTAACGGCGTTGTGGGCACTCGAGGGCCCTTTTCCTTACCCAACCGATCCCTCCATTTCGAGATCGATGAGTCGTTTCAGCTCAACGCTGTACTCCATTGGAAACTGTCGCACCAGATCGTTAACGAAACCGTTCACTGCGAGGCTCATTGCCTGGCCTTCGCTTAGCCCGCGCTGTTGCATATAAAAGATCTGCTCCGCGCTGATCTGGCTGACCGACGCCTCATGCTGCGCAGCGTTGCCTGTTCCGCGCACCGTAATTGCTGGATAAGTATCTGTGCGGCTATGCGCGTTGATCAACAGAGCGTCACACTCCGTGTTGTTCTTACAGTGCTTCAAGTGCTTAGGCACATGCACGAGCCCGCGATAGGTCGCTCGGCCTTTGCCAACACTGATACTCTTGGAAACAATATTACTCGTCGTCTCGTCGGCGGCATGAATCATCTTCGCACCAGTGTCTTGATGCTGGCCGTCGCCTGCTAGCGCGATACTGATGACCTCGCCGCGCGCCTTACGACCTTTCAGCACCACCCCCGGATATTTCATCGTCAATCGCGAGCCGATATTGCAGTCGATCCACTTGATCTCAGCTTCTTCGTGCGCCAACCCACGTTTAGTCACGAGATTGAATACGTTCGGCGACCAGTTCTGCACCGTGATGTACTGGATCTTCGCGCCGGGCAGCGCTACCAGCTCGACTACCGCAGAGTGTAACGTCGCCGTCGTAAATTTCGGCGCGGTACATCCTTCCATGTACATGACCTCGGATCCCTCATCCGCGATGATCAATGTCCGTTCGAACTGGCCAAAGTTTTCCGCATTGATCCGGAAGTACGCCTGGAGCGGATGGTTTACTTTCACGCCCGGCGGAACATAGATGAAGCTTCCTCCGCTGAAGACGGCGCTGTTCAACGCGCTGAATTTGTTATCTCCAGTTGGAATCACTTTACCAAACCATTTCCGGAACAGATCCGGCCGCTCTTTGAGGGCATCCGTGCTGCCCATAAAGATCACGCCCTGATCGGACACCGCCTTCTTGATATTCGAGTAGACCGCTTCGCTGTCGAACTGCGCTTCCACGCCAGCCAGAAATTTCCGTTCACTTTCTGGGATACCCAATCGTTCGAATGTTCGCTTGATATCCTCAGGCACCTCTTCCCAACTACGCTTTGGAGCGTCACCAGATGCTAGGTAATAGCGGATCTTGTCGAAATCGATCACCTCAAGCTCGCGGCTTGCCCAATGGGTCGGCAACGGTTTGCTGTTGAAAACGCGGTAAGCGTTATGACGAAACTCGCGAATCCACTCCGGCTCTTGCTTAGCCTCAACGATGTAGTCGATCGTCTTTTCCGTTAAGCCAACACCGGCGTCTTTCTTCGCAGCAACGTTGTAGTAGAAATTGCCGATGTCGCGATCGATGTCGATTGTGTTGGGTTCAGTACTCATCGTTTCTTCTCCTCTATCCTTTTTAGCTGGCTGCAACCGGCTCCTTGCGTTCTCCCCCCCCGGCCTTCAACCAGTCGTAACCCTTCGATTCCAATTCCAATGCAAGATCCTTGGCACCACTACGAACGATCTGTCCCTCATGCATCACATGAACGTAGTCTGGTATGATGTAATTCAAGAGACGCTGATAGTGCGTAATTAGCAAAATCCCGATGTCGGGTCCACGCAGCTTGTTCACGCCCTTGGCCACAACTTTCAGCGCATCGATGTCTAACCCACTATCAGTTTCATCGAGCACCGCGAATGCCGGTTCCAGAATCGCAAGCTGCAGGATCTCGTTTCGTTTTTTTTCGCCACCTGAAAATCCTTCGTTCACGGAACGAGCAGTGAATTCTCGCCGGATCTCTAGAAGATCCATCTTCTCGTAGAGGCGCTGATAAAAGTCGGTAGCATCCAGTTCTTCACCTTCATGCAACCTCGCTTGAATCGCAGCCCGCAGGAAGTTTGCGTTGCTCACGCCGGGGATCTCCATCGGATACTGGAACGCCATGAATAGGCCTCTCCGTGAGCGCTCATCCGGCTCCATCTCCAGGATACTCTCGCCATCAAGCAGAATATCGCCATTGGTTACCTGGTAATCGGGATGACCCGCCATGACCTTCGCCAAGGTACTTTTACCGGAGCCGTTGGGACCCATCACCGCGTGGACTTCCCCTTGGCTGAACTCGAGGTTCAACCCACGAATAATTTCCTTCTCTCCGATTGCGACTCGTAGATCTTTGATAACAATAGAACTCATAAGTTCGGCTTCGAACATTTCGGACAGAGCCCGCGGAGCGAAACCTCTGCGTGGCTCACCGTATAACCACCGGCCAAGCTCCAACCTTTCTTCACTGGCGTTTCAACATCGGAAACTGTCCCGCATGATTCGCAATAAAAATGGCTGTGTTCCTTCAGATTCGCGCAGTAACGGGTCGGCGCGCGGTTCAGGTTCACCTGTTTAACCAATCCGCTGGCGACGAGCGCATCGAGGCAGTTGTAAATCGTCGCCAACGAGATGGACGGCATATGTCTCTTTGCCCTCAAAAACAGCTCCGTCGCAGTAGGATGATCTCTCTTTTGCAACAAGATTCCGAAAACTTCCTCCCGTTGCCGAGTAAGCCGGATCCCATTTGCGGCGAGTTGATGGGCGATATCAGGTGACAATTTCACAGCGCTAAACGAATCTGCCACCGGTTAGAACAAGAGCAAGAATAATTCTAAATCGGAGCAGCTAGAAGCCAGGAGCCAGGAGGTGCCAGAGCCTGGGCACAAATAGAATAGTACCTGTAACCAAAGCGGCTATTGCAGAAAGAAGGACGGCGGCAGCCGCTAGATCCTTAGCGTCGCGTGCGATCGGGTCGAGGCCTGGTTGGTGCAGATCGTTCGTCCGTTCCAAAGCTGTATTTATGGCTTCCGCAACAAGGACTATTGCGATTGTGATGACCAGAATTAGCCATTCGAAGAGAGCAAAGCGAAAGAATGCGGCAAGGCCGATCGCAACCGCTGCTGCAAATAGATGAATCCGAAAATTCCACTGGCTAGCGACGAGCAGCCAGAGCCCCCGTCCTGCATGTCGAAAGCTCACCAGCCTTCGAGAAATCCAGCTGCCTTTCTTTGGTGACACGCTCGACAATGCCATTAGTCTCTTGAGCATCCAACTCCCGTCTCCTAGCGCCTGACTCCTGACTCCTGTCTCCTGACTTCTCGCACCTCCCCATTGACGTCCTTCTTCCTTCGACTAATCTCCAGGCCTGATGAAGAAGATCCTGCTCCTGATCGCTACGATTTCTTTTGCCTGCGGCGCCTGCGAACGTCATCCCGCGGACCAACTTCCCAAAAAAGAAGAAGGAGGGGCGAAAGAAGAACCGGCAAAGCCCGCTGAATCGCCAGCGAGTCCCAAGTCTTCACCGGAAACCACGCCAAAGTCCTAGCAATTTCTGGCGGGGCAAAGACGGCTCTGCAACCTTCGCCCTACCGACCCCCGGGGTCGGCCCCATGGCTGGTAGGACGAAGCTTGCTGAACTGGCAAGGCGCTACGCGCACATCCGAATATACAGCACCAAATTTTTTCGCTTTCTCCGAAGCAGACTTTGATTTATAGAAAGCCTGGGCAATGGAGTTTGCCTTCCCTCGTTCACCGGGAGAACTGCCGAACGGCTAATAACTCCTACCAAACCATTAATTGGCAAGGTAGGAATGAAGCTCCCGAGTTTCTCTTTTCGTGCTAGGTCCTTGCGTGCTGCAAACAGCGCCATCGTCATAGAAAGAGCTGGATCACGTTCACAAGCTCGGGGTCTTTCACCAGTCTTCGAGTCCGATCCTTGCGCTCAATCCAAAATCATCGCATGAAAACAGTGAACGAGAATAAGACGATCAAAGAAGGTCTGTCCGACGCAGCTGTCCTGTCAGCATTGGAGTCCCTTCCTCTACCAATCGGAACTTTTGCGGGGTCAGAAGACCGTATCGTGCGCATCCGAAATGGCCAAATCATTCCCGCAGATGCCGGAAGCCAAGGGAAAGGTCAAAACTGATGCACAGGAAAGAGCTGGTTCAACAGCTTCGAGAGGTTTACTCGGAACGAAGGAATCTCTTGCTGATTGGCCCGGCCGGCATCGGCAAGACGACGCTATTGTTGGAAATAAGACAGAGTTTGTCTCTCGAGATCTGCGACGACGCTTCTAGTCTTGGCCGTGTTTGTAATAGCCTGGAGCAGCGACTTGGCTGGAATAGCGGTAAGCTGACGCTCATCGAACGTAAGAATCGATTATTGCGTTATCTTGGCCAGCGACCGGAACCTATCGTATTCGACAATCTGGCTTCTGTGCCCCCAGGGGTTGCCGGATTCATCGCCTATTTAACGCGCCACGCGCCGGTTTGGATCGCATGTCGTTCCGACCGGCGCAAGGATGTTGGCCATATTTGGGAGCATCTCTACCGCTTCAAACGAATTGAAGTTCCACCGATGAGTTTGGCCGAAACATCGGCAGTCATTGAACGAGCGGTTGCACGTGGGATCGTCCAAAGCGACGCATTTCGATATGCAACCGATATCTATCGGATCAGCCACGGCATACCTTTGATTCTCGATCAACTGTTGGCCGAGCTGGCAAATCGCCACTACCGGATGGGTCATTCGTCGGGCCTGAGGCTCCTTGCGCTGGATCGCAAAATTCGCCTACTGGAGGCGGCAACATCCAAATCGCTTCGATGAGAGAAGAAGAGACTTTCCGACTGCGAGCTCACGAAAACGTTACTGGCGCGGGTATCCCGGCCGAACTGAGCATGGCTCCCAACGATCTCCAAACGTACTTGGAGCGATGTTGACGAACAATACTGCCCCGTTTCAGAGCATCCTCTTCGCACGAAGCGAGGACCGACGGACAACGACGACTGAGCCGCCCTTTTTTCGAGATCTGAATCTCGACCAAATTGTTAATGCGATCACCGCAGGCAGAGGGCACTACGACATAAAACCCTTCTTTTACGCCTCGCTGCACGACGCCGATGCGATCGAGTACAGGCAGCAGATATTCAAGGACCTCGAAGACTCGGCGCTGTTGTGCTCTCTCCGAGCCTTTAGCAAGAGTATGGTAGAGATGCGAGAGCATCTCGGCTGGGCTAACAGATTCCACTATCGACTACAGCGGCAAAGATGGTTTTTGGACGCTGCAGCGATTTATTGCGACCTGATCATAAACCTGACCAATCAGCTGTCCCGGTTCACCCTCGAATCAAAAGGCCTTCTAAGCGTCCGGGAATACTTAAGCGGTTATATCGAATCGGACCATTTTTTGCATCTTTTGCAGCAAACGCATAAACTCAACGGAGACCTGGCCGCCATCCAATACTGTATTCGCATCAAAGGCGGTGGCTTCAGCGTCCGCAAACTCGCTTCCGAACGAAATTACAGCGCCGAGATAGAAGCAACATTCTCAAAATTTCAACAGGGATCGGTCAAGGATTACCGAGCGCAATTTACGGAATCGGCGCAGATGAATCACATTGAGGCCAAGGTATTGGAGTTCGTCGCGCGGTTGCATCCGGAAATATTTTCCTCACTGAACCAGTACTGCGTCGAAAACACCGATTTTGTCGAGGGGACAATTGCCGAGTTTGATCGCGAAATCCAATTTTACCTCGCTTATCTCGATCACATCCAGAAGTTCAGATGCCGAGGGCTGGAGTTCTGCTACCCGACCGTATCTGATCGTCCGAGCGAGCTTCACGGCGCAGAGGTATTCGACCTCGCTCTGGCCGACAAACTCTTTCGTGCGGATGGGTCCGTGGTGCCCAACGATTTCCGTCTGGAGGGAGCTGAACGCGTAATCGTAGTATCCGGTCCAAACCAGGGCGGCAAAACGACCTTCGCTCGCGCATTCGGTCAAGCACACTATCTGGCGTCTCTGGGCCTGCTCGTTCCAGGAAAGGAAGCGCGGCTCTTGCTATTTGATCGACTGTTTACACACTTCGAACGAGAGGAACAATCGAAGAATTTTCGGGGCAAACTGCAGGATGACCTATTGAGAGTCCGCGAAATTTTGATAGGCGCCACCTCAAACAGTCTTCTTATCATCAACGAGATATTTACGTCGACCACTCTCCGGGACGCACTTTTCCTGGGCGCCCATATCATGAAGAAGATCGTCGACCGGGGCTCGCTGTGTGTCTGGGTCACATTTGTCGACGAACTCGCTTTGTTTGGCGAACAAGTCGTGAGCGTGGTCGCCACAGTTGATCCCAATAATCCGAGTCTGCGGACATTCAAGATTGTTCGGTCACGAGCGGATGGACTCTCTTACGCGATGTCGATCGCGGAAAAATACGGGCTCACCTATAGGCGCCTCCAGGAACGTATAAGACAATGAAGGCATTCCTCATGCATGCCGACCGCGATTTCGATCTGGAGCAGAAGCCGCCCTGGAATGAGCAAGCGCTACTGCAGGATCTGGAACTACCGTCGTTGTTCAGCGCAATGGCCCAAGGTGACGAATTCTTGTTCGAAGTGGCGAAGAGCGCAATTGTCTCAGGTATAGATTTGAATGTCAGCGCTGTAAGGTATCGCCAAGACATTTTGAAAGACTGTCTTAGAAATCCTCTCATTGTTAGAAGCCTTTACGATCTATCAATTCGGGCAATCGAAACTCCAAAAAAAATCTCGTGGGGAATCTGGGGGATGTTTCCTGAGTCCATCCTCACTAGATCAATTGATGTCTTGGGCCTGCTTGTCACGTTGCTCAAAGAGTTGAGAAATATCGCCACCGAACGAGCGGATCGATTCAAGTCCGAAGGGTTTAGGACGCTATTTACGATGCTCAGGCGCGAGCTAAGTGACGAGTATATCGTCAGTGTCTCAGCTCATCTAAAACAATTGAGATTCCGTGGTGGCGTTTTGATCAGCGCCGGCCTTGGGAAAGCGAATAAAGGTGTCGACTACGTGCTGAGGCGAACGTGCGAATCGAATCAGAACTGGATCGATCGAATCAAACGCTTTTTTGCTGAAAGGCCGCCAACCTACTCCTACCACCTTCACCCTCGAGACGACGCCGGCGCAAAGGCATTGTCGGAGTTGAAGGATCGTGGGATTCATCTAGCGGCAAACGCTCTCGCCCAGGCCACAGACCACGTCCTTGGTTTTTTTCGCATGCTGCGGACTGAGCTTGGTTTTTATATCGGCTGCATGAACTTGCACGAGCGACTAACCAAAAGAGGTGAACCGACATGTTTCCCTGTTCCCGTTGAACCAGCCAAGCACGGAATTTCGTTCAAAGGATTGTGCGATGTTTGCCTCGCAATGAACTCGAAAGGCGGTGTGATCGGAAACGACCTAAATGGCGATCACAAAGAGCTCGTGATAATCACGGGAGCTAATCAGGGCGGTAAATCAACATTCTTGCGAAGTGTCGGTCTCGCGCAGCTGATGATGCAGTCTGGCATGTTTGTGGCCGCGAACTCCTTTTCCGCCAACGTCTGCGATGGCCTGTTCACGCATTTCACGCGGGCAGAGGATGTGACCATGAAAAGCGGAAAGCTCGACGAGGAACTCAGCCGGATGAACGAAATTGTTGATCACATCAGGCCAAATTCACTAATTCTGTTTAACGAATCTTTCGCTGCGACAAACGAAAGGGAAGGGTCAGAAATTGCAAGGCAGATCATTTCGGCGCTTTTAGAAAAAAGAGTGCAGGTCTTCTTCGTCACGCATCTGTTTACGTTTGCGATCGGTCTTTATCGAAAAAGAATGGAACGAGCAGTCTTCCTTCGAGCAGAGAGACGCGACGACGGCAGCCGGCCGTTTAAGTTGATCGAGGGAGAACCTTTGGAGACGAGCTACGGCGAAGACCTGTATAGAGAACTTTTCTTGGATAAGGCAGTTCAAGAATAAACAGGCTCAAATGAGCAGAAACGTTTGGTGTTGGGCTGCCACGGCCCATTTCCCGGCCGATCCTTGCCTGTCTTTGGTCGGTCACTTATTCAAAGTATACAAATAACCGATGCACCTTCCCGAAAACGCGGTCCTTTTAAGGATTTTTATTGGCGAAAGTGACCGCTGGAAATATCGGCCGCTTTCCGAAGCGATCGTGATGGCAGCACGCAGAAAGCATTTAGCCGGCGCGACAGTGTTACGCGGGCTCATGGGGTTCGGGAAATCGAGTCATCTTCATACGGCAAGCGTTCTTCGCCTATCGAGAGACCTCCCGCTGGTGATTGAAATTGTGGATTCGGAAGAGAAGATCGTTACGTTCCTTCCTGTGCTAGAACAGATGATGGGCGGTGGGTTAGTGACATTGGAAAAAGCTACAGTGATCCACTAGCAGCACGAGAAAGAGAAATCATAGATCGGTTTTCGCCTCTTGCTCCGGACGGGGAGGACGCGGGCGCAACCGTGGCGATAACTCAAGAGTTAGCTGTAGGGAATTAATCTGGCCTCTTTTCCCTGACAATCAGCACATCACAGTGGGCTTGCTCGCTCACGCGATCGGCAACCCCGCCCAAGAATCTTCCCCACATTCCTGAGGACCCGCGATGACCGAGCGCCACGACTCGAAACCGCCCCGCTTCTGCCTCTGCGATAATCGCTTTTGCCGGATTTCCCGTTTTGAAGACACAACGCACCTCGATCCCTGCCGCGGCAGCAGAGGCGTTGATCCGTGGCAAGATATGCCTGAAGCGCCGCTCCACCGAGCCTTGTGATGGAATACTGTCTCGACCGTGAGTTTCGTGGACCCAAATAACATGCACCTGCGAACCGAGCTGTTTAGCTAGAGAAAAAGAATGTTGTAGGGCTATTTCCGCCCCTGGAGAACCGTCAAAGCCAATCAGCAGCCTCCGAAATTGAGCATCCTCCTCGGCAGAACGAACGATCAACACACTGCATGGCGCATGCTCGCTCACTCGATCAGCCGTGTGGCCAAGAAAGCCTCCCCACAGTCGCGAGTGTCCACGGTTGCCGAGGATTATGAGGTCAGCATCGTGCTCGGTTGTAGCTTCGAGAATGGTCCGCGCAGGATGGCCGGACCGCATTTCACATTGGATTTCAATACCTTTCTCCTGGCCTAACGATTGGAGATACGAGGTAATTCTGTCGAAAAACTCGCGCGCCGTTTCTTGCTCTTCATCGATTTCGTCAATCGTCTCAGGATAGTGCGGGAGATGGCCGCGAACCCAAATCGCGCGCAACTCGGCGCCGAGCCTTTTGGCAAGGAGGGCGGCATGAATAGCCGCAATCCTAGACCCTTCGGATCCGTCGTATGCAACTAGCACCTTACGATATGGTGTCATCTCACGGAACGTTCGTTACGTTGATTTTCCGCCGGTACAATCGCCCCCAGGCCTGCATCCTCCTTGTAGTCGGCTGAAAAAACTTCTGCGCAATTAACGTCGGCACAAATGCGCTGAGAATAACCGTACTTACCAGCATCGTGTACTGGCGCTGGTCGATGATCTTGTTTTGCAGCCCGAACAATGCAGAAATCGTACCGAACGTGAGTCCGGTTGCCATGAGCAGGGTTGTATACGTGGCCTCGCGCGATCGCATGTAATGGAGCCTTGCCAGCGGCCAGACACCGATAATTTTGGTGCCCAATTTCAAAAGCAAAAATGCGCCAATAACAGCGAGGCCAGTCCATAGAGCGGGCAACGAAACGTAAATACCCGCTTTGATGAAATAAAAGGGCGTAAACATTGCGAATGCGATGCTTCGCATTCGGTGCACAAGTGTTTTGTCCCGAAGGAAAACCCCCGCCACCACCAGTCCGACGAGATAGGCTGGAAGTACGGCCTCGCTTCGCGCTGTGGTCGCGAGGCCGCCCAAAAAGAACAAAACGAAAAGGATAAATTTGACTTCAGGCTCGCTTACCCGGGTCGCTCCAAATCGCTCAATAATGAATTTCGTCCAGGCCGGCATGAACCAGAGCACAACTGCCAGGGCTACCACAAATACGACCAGCCAAATGTTAAAATTTGCAAACAAAACGCCGAGCGCGAGCACAGTGCCGAAATCTGTAATGAAGCAGGCCGCCAAGATCATCTTACCGAGAGCCGTGTCGCTAAAGCCTCCCTCAATCATTACAGCATAGACGACCGCAACCGACGTCGTCGAAAGCGAGATGCCAGCGATTTGAGCCTGATGCAACGACCATCCGAGAACGAATTGTGCAAATAACCAGACCACAAGGAATGGTACGAAGAACGACAAGATTCCAACCAGCAAACTCGCACGGAGGTTGGCCCTGAGAGATTCCGGATCGATTTCGGCGCCAGCCAAAAAGGTAAGAACGCCGCTACCTAATAGCGCCAGAAAATTGATCCACTCTGTGCTGGCATGGAGATGCGCCAAATTGCCGGCCGCGACGCCGACCAGGATTTCGACAAGCGCTACTGAAATGCCTGTCCAGATTGAAATAAGGCTCGCAGCTAAAGCAAGCGCCATCCAAGTGGCGGCGATAAACCAGACGTTTTCAGCCATAGCGTGACATCGGTTAAACTCGGGATCGCAGCTTGCGATCGTAGGAGTCATCAGCGTTCGCGTGTCACGCGCTTGCTTCGCGGTTTTCGCCGCGAAAGGGCAAACTCCATTGCCCAGGTCGCATATATACCAAGTCTCGCCTGTGAGAAAGAGGAAATTTGCGCACCGGGTGCGGGCTAAGCGCCGCTCCCCAGCTCCAGATCAAACAAATTCATCTGCGGTTTCGGCTCATCGGCCTTCTTCGGGCGCGTCCTGAAAACCTTCGCTTCAGCCAAACGCGGTTTGCCCTGCGCATTGAGCTCCGACGCTTCCAGGTTGCTTAGGATTTCTTTCGCGCGATTAACGATCTCGGGTGGTAAACCCGCCAGCCGGGCAACCTGGATTCCGTAGCTTTTGTCGGCTGCCCCGGGTCGAATCTTTCTCAAAAAAATGATCTGATCGTTCCATTCCCTGACAGCAACGTTATAATTTTTCACACCTGAACAGACTACTGCGAGCTCGGTCATCTCGTGATAGTGCGTCGCAAACAGGGTACGGGCATGAACCTTATCGTGCAGATATTCGGCAACGCTCCAAGCGATCGAGAGTCCGTCGAAAGTCGATGTACCTCGTCCGATCTCATCCAGGATAATCAAGCTACGATCGCTCGCGTTGTTCACGATATTGGCGGTTTCATTCATCTCTACCATGAACGTCGACTGGCCGCGCGCCAGGTCGTCCGATGCACCAACCCGGGTAAAAATCCGATCTACAATTCCGATCTCCGCTTCCGCCGCAGGAACAAAACTGCCGACCTGCGCCATCAGCACGATGAGCGCGACCTGACGAATAAAAGTCGATTTACCGGCCATGTTGGGGCCGGTAATAAGCATCAAACGATTTTCTTCGCCGTCCACCAGACAGTCGTTTGGAACGAATTTCTCTTCCGTGAGCTTCTGGTCGAGCACCGGATGCCGGCCATCCCGGATCTGAATCCGTCGCTCGTTGGAGATCGCAGGACGGCAATAACCAAACAGCCGCGCAACCTCAGCCAGCGCGGCCAGAGCATCGATTGCCGCGATCGACCGCGCCGATTCCTGCATCTGCGACAGATGTTCGAGCACGTGGTCGCGCAACCGCAGAAAAAGCTCATACTCCAACGCCTTTGAACGTTCGTCAGCGCCAAGGATTTTTGATTCGACCTCTTTGAGCTCCGGCGTAACGAAGCGTTCCCCGTTAACAGTCGTCTGTTTCCGCGTGTAATCGGAGGGCACCGCATTCAGATTCGCACGCGTCACGTCGATATAGTAGCCAAACACGGAATTGAACCGGACCTTCAGCGATTTGATTCCAGTACGTTCGATTTCGCGCTGCTGAAGTGCGGCGATCCAGTCTTTCCCACTGCGCGACGCGCCGCGCAACTCGTCCAGTTGGGCGTCCCAGCCTTCGCGAAACATGCCACCTTCCTTCAAGAGTGCTGGAGGCTCATCAACCAATGCCGTGGCTAGCCGTTCGACCAGATTGGGGAGCAAATGGATTTGTTGGGCCAACATTATCGAGAGCGGGTCGTCTGTATGCGCGTCGGTCAGCGTAGCCTTTGTTAAAGCCGCGAAGTGCTCCTTCAGATCAGGTAACGCTTCCAGAGAAATACGTAGAGCGGCCAGATCTCGCGCATTGCCGGTCCCTTGACTGAGCCGGCCGATTGTCCGCTCCATATCTCGGATATTGCGAAGCGTTTCGCAGACACTATTCAGCAGGAAAGGCTGATCGAGAAACTGTTGAATGAGCCGTTGTCGTTGTTCGATTTTTTTGACTGACCGCAACGGTTTCACAAGCCATTGCCTCAGTAGTCTCCCACCCATCGGAGTCACGGTTCGATCAAGTGCATTCAGTAGACTCGTGTCACCGGCAGTTCCCTTTGATTGAATCAGCTCAAGGTTCTGCTGGGTTGCCGCATCGAGCGCTACAAATTCGTCGGACAGGAAAATCCCGAGGGAACGAATGTGAGAGGTCTGCCGCCGAAGCTGATGTTTCAGATAATGAATCACCGCGCCGGCTGCGCCGACGGCTGCAGGCATGTCAGAACATCCGAACCCATCCAAAGACTGAACATGGAATTGTTCCGTCAGAAGATAGGTGGCGTGTTCCTGTTCAAACGCGTAGCTGTCATAGGCAGAAGCCCGTGGAATGCGCAGCAGCTCCTCGTCCGAATCCGGTACCAGGACCTCAGACGGGGTAAATCGGGCGAGCTCATCCTGGAGTCCGCCAAACGAAGCGACTTCTGAGACCCGGAATTCTCCGGTGCTGACATCCAACAGCGCAACACCGTAACGCACAGGTTGCGATCGAGCACCTGGAACGAATCGTCCGACCCCGGCCAGGAAATTGTTCTGTCGCGATTCGAGCAATTGAAAATCGCTCACCGTCCCAGGGCTGATGATCTGCGTGACCTGGCGGTCTACAATCTTACCGGGTTGCGGGTCACTCACCTGGTCACAGATGGCGACTCGGTATCCAGCCTTGATCAACCGGCCGAGATACCCTTCCGCCGCGTGGTAGGGTACGCCGCACATCGGCATCCCGTTTCGCTTAGTTAAAGCCACATTGAGGATCTGCGCTGCTTCCTGAGCGTCCTCAAAAAAAAGCTCGTAGAAATCGCCTAATCGAAAAAGGAGCAAAGTCCCTTCCGGTAAACTCCGCCGGATGCGCTGATACTGCTGCATCATCGGAGTCGCGGACATTGGGGAAAACCGTACCAACGTCATCCCTGAGCGTCAACGGAGATAGGAATGGGAGAATAGGACTTATGCGACTTATGGGACGTATGCGACGATAGGACCCCATACACATACGTCCTATACGTCGCATAAGTCCTATACGTTCCATCGATAATGCGCACCGTTTTATCGATTTCTCGAACCGACCCGAATTGTCGATAGCTGTTGTATGCAAACACAGCAAGCGACTCGCCCTACAACAGCTCCATTTTTCCGCAGCAGTCTGATCGCTATTGCCATCGCACTTTTCAGCTTTTTATTGGTCGCTTTTGTGCAAAAATGGTCGGCCAGCCAATCGCAAGCCCCCAGGTGTATTTCCATCCTCGCGATGCTAGAATTCCTTGCGTGGCTGTTGTTTGCCTCGCTTCTGATTATGCCCTCACAAGTTGGCCACAGATTCCGGGAAAGGATTTTCCGACTCTTTGGTGGAATAGTTGTTTCATCGTTCTATCGGATCAAGACCTTCGGGTCTGAGAACCTGCCGAAAGGTGGTTTTCTGCTCCTGCCGAATCACATGACATATGTGGATGCGGTCGTGCTCCAGGTTGCCTGCCCGCGCCCCATCCGGTTTATCGTTCATGAATCGATCTATCGGATCCCTTGGCTCAAGCCGATATTCGAATTAATCCAAGCCATTCCAATCTCGAACGTACGCGCCAAGGACGCGATGCGAGTGGCAGTAGCCCGGATCAAGAACGGCGAGATCGTCTGTATCTACCCGGAAGGCGAACTGAGCCGCACGGGCATGCTCATTAAGCTGCGCAAAGGCTTTGAGCTGATAGCCCGCCTGGCGGAATGCGACGCAGTGCCGGTCTGGCTCGACGGGCTCTGGGGTTCCATTTTCTCGTTTGAGGGCGGCAGATACTTTTTCAAGATGCCGAGGCGGATACCACAGTCTGCAACGATCGCCTTCGGCAAACCCATTCCAGCCGATCGGCTCAATATTGGTATCGCGCGAGAGAGATTACTCGAGCTAGGCGAATTCTGTTTTCAGAAGCGCCCTGAGCTTAGCGCCAATCTCGGAAGATCGACTGTGAAGGGTCTGAAACGCCATCAGTTTAACGAAGCCGTCATTGACGGGATGGACGGTCGAACTCTCAAACGGGGCGATGTGTTGGCGGCCAGCATCGCTTTGAGTAGATGGATTAAGCAACATTGCCCAGGGGACCGAGTCGCAGTTGTCCTTCCCCCGGGAGTCGGCGCGATTATCGCGAACGTTGCGGTCACTCTGGCAAACAAGATTCCGGTAAATTTGAATTTCACGTCCGGACGCGCTGCCCTTCAGTCCGCAATTAACGGCGGTCAGATTCTTCACGCGATCTCGGCAAAAGCGGTCATGAAACGTCTGGAAGATTTTCCTTGGCCGCGCGACGTCTTTCGTTTGGAAGAACTGGTCCCCGAACTGAAACCGAAGATCGTAACCTGGCGCCTCATATCTCTTCTGACGCCTCACTGGCTGCTGAGCACGATCCTTGGTCTTCCACGGAAAGGTGATGGCAAAGAAGCGGCGCTATTGTTCACCAGCGGAACTTCTGGGGAACCGAAAGGAGTCGCCCTCACCCATCGAAATATTATTGGGAATGTGGCCCAGTTCAGCTCACTGATCAGTCTCTCCCACGAAGATTCGGTCATGGCATCGCTCCCGTTCTTCCACTGTTTCGGATGCACAGTGACACTCTGGTATCCCATCATCGAAGGCGTTCGGACTGTTACTTATCCTACACCGGTAGACGTGGTAAAAAATGCGGAGCTGATTGAGCGCCATAAGGTGTCTCTCTTAGTCACAACGCCAACGTTTTTGCGCGGATACCTGAAACGCGCGCGGCCCGAGCAATTCAAGACCATTAAGCTCCTGATAGCGGGCGCCGAGAAATTGCCTCAGGACTTACGGGAAGTTTTTCAAGAGAAGTTTGGTAAAGAAGTGCTTGAGGGGTACGGTCTGACCGAGACTTCGCCTGTTGTAAGCACTAATCTTCCCGATCCTTCTCCCAGCCGGCCCGATGACACAATCCAACCTTCGAACCGAGCTGGTTCGGTTGGCAAATTGCTTCCTGGGCAAGCAGCTCAGATCCGGCATCCCGAGACCGGAGAACCGCTTTCACCGCACGAGCTCGGGATGCTCTGGTTAAAAGGACCGAACATTTTTGGGGGTTACCTGAATGAACCCGAAAGGACCGCTGACGTTCTCCGGGACGGCTGGTTCAAGACAGGAGATCTTGCGCGTTTTGACGAGGATGGATTTTTGTATATCGAAGGACGCCAATCGCGGTTTTCCAAGATCGCGGGTGAAATGGTCCCGCATGAAACGATTGAGACTAAAGTCACGGAGCTTTTCGGCTATAAAATGGAAGATGAACGCGTCGTCGCGATCGTTGGCGTCCCCGATGAAAACAAAGGTGAAGCTCTAGTGATGCTGGCAGCGAGAGATATGACGACCCCTGAAGTACGTGAAAAACTGCTCGCCGCCGGAATACCGAGCCTCTGGATACCGAAAACGATCAAACGAGTAGAAAAGATTCCGATCCTCGCCTCAGGGAAATTGGATCTCGGAAAGTGCAAAGAGGCGGCGCTTGCGAAGGACGGGGCAGCGTAGCGAAAAGGTTGTGTTCGCATCGGTCTATCGCGACCTGGACCTCAACACGCGATCATCGTGTACCGGTAACAGACCTAAATCGCCGCAGTGGTTTTTCATGCCTGCTCCAGGCCATAAACCGTTACATCCACCCGCTCGGAATAGATCACATGATCCGGTGGACGGGCCGGTTCTTCGAAACCATTCAATTCAAACACACCAGCATTAGCTTCGCCTAGCGCTGCTCGGCTAAGTTGATACGGAGTGTGGTACACGCGGGCAGTACGCAGCTTCCCGCCAAACCACGCGAACAGACGATAACGCTCGACCAGGAAGAACTCGAAAGATCCGAAGACTGCCTCTCCTGCGCGATCGATTGGACGGTATCGATAGCAAACCCGTTTCCCATTCCGGAGGGACCGGTAATCGATCCACCCTTCTTTCAGTCTCGCGTGCATCAGCGCATGCCGGTAAGGCAGTCCAAAGCAAGATCGCGCTCCCCAGACAGCAAATGGTTGATTCGCATCCAGGGAATAAAACCAGATACCTGGTCGCTCGTGCTCGTCACGGACGTATGTCCGGAAATTCAGTTCCAGAAAATTCGATATGATCGGCATTGCCGGTAATCTGTAAGGGCGAACTCTTCGCATAAAGAACGGCACAACACCGATCCATGCTTTTCCCTCAAACAAATCAATCTGCAGCCCTTTCGGAAGCGTTCGCTGAACGACCTCAGCTTTCACTGCCCAATGCAGAAACAATAGATGACGCCACTGCTGAAACATGAGCGGCCAACTCCGAATTGGTAGTTGGCGTTCAATCAACTGGCGTTGCACCCAATCCTGCATCGGCAGCGCGTTCAACGTTTTGGGGCGTTGTTACACCGGCACGCCTCAGCGAACCGACGCAGCGCCCGCTTTCCCCGAACCGGCCGACGCAACAGGTGAAGGTGAGGCAGCCGGTGGAGGAGATGTCTGCGGCTGCGCTTGCGCGGTTGGCTGCTGTGGCTGTTGCGTCTGCGCTATGGCCGCAACCGGTTGCTTCGCAGGCGCCGGTTTGACCGGTTCCGGCAGCGGGCCTGGGACGATGTCGACCACAGCTCCAACGCCGACTGTGTTATACACGCGAAGGACATCCTTCGATTTCATCCGGATACAACCGTAGCTCACCGGCCGCCCGACGTTTCGTTCCTCGGCTGTGCCATGGATATAGATGTATCGGCCAAATGCGTTGCGATTCTCAGTTTCCAGCCCTTTTAACCAAAGAATCCGCGTGACGATCGGATCGCGTCCTGGCGCATCCGGTTTTAGAACTTCGCCGGTAGGCCGTCGATCTCTGAAGACCGCGCCCAATGGTGCGCCATCGCCGATCTTTCGAGCGATCTCAAGGCGTCCGAGTGGTGTACCACCATGCCCAGGCTGGTCTCCCAGGCCGAACTTTGAAGTGGAAACGGGATAACGGCCCACAACATGCTCGTTGCGACGAACCTCCAAAGCCTGGTCTGCAACGCTCACCACAATTCGGTGAACCTTATCTTTGTGAACGCACGAAGCGAGAAGCAACAGAGGTATAGCAAACAGCAGCCGAAACCGCCACATGCAGTTTCTATATAGCAGAAGATTTCATGCGAGCCAGGGGCCAATCCATTTTGTCGTGATTCGACGGGTCTGAGCCCATCTGGGGGAAGGGCAATTTTCCGGGAGGCTTAAGAAGACCCTTGCTTTACCGAACGATCGGTATAATCCTCCAGTGTGCCAATCCAGAAAGTCCAGCGTAACGACGTTGTCCAGCGTCTATTGGCCATCTTCCGAGCGTTTGGATACCAGGGCGCAAGCATGGCGCTGATCTCCAAGGAAGTTGGTCTACAAAAAGCGAGCCTTTATCATCTTTTCCCGGCAGGAAAGGAGCAGATGGCGAAGGCTGCGCTCGCCAATGTACAAGAAACAATCGCCCAGCATCTGATCACCCCGCTTCGCGAACCAGGGACGCCGCTGGCCAAAGTTGAAGCGATGGTTGCAGCTGTTCGTGACTTCTATGGAGACGGTCGCTTTTCCTGCGTGTTCGAGACTCTCAGCCTTGGCAGTACGGAGAATCCTTTCAACAAAACGATTGCTGCAACGATGCTCGACTGGCAATCAGCGATGCGTGAGGTCGCGATGGAAGCAGCTGCCTCTTCGACCGAGGCGAACCGTCGCGCCGAGCGTGTGCTCGTGCTGATCGAAGGCGCTTTAGTCGTTGCGAGAGTACACGGTGATCCAAAGGCATTTGCCCGGGCGCTGGAAGACATCCCGGAGACCCTGCTCCACGCCTAACCAGCATGAAACAGTCTCTCCAAAAAACACGCTTTTCCGCTCGATGCCGACGCTCGGAAACGATGCGTTGCCTATCTAAACCAAACCAAATCCGACCCTATGAAGTGGGAATTCGACTCCAACGGCTACATGGCTCGTCGCTACGCCAGCATCAACCGATCACCGAAGCGGACCGCCAGTTTCGTTGGGAGCGAAAAAGCTGAGGCTTCCCCGGGGTCCGACAGCGATCCGAACTAAGATCAATTCAGATCTTCACCAACCGCATATCGCGCGAACCGGCGAATGACAATGTTTTCGCCGAGCTCAGCAATTTTTGAGGCTACGAGATCTTTAATCGTCTGATCCGGGTTCTTGATAAACGCCTGATCCAGCAGACAGATACTGCTGTAAAACTTGTCGAGCTTGCCGTCGACGATCTTCTCGACCACATTCTCCGGCTTACCTTTGACCTGTGCGCGGTAGATCTCGCGTTCTCGCTCGATCAATTCTGCGGGCACCTGGTCGCGGCTAACATACGAAGGATGTGCGGCCGCAATATGCAATGTGAGGTCTTTGACGAACTCGCGGAAATTTTCGTTCTTGGCGACGAAATCGGTTTCGCAATTCACTTCGATCAGCACTCCAACTCGTCCTTGCAAATGGATATAGGATGAGATGAGCCCGTCCTTGGCGGAACGGCTCGCCTTCTTGGACGCGCTAGCGATCCCTTTCTTGCGCAGGATTTCCTCAGCTTTCTCAATATCCGCGCCCGCTTCAACGAGCGCCTGTTTACAATCCATCATTCCTGCGTTTGTCTTTTCACGCAGTTCCTTGACGAGCGCCGGGCTTACTTGAGCCATAGTAGTGAGTGTGAGTGCGAGTGTGAGTGTCGTTAGGAAAGCGAGCTGGCAAGCGACGCCAAAGACCGCTTACGCCTCACTTCAGATGATCTAGTCGCCAACTCCTGCGAGACTGGCCGATTCTTCTTTGCTTGTTTCGTGTGACGCTGTGTAAATCGCATCCACAAGCTTTTGCAGAATGACACGAATCGCCCGAATTGCGTCATCGTTTCCAGCAATCGGGTAATTGACTTGGTCCGGGTCGGCATTGGTATCGACAATGGCCACGGTTGGGACCTTCAGCCGCCGTGCTTCAGCGACTGCGATCGATTCACGAGCGGTATCGATAATTACCATCGCATCGGGAAGCCGGTCCATTTTACGAATACCTTCGAGGTTCCTTCGCAGTTTTTCGGCTTCGCGCCGGAGGGCAGAGAGTTCCTGCTTACCCATCTTCGAATATTCGGGCGATTGCTCGATCGTCTCCAGATATTGCAACCGCGCGACACTCTTCCGAATAGTACTGAGATTAGTCAGCGTTCCTCCGAGCCAGCGCTGGTTGACGTAATATTGGCCGCAGGCTAGCGCAGCCTCTTTCACCGCCTCCTGCGCCTGTTTTTTGCAACCGATAAAAAGGACCTTGCCGCCTTGGCGCGCGACCTCGGCGAGAAACTCTGTGGCGGCCTGAAGCTGCTTAACCGTTTCGGAAAGGTTGATAATGTAGATGGAATTCCTTTTTTCAAAGATGAACGGCTTCATCTTCGGGTTCCAACGTTTCGTCTGGTGTCCAAAATGAACTCCTGCCTCCAGAAGCTCTGTCATTAATTCCAAGGAAGACATATCTCGTTCGATAGCAGCCACTAATATTTAGAAACTTTCTCGCCTAGCGTAGAGCCGGTGACTATGCCGCAGGGTTTCTACCCGCGCAAGGGGATTTTGGGGGCGCCTTCGGCGCCCCGTTATCCGTCGACCGTCTACGGTCCACCGCTCTTGGTACCGCGGGTCTCAACAAAACGGGCGAACAACCATAGAACATCTGACAGGCGGTTAAGATACCGGATCGTTTCCGGATTTACGTAATCGGCGCTATCAGCAAGCCCTACGATCCTTCGCTCGGCTCTGCGGCACGTCGTGCGTGCTACGTCCAAAGCCGCCGAGGCGAGACTGTGACCAGGCGTAGCCCAGTGCTTGTACGTAATATGCCGATTCTGCTCCAGGTCATTCACGACATTGGTCAACCGGTCCACCATCGCAGAGGTCACAGTTTCGTAACCATCCTTTATAAAGCGCTCACGATCCTCGTCCGCAATCGCGAGTTCCCCCATCAGAACAACCAGCTCTTTCTGAACGGAAAGCACCACGTCCTGAATCAGCTGCTCCGACGTACTGGCGCGTACAAGACCAAGCGCTGCGTTCAGCTCATCGACGGTCCCATATGCCTCCACTCGACGATGGGTTTTCGGCACACGCTTCCCATACATCAACGCGGTTTCACCCGCATCGCCTGTTTTGGTGGCAATGGACATATCAGAAACTCACAGCGAAACGGCTTTTCGCCGTCTCGTGGGTATCTCGGGACCCTAACCGATGGCAGGCTCAGTTTCAGGAACAGCCGGCTCTTCAGCAATCGGTTCACCGGTCTCGACGGTCCGGATACTGCGATGGCCCGCGAAGCCGGTTCCAGCCGGGATCAGGTGGCCCATGATCACGTTCTCCTTGAACCCGCGCAGGAAGTCGATCTTACCTAAGGTCGCTGCTTCCGTGAGCACTCGAGTCGTGTCCTGGAACGAAGCTGCAGAGATAAAGCTGTCGGTTTCCAGCGAAGCTTTCGTGATGCCCAACAGCACCGGAACAGCTTCTGCCGGTTTTCCGCCTTGCTCGATGACGCGGCGGTTTTCCTTCTCAAATTCGAGTCGGTCAACCTGATCGCCCCAAAGCAGCGCGGTATCGCCCGGTTCCGTGATCTTCACCTTGCGCAACATCTGACGCACGATGATTTCGATGTGCTTGTCGTTGATCTCCACGCCTTGGAGGCGATAGACCTCTTGAACTTCATTGACCAGATGCTCCTGCAGATCTTGAGGCCCGCAGACCTCGAGAATCTCGTGCGGCACGATCGGGCCTTCCGTCAGCTGAGAACCCTTCTTCACGAAGTCGCCCTTGAAGACGATTATGTGTTTGTTCAACGGAATCAGGTGTTCTTCTTCCTGACCAGTCGTCGGGTCCTTTAGGTTCAAGCGGCGTTTACCACGGACGGTGCCGCCAAATTCTACAACCCCATCGATCTTGGCGATTTCTGCCGCCTCTTTCGGACGCCGCGCTTCGAACAACTCGGCGACGCGAGGCAGACCCCCAGTGATGTCCTTGGTCTTCGCAATCTTTCGCGGCGTCTTGGCGAGGAGTGTTCCAGCCTGGATCTTCTTCTTTTCCTGGACAACGATGTGCGCGCCCGCAGGGATGGAGTAACTGGCAACAACTTCTCTGTTCTTCTCGTCCACGATCACAATCTGCGGATGCAGATCTTCCTTGTGCTCGATAACGACAGTTCCCATCACTCCGGTCGCCTCGTCGATCTCGCGCTTGACCGTTACACCAGGAATCATGTCGCGGAATTCCACTTTCCCGGCTCGCTCCGTCAGGATCGGGACGTTGTACGGATCCCACTGCACGAATGTATCGGTCTTCTTAACCGGTTGACCGTCGCCCACCGAGATGACAGACCCGATCACGACATTGTATCGCTCGAGTTCGCGTCCATCCTTCGCATGAACGGAAACTGACCCGTTCTTGTTCAGGACAATGTAGTTACCATCGATCGATTGCACGACGCGCAGGTCGTTGAAGTGTACGATTCCGTCGTTCTTGGCTTTAATGATCGGCTGCTTAAACAGCTGAGTTGCAGTTCCACCGATGTGGAATGTACGCATTGTCAGCTGCGTTCCAGGTTCACCAATGCTCTGGGCAGCGATAATACCGACGGCTTCACCGAGCTTGACCATTCGTCCAGTTGCGAGGTTGCGGCCATAACATTGCGCGCAGATACCGCGCTTGGATTCGCAGGTCAGCACCGAACGGATCTTTAGCTGCTCGACACCAATCTGCATCAGTGCTTGCGCTTGAGCTTCCTCGATCAACTGATTCGCTTTGATGATCGTTTCCTTAGTTACCGGATTGACGATCGTTTCGCAGCTCACGCGCCCAACGATCCTGGTCGCGAGGTCAACGACTTCGTCGTCACCCTCGTAGATCGGACGGACAAGGATGCCGTTCGCGGTTCCACAATCTGGTTCGACAACGATAACGTCCTGGGCTGCATCGACCAGTTTACGGGTCAGATAGCCGGAATCGGCTGTCTTCAACGCTGTGTCTGCCAAGCCCTTACGGGCGCCGTGAGTAGAGATAAAGTACTCCATCACCGTCAACCCTTCACGGAAGTTGGAGGTAATCGGGTGCTCGATGATTTCGCCCGACGGCTTCGCCATCAAACCTCGCATACCGCCCAGCTGCTTAACTTGCTGGCGTGTACCGCGCGCCCCGGAATCCTGCATGAGAAATACCGGGTTCAATTCTCTACGCCCGTCGTTGTGTTCCAACGTTCGGAACATCAGGTTCGAAATCTCTTCACCCGCATGCGTCCAGATATCGATGATCTTATTGTAACGTTCGCCGTCGGTGATGATACCGCTGCGATACTGTTTCTCGACCAAAGCGATCTGTTTGTAAGCCTTCTCCAGCTCGGTCTTCTTCTCATTCGGGATCGTCATGTCGGTGATCCCGATCGATACTCCGGCGCGAGTTGCCCAGCTGAACCCGAGTTCCTTCAGCTTGTCCAGCGTTTCGACTGTTCCCTGTTGGCCAGCAGTCTGGTAGGTACGCCAGATGATGTCGCTAAGCTGTTTCTTGCCAACGACCTTGTTGAAAAAGCCAAGCTCACGCGGCCAGATACCATTGAAAATCACACGCCCAACGGTGGTCTCGATGACCTTGCTATCTGCGCTCCCGTAGATCGTCTTTGCGCCAAAATCCGGGTTCTTGTACCGGATCTTGTCGTGAACTTTTACGGCGCTTTCAACCAGCGCGAATTCGATCTCCGAAGAATCCGTAAACAACCGGAGTCGTTCACCGGCCTGCGCTGTCTTGCGCGGATTCTGAGTCAAATAGTAGCAACCTAGAACGATATCCTGCGAGGGTGTCGTGATTGGCTTACCGCTGGACGGCGAGAAGATGTTGTTCGGGGCCAGCATCAAGAGTCTGGCCTCCATCTGCGCCTCGACCGATAACGGCACGTGCACAGCCATCTGGTCGCCATCAAAGTCTGCGTTGTACGCGGTACAGACCAACGGATGAATCCGGATTGCTTCGCCCTCGATCAAGAGGGGCTCAAACGCCTGGATCGACAATCGGTGCAACGTCGGCGCACGGTTCAACAGGACCGGGTGGCCCTTGGTCACCTCTTCCAGGATGTCCCAGACTTCCGGGGTTTGACGCTCAATCATTTTCTTGGCGCTGCGAACAGTGTGCACATAACCAAGCTCTTTCAGCCGCCGAATGATGAAAGGCTCGAACAAAACGAGCGCCATCTTCTTCGGCAACCCGCACTGATGCAGCTTGAG